>Ga0335069_10003410_pt1 | contig 24020 bp, 22 predicted proteins | sample Lox_Sample_11_FD_206714 | JGI IMG/M metagenome (GOLD analysis project Ga0335069, IMG submission 206714) | Soil microbial communities from Loxahatchee National Wildlife Refuge, Florida, United States - Lox_Sample_1.1 | ecosystem: Environmental > Terrestrial > Soil > Wetlands | place: USA... | reverse complement strand
AAAAGGATAAAGGAGTCACTTTTTCGTAACGATAAACCATTAACGATAAGAATGGGTAATGTCGATTCCCAGAGGGACTTTGTCGCTGTTGGTGATGTGGCAGACGCCTACATTAAGATGGTTGAGGGCGACTGCCGGGGCGAGGTCTACAACGTGTGTTCGGGCAAACCTTTTTCAATTAGGCGTATTGTAGAATTGATCGCGTCTTATTCGAACATTGCTGTGGAGATCGTGCACGATCCTGCTCTCGTCCGATGTCAGGATGTACCGGTTTCATTCGGGAGCTACGCTAAGGCCAACAGGGATTTTGGCTTTGTTCCCGGGACGGATATTGAGACCGAGATTGCAGAGGCGTGGCGGTACTATATGGAGCAGGCATCCGAAGCATAGCGGTTGGGAGTTAATCAGGAATTACGTTATGAAAGACATATCAATAGATAGGCTCGCGTCAGCCGTTACGAACAGAACCGTCAGTTTTTTTCAGAATGATTTTGATTCGCACCGTAGAGAACTTGAGGACCGAATAAGGGACAGGAGAGTTCTCGTAATAGGAGGGGCGGGAAGCATAGGAAGCGCCACGGTACGTCTAGTCAGTCAATTCGGTCCATCCGTGCTCCATGTGGTGGACCAGAATGAGAACGATCTCGCGGAACTCGTGCGATTTCTTCGCAACCAAGCGTATCTTCCATCATCCACGGATTTCAGAACATTGCCGCTGGATTTTGGCTCAGAGCTCATGCACCGTTTTCTTATCGACGAGCCACCCTACGACTTTGTTCTCAACTTTGCCGCGCTGAAACATGTGCGGTCTGAGAAGGACGTTTACTCGCTCCTCAGGATGTTTGACGTGAATCTCGTGAAGGCCGCTCGATTCTTAGGCTGGATTTCTCAGCAAAGAAGCGCGTGCAGATATTTTTGCGTGTCAACCGACAAAGCAGCCAATCCTGTGAACCTTATGGGCGCAAGTAAAAGATTGATGGAAGATCTGATCTTTTCCCGGGAAATTCTTACCAATCCCACGCACACGGCCTCATCAGCCCGATTTGCTAACGTTGCCTTCTCCAAGGGGAGCCTTCTGGAAAGCTTTCTCAAGAGACTGGAGAATCGTCAACCGCTTGCAGCCCCTAAGGACACACTCCGGTATTTTATTTCACCTTACGAATCCGGACAGATATGCCTGCTGGCGACTTTTCTTGCACCTGACGGCCATTTGCTGGTACCAACTTTTGATCCCGGAAGCAACCTCGTTGATTTGGAAACGGTCGCAGTCAGAGTGCTCGATGCACTCGGGCTCGAGCCCCGGATCTATGAAGATGAGACCCTGGCCAGGAGGAAGGTTGAGACCGACATGTTGTCGGGCTCATATCCGTTGTTGTTGACCCCTCTTGATACGAGTGGAGAAAAGCCGTACGAGGAATTTGTCGGAAATGGGGAAAAAACGGCAGATATTGGTATGACAAGCGTGCAGGCCGTAAAGCATCATAGGAAACCTATCCGTGAAGTAATGTCTTTTATCGAGACAATTGATGGAATGATAATGCATCCCGAGACATCCGTCACGAAAAGCGCTATCGTCGAAAATGTAAGGAGGCTTCTCCCCAATTTTGAACACATAGAAACGGGCCGCAGTCTCGATGAAAAAGTGTAGGGTGTGACAAATGCAAGGGAGAATTCGCAATGCATTCGGAATCCATTCAATTCTGGACGCATAGGGGCTTGCATAACGAATCCCACAATCACCATAGGTCTCACCTTTTACAACAGCGCTGACACCTTGTGGGACGCGCTTAAGTCGATTTTCGCCCAGACGTTTGAGGACTGGGAGCTCATTATTATTGACGATCAATCGACGGACGGCTCATATGAGATCGCCGCGTCTATTAAGGATCATCGTGTCAAGGTTTATCGTCAGGATAGACGGCTCGGATTTGTCAGTGCGTTGAACAGGATGGCAGGTTTGGCCGTGGGCGCGTACTACGCGCGAATGGACTCGGATGATATGATGCACCCGGACAGATTGACGCGGCAACTGGAGTTCTTAAGGGTGCATCCCAACGTCGATGTCGTCGACACGGCCATGTACTCTATGGATAGGGCGTGCCGGCCGACAGGGGTGCGGGGAATGGGTTTGTTGGATCCGCGGCCGGCTGTCTTATTACGGGGAGGCTTTCTTCATCACGCCACTGTAATGGGCCGCACGGAATGGTTCCGAAAGAACCCTTACGATCCTGCCTTTATACGCGCCGAAGACTGCGAGCTCTGGTGCAGGACCTTTACAGCTTCACAGTATGCCAGACTCAGCGAGCCGCTCTATTTTGTGCGGGAGGGTCTCGTCAGCGTGGACAATTATCTCAAGAGCCTTGAGACTATACGGCGGATAATCAGGACGCGCGGACCAAAACTGACTGGCAAGTGGCGGATGGCACAACTAATCGGCGAGTCATATGCGAAAGGTCTCATCTATCGAGTGCTCGGTTCATTCAATCGGCACGACTTGCTGGTGAATATGCGTAACCGTACAATAACAAATTACGAAAAAGAACGGGTAAGATCCATCATCGAATCTATCCAATCAACGCATGTTCCCGGATTCCGAATCTGACAATTCTGACGTATGAAAAAGAAAGTCTGTTTTGTAGCAACACTTGAGATGTCCGTTAAGGTCTTCCTTACAGATCATATGCGGCTGCTCCAGGAGTTCTTTGATCTCAGCGTCGCTGTTAATACGGAAAACCCTGCGTTCCTTCTGACCTACGGGGTAAGGGCGAACGTAATCCCGGTGGGGCTTAGAAGGAGGATATCGCTTGTTCGGGATTTCCAGACGTTTCTTATCTTCTACAGATTATTCAAGAGGGAGAGGTTTGATATCATCCATTCGATTATGCCTAAATCGGGATTGCTCGCGATGGCTGCGGGCTTTTTCGCGAGGGTGCCCGTCAGAGTGCATACATTCACAGGCCAGGTATGGAAGAACAGTAGGGGATTAAAACGGTTTGTGCTTAAGACCATGGACAGAATAGTTGTGCGCTGCGCCACCCACATTCTTGTGGACAGTCTGTCTCAGCGGGAGTTTCTTGCCCGGGAGCGTGTTGTGAGCCTTAAGAAGTCATCGGTCATAGGTGACGGGTCTATTTGTGGCGTTGACACTCAAAGGTTTAGGCTCGATAAAGAGGCCCGAGATCATATACGTGGTGACCATAGCATTGCTCCGGATGACATAGTCTTTTGCTTTCTCGGCAGAATGAAACGGGACAAGGGCGTTCTTGATCTCGCACGGGCGTTTTCAGCCCTTTGCAGCAGGTCCGACCGTGTGCACCTTCTGATAGCTGGTCCTGATGAAGATAATATCAGTGATGAAGTTGCAAGAATATGTGCTCACTGCTCAGATAGAGTTCATATTGTCGGGTATGCCGATGAACCGGCGAAGTACTTGTCGGCTTCGGATGTCTTCTGTCTCCCCAGTTACCGTGAGGGATTCGGACTTGTGATCATCGAGGCCGCAGCTGTGGGTATCCCTTCCATAGGATCGAACATATATGGTATCAGCGATACCATCGATGACGGAACGACCGGCTTCTTCTTTGAGATGGGCGCGTACCACGACTTAATGTTGAAAATGACGCGTTTTGTCGATGACCCTTCGTTGATTAAGACCATGGGCGAGAAAGCAAGGGTGAGGGCATTGGAGAAATATCCGAAGGAGAAGATAACTGCAGCCATGCTTAAGTATTACAAGTCTCTTTGCAGATTGTCGTGAGTCGTTTACGGCGAGAACCAGGGGTTGCATCAAGAGCGCCCGTACCGTACGTTTTTGTGTGCGCAATAAGCTCTCTTCTATGCTCAAGCGCGGCAAATTGGCCGGGAACAGGGAGTGAATCAGGATGAAGCGTGCCTTCGATACTGCTCTGTCTTTTATCGCGCTTATTGTCTTTTGTCTTCCTATGGTTCTTATAGCTCTTATCATACGTTTTTCCATGGGAGGTCCCGTTTTTTTTAAGCAGGAGCGTCCCGGATATCGCGGGCGTCCTTTTATCATCAGAAAGTTCAGAACCATGAGTTTTGACAGGGATAGCAACGGTAAGGTCCTGTGTGACACGGAGAGATTGACAGGTCTGGGGAAATTTATGAGAAGATACAGTCTCGATGAATTGCCGCAACTGATCAACGTTCTCAAGGGAGATTTGAGCTTTGTGGGTCCAAGGCCACTTCTTATGGAGTATTTGCCCCGATACTCGGTCGAACAGGCACGTCGACATGAGGTCAAACCGGGCATCACAGGCTGGGCACAGGTGAACGGTAGGAATGCGATAAGCTGGGAGGAGAAATTCAAACTCGATGTGTGGTATGTTGATCATCAAAGTTTCTCGCTCGATATGAAGATTATCTGGTTGACATTGATAAAGGTTCTGAAAAGGGAAGGAATTAGCGCAAACGGGCATGCGACCATGCCCGAGTTCACGGGTTCCAATGTAGGGGGCAAATGATTATGCGGGAGAGCGTGATCGTGATAGGCGCAGGAGGACACGCAAAAGTAGTGGTGAGCACACTTATTGCGGCAGGCGTAGAGGTGAGCAAAATCTATGACGATCATGCCGACAAATGGAAGAGTAGCATCTTCGGAATTCCAATCGTCGGACCGCTCTCCGATATCGGTGATGATAGTAGCGTGGCGGCCATTACCGCCATAGGAGACAACAAAACACGAAAGCGCGTTGTTGCCCGGTTCCCGCATCTACGATGGATAGCCGTGGTACATCCCGCTGCCTATGTGCATCCCAACGCCCGTATAGGGCAGGGGACGGTGGTCTTCGCCAAAGCGGTGGTTCAGCCCGACGCCGTTATCGGGGACCACTGTATAGTCAATACAGGAGCCACAGTAGACCATGACTGTCGGATCGGCAATTACGTACATATTTCACCGGGCGTCAATCTGGCCGGGGATGTTCAATTGCTGGAAGGTGTCTTTTGCGGGATTGGCAGCAAAGTGATAAATGGAATAACTGTGGGCAGATGGTCGAGCGTCGGGGCAGGAGGTGTGGTGGTCAGCGATCTTCCTGATGCTTCCGTTGCGGTTGGCGTGCCCGCAAAAGTGATCGCACGGGCCGAGGCCGATGAAGGCTGACAGTTCTTTTCCATGTTTTTATCTTCAGTTCAACGAGATTCGATGAAGGAACAGACAACGACCTATCTTTCTTCCAGGGCAAACCCGCTCTTTATATCCATATTGCTCTTTGCTGCAGCCTTCCTTGTCCGATATTTCATGGCAAATGTCCAGATAATTACCATGGACGGCATTCTCTACATCAAAACTGCAAAGGGGATCGGCTCGGGCAATTTGGGTAGTATAAGTGACTACGGTTTTTTCAATCTTTACTCATTTCTGATAGCCCTGTTTCAAAGGTTTTTACACGATTGGGAGTTCTCAGCAAAGATGGTCTCGGTCTTGTTCGGGTCTTTGACTGTGGTGCCGCTCTTCTTACTCACGAGGGGATTATTCAATGAGAAGATAGCTCTTCTATCCGCCCTGTTCTACATTGTGCATCCACATTTCGCGGAGTATGCATCGGATGTGCTGAGAGAGCCCGTCTTCTGGTTCTTTTCCGTTGTTGCGCTGTGGCTCGCATGGGAGGGCATTTCTCGCAGCAAATACTGGCTATTCGTTTTATCGAGTTTAGCCACCATCCTCGCCGTCTTTACCAGGATGGAGGGGGCCATGGTTCTCGTAATAGTCGTTCTATGGATACTCTGGTCCAGTGTTAGCGGCAGAACGAAAAGAAGAACTGTCCTTATCTATATATGCGTATTTCTTTTCACTCTTCCAATTCTAGCCTCACCGGGTTTATTGCTTTTGAAAAACAGGCTTCACAGGTGGGAAGTGGGGCTTTCTGTGGATAAGATTCCCCAGTTGATGTCAGCTCAAAGTAACCCGATGAAACTGGAGTCGGAGATTCCCGTGCAGGCATCGGGCCGATTTCAGGCATTTTTTGAGCTCTCTGCCCGACATCGCTATTCTAGCTTCCTTATGGAAGTAGTGTACAAGTTTATCAAGTCCTTCGGTTTTCCGCTCATTCTGCTATTCCTGTTTGGAGTCTATAGGCGACGGGCTATCCCCTATTCGCAGGGTGACGCGCTTGTTCTCATCTGGTTTCTTGTGGCCCTGTGTGGGTCTTTCGCGTATGTGGCAAAAACGTATTATCTGGGTACCCGTCATGGGCTGCTTATGGCATTTCCCGCCTTGATCTGGGCCGGCACTGGTTTTTTGGAAGCGCGAGAGAAGATAAGAAATTGGCTCGCCGGTCAAAAAGTGGTCTCAAAGTACTTCCGGTTTGATGCGGTCTTCTTATTTTGTCTCGTTATGATCCTTTTGGTCCCGCAAACCGCCTCGTCGTACAGGTCAGATAAGGCAGAACTCAAAAAGGCGGGAATAGCGTTAAAACATGAGGGTTTCTCCGCAGCGGTATTCATTGTTCAACCCTCGCTTGAGCGGGTCGCTTTTTACGCGGATTCGGATGCCATAGAATTGCCCAATAAGGCGGGTAACGAAATGATCACGGATTTGGCGAGTCATTATAAGGGAAGATTGATGATAATAGACGAACGAACCATAGAGAACTATAGGCCCGGTTTTCTCAAGATGGTTTTCTCAAGCGGGTTTAAGAGGGTGATAATTCCCGGGATGGACGGCTACAAGGAATACGCTTTTCTGATTTACAGGATTCAATAAATAAGGACTAAGGATAATGAAACTTTCCGGCACCTGGAAAAGGATTATAGTCGTGGGCGGCGATGTATTTCTGACCGCCTTTGCATATTGGTTTGCCTATGTGTTGCGGTTCAATTTTTCCGTGCCCGCGATTTTCTATCAAAAATTCGTGGAGTCTGTTCTTGTGCTCATAGTACTGAGGTTGGCCTCGTTTTATTGGTTCGGCCTCTATAGCGGCATATGGAGATATGCTTCGATAAGCGATTTGGCCCGGATACTGAAAGCGGTTACGCTGAGCTCCTTTCTCTTTGTGGCATATGAAACATTTTTCTTCCGCCTTGCTGATTTTTCCAGATCCGTCTTTATTATAGATTGGTGTATCATCACTATCTGCGTCGGTGGATCGCGGTTCCTGTACCGACTCTCTCGCGAATTCTCCTTCATGAAGAACAAGAACGGCAAAAAGGTGATCATTATAGGGGCTGGTGACGCGGGAGAGATGCTACTCAGAGAGATACGGCAGAATCCGGCCCTCGACTATGATATCGTCGGTTTTCTCGACAACGGCCCGTCTAGAAAGGGCATGAGAATACACGATGTTTCGGTTCTCGGGGGTATCGATGATCTTGCTAAGATAGGTATGAAAGAGGGGGCAGATCAGGTCATTGTTGCGATCCCAACGATCACCGGCGGAGAACTGCGCGGGATAAAAGAGCAGTGCGATGCCGCAGGCATGGTCTGCAAGACATTGCCTGCGATCAGTGACATTCTGAAGGGCAAAATCACCGTAAATCAGATCAGGGAGATCAGTATAGAAGACCTCCTGGGAAGAGAGCATATCGAACTCAACAGAGACCAGATCCGCGATTATCTGTACGGCAAGCGTGTCCTCGTTACCGGAGCGGCGGGTTCAATCGGGCTCGAGCTTTGTCGTCAAATCGTCAAAGTAGAGCCGGAACATCTTGTACTCTTTGAGAGGGTTGAAAACGAGCTTTATAATGTGGAATTAGAATTTTCAGAAACCTTTCCTCATGGGTCGCACGTCTTTGTGCTCGGGGACATCCTCGACGTGGCAAAAGTGGAGCGAGTCATGGAAACGTATAAGCCCCAGGTAGTCTTTCACGCCGCGGCATACAAGCATGTTCCCATGATGGAGGCACATCCGTTCGAAGCGATAAGAAACAATATCCAGGGAACGCTGAATGTGGCCGAAGCATCGGCGAAGTACGGGGTCGAAAAATTTGTATTGATTTCGACGGACAAGGCCGTGGAACCTGCCAATATTATGGGCGCTACAAAACGTATCGCCGAGCTGATCTGTCAGGGAATGAACCAGTTGCAAAGCACTAAATTTATTGCCGTAAGATTCGGGAACGTGCTCAACAGTGCGGGAAGCGTCATCCCTCTTTTCAAGAGACAGATTATGAAGGGCGGTCCTGTCACGGTCACGCATCCCGATATGACACGATATTTCATGAGTATCCCGGAAGCAGCGCAGCTCGTGATGCAGGCCGGTGCTATCGGTAGGGGCGGTGAAATCTTTGTCCTCGATATGGGCGAGCCGGTGAAGATTGTCGACCTCGCCCGCGATATGATACGCCTTATGGGTCTTAAGGTCGGGGAGGATATTGACATCACATACTCCGGCTTAAGACCCGGAGAAAAGATCCATGAAGAACTTGTATCCCGCGAAGAAGAAGTAGAGAGTCGGCCTCACGAGAAGATCATGATGGTGAAGACGACCCGCGTCGATTGGGTAGAGTTGAAGCAAGGGGTAGGCGAGCTCTTACGCGAAATCAATGGAAACGGCGTGGAGGAAATCAGGCGCTTATTGTTCTTGCTGATCCCCGAAAGCAGTGGGCCCCGTTGACCCCTTAATTCTCTAAGAGCATCCGTGAAAATAATCAACGCTCACTTTCTCAAAAGTATCACCGGTCCGGATGAAAGTGCAGGCAACGGGCTGCCTGAGATCTGTTTCATCGGACGGTCGAATGTGGGTAAATCCTCTGCGATAAACAGTCTTGTCCAAAGAAAAATTGCCAAGACAAGTTCAGCCCCCGGGGCGACGAAGACGATCAATCTTTTCAAGGTTGAATTGGAATTGAGTGGGCAGAGAAGACCAGTCATCTTTTCGGACTTCCCGGGGTTTGGTTTCTCAAAAGTGTCGAAAGCTGTGTCTCAGGGCTGGAAAACCATGATCGAAGGTTATATTCTCGGAAACCCGCGCATAAGGGATATCATATGGCTCTTCGATATACGACGCGAGATAGATTCCCTTGACGAAATGCTCATGGAGTGGCTCTACCGTAACAAATTGACGTTCTCTTTTGTCCTCACGAAATCAGACAAGGAATCCCAGGCCGTCGTTTCAAAGAAGAGAAGGTTTTTTCACGATTATTTTCCGGGCAAGACCGTGTTCATCTTTTCTTCGCGCACGGGACAGGGGAAAAAGGAACTTACAGCCCATTTGATCGGCTCCATTGTGTAGCGCGCTGGCTATTTGGCCGTGTATGCACAAAGCACGGCTAAGCTTCGTAGGAAGAATCTAAACCCACCGGTCATCTCAAGTCATTGAGATCAAATATTGACCTGAATATATACCCCTTCGATTCTATCATCGCTCTTCCACCGTCGAGACGGTCAAGGAGCGCGATGACGGCTCTCACCTTATAACCTTCCTTTTCAGTCGACTCAATTGCCTTCAGTGATGATCCTCCCGTGGTAACCACATCTTCAAGGATTACCACATGCATACCCCGCTTCAAATTCTTCCCGCCTTCAATCCAGAGATTCTTTCCGTGGCCCTTGGGTTCTTTTCTGATGAGAAAGCCCAGAAGATTATCCTTGGCTACGAAAGATGAAAGGACCGTCGAGCAAACCAGAGGATCACCTCCCACACTAACACCGCCCACCGCTTCAATATCAGGTATCTCTCGAACCATGCGGTACATAATATCGCCCACCAGGTGCATGCCCTCAGGATTGAGAGTCGTTTCCTTGGCGTCGATATAGAAGCTACTCGTCTTGCCGCTCGCCAGTACGAACTCTCCTTCCTCATAAGAGAGCGTTTTGAGGATGTTCAGAAGGACTTCGCGATTGCTTAACATTTGTCACCCCTCGAAAATAATTCCATCTGTCCCAGCTCCATGCCCCAGGGAAACTTAGATGGATAGACGCCGGAAAAACAGGCGTCGCAATACTCGTATGTACCGTTCCCCAAAGCTGATTTCATGCTTTCGATGCTCAGATATTGGAGGCTGTTGGAGCCCATATACTTGTTGATTTCTTCGGTGGTATGCGAAGACGCTATGAGCTCGGCCCTGCTTGGCGTATCAATTCCGTAAAAACACGGGTATGCGGTGGGAGGAGAGCATACCCGGAAATGAATTTCCTTGGCCCCGTACTGACGCAGCATCTTGATTATCTTCCTGCCCGTTGTAGCTCTCACTATCGAATCATCAACAACTACAATCTTTTTTCCCTTAACGATGTCCCTCAGGGCGTTCAGTTTGAGCTTCACGCCGAAATGACGTATCGAATCTTTGGGCTCGATGAATGTCCTGCCCACATAATGATTTCTGATGAGACCGAGTTCGAAGGGGATGTTTGTCTCCTGAGAATAACCGATAGCGGCTCCGATGCCTGAATCAGGGATGGGCACGACCATATCGGCATCCACGTACGTGTCCCGGGCAAGCTGGCGGCCCAGGGCTTTTCTCACATTGTAGACGGTTTTACCGAACATGAAGCTGTCGGGTCTCGCGAAGTAGATAAATTCAAAAATGCAATATTTCGGTTCCTGTTTTTTAAAAGGCCTGAAGCTCTTGATGCCGTTCCTATCTATGTGGAGCAACTCTCCCGGTTCGATTTCCCTCAGGTATTTCGCTCCAACAAGATCGAACGCACACGTTTCGCTGGAGACTACGAAAGCGTGCTTGAGTTTTCCTAATACGAGAGGCCTGAACCCAAAGGGGTCTCTGGCGGCAACGAGTTCATCTTTTGTGAGGACGACCATTGAGTAGGAGCCTTCGATCCTGCGAAGCGCACTGACGAGCCTGTCCATCGTGGAATTTTCGTGGGAAAGAGCGACGAGGTGAATAATAACCTCGGTGTCAGAGGTGGACTGGAATATTGAACCGTAATTCTGAAGCTCTTCCTTGATGATTCTCGCATTGGTAAGATTGCCGTTGTGAGCTACGGCCAGATATCCCTTGGCATACTCGATGACCAGGGGCTGCGCGTTCCCTAAGTTGCTCGAGCCGGCGGTAGAATACCGTACGTGACCGATGGCGGAATTTCCTTCAAGCTTCGTGAGGACATCTTCATTGAAGATATCCGATACGAGCCCCATTTGTCGGTGGGACCTGATGGTTTCCTCGTCGGCGCTTGCAATGCCTGCGCTTTCCTGTCCTCTGTGCTGAAGCGCATGGAGACCGAGATAGGCGATGTTTGCCGCGTCCTTATGATCAAAAATTCCAAAAATCCCGCACATCTATTGGGCACCTCTTTGTTGTTTAATGGCCTCGGCCACGAAGAAATCGATCACATCGGTATCCATGAGGCAAAAGACGATCTGTCTCAACGAGGTCTTCCGGTTTCTTACAAATGCCGCAGTCTCTTCCACGAGAATGCGGGCGCACTTATCTTTGGGGAATCCAAATATGCCTGCGCTGATGGCAGGTACGGCTATGGAAGCGAACCCTCTTGAAGATGCCAGGATCAAGACGCTATTGATGGCTTTCTTCAGTTTGTTTTCTTCGTCGCCCTCTCCCATACGGGGTCCCACCGCATGAATCACGTACCGAGCTTTTAGGGCGCCCCCCGTCGTGATGGCACACTCACCCACCGGCACGTAGCCTATGGCGTCGCTTTCATCCTGAATCACCCTGCCACCTTTTCTCGCGATGGCGCCCGCCACTCCTCCGCCGTGCTGCAGGTGGGAATTCGCAGCATTCACGATGGCATCGGCGGCGCTCTCAGTTATGTCACCTTTTTCGATCCTGATTATGGCGTCGTTTATCAGTATTTCCTTGATTGTTTCCATAACGAAAAGATGATTCTATTATTAAGATACTACAGCGATCGCTGATTTTCCAGTCGCGGCCACGGGATATGGACAAAATACGCATGGCGGGATTGAAAAAGGGCTAATTCGCGTCGTGCATTGGAGCCATCATTGTCATTTAAAAGACTGTGGATATAGTGTAATATAAAAATCGAAAATGGGAAACAAAAAATGAACGCCGACCACATGAGATTACCCGTTGTACACCTCAAAGGTGTGGGGCCGAAAATCAGTCAAAGCATGCAAGAGCGGGGGATACGATGCGTGGAGGATTTATACTATTTTCTGCCCCAGCGGTACATGGACAGGAGGACGATCCATACCGTCTCGGACCTCAAAGAAGGCCAGAGAGGAAACATCATAGCGAAGGTAGTTCAGTATCGGTCGCTATTTTTTAGACACGCCAGGAAGAAGGGTTTTGAGGCACTCGTCGAAGACAAGACAGGCGCTATTTCCCTCAAATGGTTCCAGTGGTCCCCATCATATCTGAAAAGGATCTGCAAGAAAGGAAACATCCTGTTTCTGTCGGGCCCGATAACAAGGTTCGGCAACACGCTGCAAATGATTCATCCGGATACGGTTCTTATTGAGGACGAGACAGACGGGACTGATCTCAAAAAGGTTCTTCCCCTGTATCCGGTCCTTGAGGGAGTGAAACAGGGTACGTTAAGAAAGCTTATAGAGGAGGCTTTGGAGCTTTACGGAGAAGACGCGCGGTCTATCCTCCCTGAGAAGATAGAACAATATCAAGGACTTGAATCCCTGCGCGAAGCTTTCGGTCACATCCACATTCCCCAGGAAGACTGGTACGCGTCAGGCGAGAGACATACACACGTGGAGCGCCTGATCTTAGAAGAATACATGCTCTTCCAGTCTGCTTTGTGGATGAATAGAATTGAACGAAAGAAACGAAGAGGCGTGCATGTTGGGGCACAGGGACCTTTTTACAAGAGGTTTGTCGAGAGCCTGCCCTTTGTACTCACCGACGCCCAGAAGAGAGTTATCCGTGAGATCGAAGGCGATATGGCAAACGCAGAGCCCATGAATCGCCTGATTCAGGGAGACGTGGGTTCGGGTAAGACTATCTGTGCAGTTCTTGCCTCATGCAGGGCCATCGATAGCGGATACCAGGTCGCTTTTATGGCGCCCACCGAAATATTGGCGGAACAACATTACTTCTCCATTCATCGTCTCTTTGAGGCGCTCCATATACCCATAGCCTTTTTGCGGGGTAGTATGGGCAAAGACCGCAATGCAATACTCGAGAGAATAGGCAGTGGGGGCGTTTCCGTTATCGTCGGGACCCATGCAATCATACAGAAGGATGTCTCCTTTCATAATCTTGGCCTCGTTGTTATAGACGAGCAGCATCGGTTTGGAGTAGTGCAGAGGAAGTGGCTCATCCAAAAAGGTTTCGCGCCCCATGCGCTCATGATGACGGCGACTCCCATACCGAGAACGCTCTCAATGGTAGTTTACGGCGATCTCGATGTTTCAGTCATCGATGAGGCGCCCAAAGGCAGACGTGGTATAGAGACAAAGGTGTTTTTGGAAGATCAAAAGGCCAAGGTCTATGCCCTGATTGAAGACGAAATACAACAAGGACACCAGGTCTATATCGTCTACCCCCTGGTCGAGGAATCAGACAAAACGGACCTCCTCAATGCTACAAAGATGGCCAAGCATTTTCAGGACATCGTATTTGCGCGATACAGGGTGGGCCTGCTTTACGGAAACATGAAGACCGAGGAGAAAGAGAAGACCATGGCCCGATTTAAGGACAGGATGATCGATATCCTTGTGTGCACCACGGTCATAGAGGTAGGCATAGATGTGCCCAACGCGACGATGATTGTTATCGAGCATGCAGAGAGGTTCGGGCTTTCGCAGCTTCACCAGCTTCGGGGCCGTGTGGGCAGGGGCGCCCATGCATCGAAATGTATTCTCGTAACTGCTTCGCGCAGGACTGAGCTTGCCACCAAGAGGCTTACCATAATGGAAAAGACAACGGACGGCTTCAAGATAGCAGAAGAGGATATGCTGATCCGTGGAGTAGGAGACATGCTAGGGACCAGACAGTCGGGCATACCTCGATTCAGAGTCGGGGACATTGTTCGGGACATGGATCTCATGCTTAAGGCCAAAAACATATGTACAGACTGGCTGCCGCAGGTCAAGAAAGACGAGCTCAAAAGGATTGAAGGAGCCGTGCGGGAGAGATGGGGGGAGGAGTACTCTTCCGTCACGTAGACGGGAGGCGCAGAAGAAACCGCATCTCGCGGTTTATGCCAAGGAGGGAGTGGCAGATGAGAAAAGCCAAAATCGTGTGTACCATAGGCCCTGCAACGTCGAGCGCAAAGGCCATAGAATCGCTTATCGTGAGAGGCATGGATGTGGCTCGTCTTAATTTCTCTCACGGAGATCATGATTTTCATGCGGATATAGTGAAGAAGATTAGAAATGCATGCGGCAGAGTCAAGAAGGATGTTGCTATTCTTCAGGACCTGCAGGGAATAAAGATCAGAGTGGGAGATCTTAAAAGCGGGAAAGTGCATCTTACGAAGGGTAGGATGCTTCATATACGATCAGGCAGCGGCATGGGAGATGAAGGACACGTTTATATCGACTATCCCTGGCTCGTCAACGACGCAAAAAAGGGCGATGTACTCCTGCTCGACGACGGGTTAATAAGGCTTCAGATTACGGAACGCAAAAACGATACTCTGACGGCCATTGTTCTCGAAGGAGGCGTACTGAATCAAAGAAAGGGCGTCAATCTTCCCCATATCAAGGTGCGCGCGCCTTTCTTCACTGACAAAGATCGATCCGATCTCGAATTCGGGCTTGGTATGGAGATTGATTACGTTGCCCTCTCTTTCGTGAGGACGGCGCATGATATTATGATCGTGAAGAAGTGGCTCTTGAAGAGAAAAGCCTCCGTACCGATCATTGCAAAGATTGAAAGAGAGGAGGGTATCAGAAATATCGACCATATCCTCGAGGTTTCAGATGGAATCATGGTAGCGAGGGGCGACCTCGGGATAGAGATGCCCTTTGAAGAGACGCCTATGCTTCAAAAAATGCTTATTGAGAAGGCAAACCAAAAGCAACGTCTCGTCATAACGGCGACGCAGATGCTTGAATCCATGACCACCCATTCTCGGCCCACGAGGGCTGAGACCACGGACGTGGCGAATGCCGTTCTCGATGCGACCGATGCACTCATGCTTTCCGAAGAGACGGCAACGGGCAGTTATCCGGCGGAGGCGGCGAGCGCCATGGATAGCATCATTGCCTTTACGGAAAATTCGACGCTCAAGGCGCCGCAACAAAACGGGAATAGACCGGTAGGCCCTGAGTACGGGGAGTTCTCAGATGCGATAGCACGAGCGGCCTCGATAGCGGCTAAGGACGTGGGCGCACAATGGATCGTAGTTTTCACGCGCTCGGGCTTTACTGCCCGTCTCATTTCGAAATTCAGGCCGAAGACACCGATAATCGCGTTTTCCCCGGAACAAAAGGTGGTCAGGCAGATGTCCATGTATTGGGGTGTCACGGCTTACTGTCTCAAGCATTTTACCGACACGGATAGCCTTATACGAGGCGTTGACGGGATGCTCGTCAAGCTCGGTCACGCAAAAGCCGGCGCGAGGATTCTTATCGTTGCGAGCCACCCGCCATCAATCTCAGGGAAGACCAATTTCATGAAGCTACACATTGTAACGTAAAGGTCAAAATTCTCATCAAAAAACGTCTTGACAAACATTTTAGATATTTTGTATTATGAAACATAGTTTCTTAATACGGAACATCTGATCATGAAGTCAAAACCTTCAAACCTTGTACAGACGATTGAAAGGGCCTCAAAGATCCTTGATCTGGTGGCGCAGAACTCCCAGGGCATCGGTATCGGAAACCTGTCGGAGGCGCTGAAACTCCCCAAGGGAACGGTCCACCGACTTCTCACCTCGCTTGCCTATTGTGGCTATATCAAGCAAGACGCAAAGACCAAGAACTATCTTCTGGGACTCAAGCTGCTTGAACTGGGAAACCTCATTATCAATCAGCTTGATCTGAGAAAGGTTGCCGAGCCTCTTTTGAAAGACCTTGTGGAGCGCACAAAAGAGACGGTGCATATGGTAATCATCGATAACAATGAGGTGGTTTACATCGATAAGCTAGAAACCGAGCAGACGACCGGGGGGCTCAAGATGTCATCCAAGGTGGGCTCGCGCAACCCCGCACATAGCTGTGCCGTGGGAAAAGTATTGCTCTGCTATTGGCCGGAAGAAGACGTCGACAATCTTATCGAGGAAAAAAAACTGGCTCGAAAGACCGCGCACACCGTTGTGGATCCGAGAGAGTTGAAAGCGCAGCTCGCAATCATCAAGAACCAGGGGTACGCCATCGACGACGAGGAAAACGAGGTAGGCATCCGCTGCATCGGGGCCCCCATCTTCAACGATAAAGGCAAAGCGGTATGCGCGATCAGTCTCTCCGGTCCCGCCTTCAGGGTTACAAAGAAATCCATACAAGATACGCTCAAAAGAGAGTTGATTGAAACAGCGCTGGAAATCTCAGAACGTTTGGGATTCAAGGCTTGCTCGTGAAAAATCCGGCATAGCCGTAGAATGTTTATCAACACCAACTAAAATAAGGAGGGCAAGATGAAAAAGCTATCCGTCATTCTTTTGTTCCTGATTTTCAGTGTTTCACTCGCTTATGGACAGGCTGCCAAACCTGCCGTCATCGAAATGAAGCTGGCTCACTTTGCGGCCGACGACCATCCCGGAAATATCGCAAGCAAAATGTTCGCCGAAGCCGTGGAGAAAAGGACGAACGGGAGAATCAAAATAGTAATATATCCTAACAACGCCCTCGGGTCGCCGCCTGAAGTACTTGAGCAGAATATCCTCGGGGCGGTGGACATGAGCTTGCCCACGCAGGGACAGCTTGGAAAATATTCCAAGAAATTCAATTGCGTGATGCTTCCCTTTATATTTAACGATTACAAACACGCCGATAAAGTCCTGGACGGACCGTTCATCAAGTGGGCCGTTCCTGACCTGGATAAGGCCGGTCTGGTTTTCCTTTCAAACTGGGAATGGGGATTCAGGAATCTTACGAACAGCAAACATCCTGTAAAGAATCCCGAAGATGTGAAGGGGCTGAAGATAAGAACACCGCCGGAACTGCCGACACAGGCAGCCATGGAAGCCCTGGGAGCCATTGTCGCCACCATCAATTTTAACGAACTGCAGATGGCCTTAAAGCAGGGAACGATTGATGGCCAGGAGAACCCTATCGCCGTGATTTATTCAAATAAGATATACGAGACACAAAAGTACCTGACAATGACGGGCCACAATTACAACACCATGGTCCACGTGATAAGCAAGAAGGTATGGGACAAACTTACGCCCGCTGAGCAGAGGATCATTAAAGAAGAAAGCAAAAAGGCGGGTGATTGGATGAGGAAATCGGTGAGAGATGCCGAGGCCGACCAGATAAAACAGTTGGAAAAGTTCGGTATGGAAGTAACCTATCCTGACAAGGCTAAATTCAAGGCGTTGATGAAGCCCGCGTACGATCGCATGAAAGCTATCGCCGGGGAGGACAATATAGCCGCCTTCATAAAGATGACTGAACAGGCGAAATAACAGACGCATCTTTTTCTAGAATATCCTGATGTGAAGGAAAGGATGTATCGGGTATGACCTCCGATTCATCCTTTCCTGCGGTTTGATCTGTCGAGGCTTATTACGGGGTGATCGAATGCTTACTCTCATGATTTTTCTCGTCTTATTAATACTCATTATGATTGACCTTCCGATTGCCGTCGCCATGGGCCTCACGGCGATCGCCTTTTTCGTGGGCCTGGGTAATGGATCGCTCTTAACCATGCTGCCGCAGAGGATGTATGCGTCAACCACGAGTTTCACGCTGCTCGCGGTGCCTTTCTTTATCCTGGCCGGTAACCTTATGAACACGGGCGGCATAACCAACAGGATATTCCGGTTCGCGAGAGCCATCATCGGGCATCTTCCCGGAGGTCTCGGTCACGTGTGCGTGGTAGCAAACGTGATATTTTCCGGAATGTCAGGCTCGGCGATCGCCGATGCGGCAGGCCTGGGTCAGGTGTTGCACAAGGCCATGGTGGATAACGGATTTAAACCCAAGAGCTCGGCTGCGATCGTTGCATCGGCCTCTACCATCGGCCCTGTTATTCCTCCGAGCATCCCCTTTGTCCTTTACGGGGCGTTGACAGGCGTATCGGTGAGCAAACTCTTTCTGGCCGGATTCATTCCAGGATTATTGATGGCCATCGCCCTGATGGTCGCAATAGGGGTTTTGGCCAAGCGCTGGGGCCTGCCAAAGGCGCCGAGGGCGGATTTGAAGGAGATCATAGTGAGTATCAAAGGGGCCTTTTTGGCCCTGCTCGCGCCGGTCATCGTGATCGGCGGGATTTTGACCGGTATCTTTACGCCCACCGAGGCTGCAGTAGTTGCCTGCCTGTACGCTTTATTCCTCGGATTTCTGTACAAGGATCTGACACTGAAAGATCTGCCCAAGGTCTTCTGGGCTTCCATTAAACAGACCGTGAGTCTTATGTTTATTATTGCAGCGGCGGGCTTTTTCGGCTGGTTTACCATACACCAGAAGATTCCCGATCAGATTATCTTTAGCCTTACCCACATGAGCGCCACGCCTCCCGGCATTATCGCCATGGTGATTTTGATTGTGCTGATACTCGGCTGTTTTCTCGAAGGGAACGCGATCTTCATAATTACCATCCCCATCTTCGCGCCGATAGCGCGTCAGTTTGGCATCGATCTCGTAAATTTCGGTGTGGTCATGACGTTGCTCATTATGATCGGGAACCTGACGCCGCCTGTGGGCATGTGTCTTTTTGCCGTATCGAGCTTCAGCAAGGTGAGTCTGGGTGAACTGTCGAAAGAGGTGCTGCCCTACCTCGTGGGTATTTTTGTGGTTACCGTGGTAATTGCGTATCTGCCTACGATTTCCACCTTTCTCCCCTACCTCGTGATGGGTAAATAGAGGGTGATGACTATGGAGACTTTGATGAACATAGTAAAGTGTGTTGATAAGGCTGTGCTCAGTATTTTGAAAGTTATCACGATTATCTGTTTCTTTCTGCTTACGATATTAGTATCGGCCAACGTGTTTGTGCGCTTCGTTCCTGTGGCGTCGCTCCACTGGTTTGATGAAATCGTTGAGTTGCTCTATGCATACCTCGTGTTTTACGGGTCGGCGGCCCTCTTTATAAGCAGGGAACATTTTAGCGTGGGCAACTGGATAGGCGTAAGCATTATCAAGAACCGTTCGGGTAGGGGCGTATACAGGATAATCGTGGAATTCATGGTCCTGATCTTTGTTGGGATCTTTTTCTATTATTCATATGAATTAACCGTTTTAGCGCAGGACGTGACAAACGCTTTTGCCATACCGAAAAGTATCCTCTATTCGTGTTTGCCTGTGTCAGGCGCATTGATGATCATATATTCCATTCGTAACATAGTGGTTTACATCATGGGTTTGAGGGCGCGAGTTGAGGTCCAGGCCAAATGATCGTGACTTACACGAAGAAAGGAGAACGCTTATGATGGATACTCGATATTCAATCCACCCGGATCAGCTAAGGTCAATGGACACCGATACTATGAGGAGACACTTCCTGGTTCAGGGCCTTTTTGAAACAGACCTGTTAAAGATGGTTTACAGCCATGTCGATCGGATCATTGTGGGTGGTGTCTGTCCGGTACAGAAGAATGTGGCGCTCGGCGTGATGAAGGAACTTGGTGTCGACTATTTTCTGGAACGCAGAGAGATGGGCATCTTCAATGTTGGCTCCAAGGGCGCTGTCGTGATCGATGGAAAAGAGTACGAACTCGATAAAAAGGATTGTCTCTATATCGGCATGGGGTCCAAAGAGATATCATTCAGGAGTGCCTCCCCGGATGAGCCTGCACGATTCTATTTTAACAGTGCTCCTGCGCATGCCTCTTATCCAACGATCAAGCTTTCAAAGAAGGATGCACAGAAAGTACACCTCGGGGATCCTGATAAGGTAAATGTGCGAACCATTAATCAGTTCATTCATCCAAGCGTGATGAAGAGCTGTCAGCTTGTGATGGGCATGACCGAGCTTGCGTTAAACAGCGTGTGGAACACCATGCCGACACATACACACGACAGGCGCATGGAGGTATATTTTTATTTCGATCTGCCTCAGGATGCACTGGCGTTTCACTTCTTCGGCGAGCCGGGCGAGACGCGACATATCGTGATGAGAAATGAAGAGGCCGTTATATCACCAAGCTGGTCCATCCATTCGGGCGTGGGCACGTCAAACTACACGTTCATATGGGGCATGGTGGGAGAGAATCAGACATTCACTGACATGGATAATGTTCCTATGTTAGAATTGAAATAGAGTGAGGAGGCGAAGATGATAATCGATCAGTTCAACCTGGCTCACAAGGTGGCTATCGTGACAGGCGCCAGGACAGGCCTGGGCCAGGGTATGGCAGTCGGTCTTGCTGAAGCGGGCGCGGATATCGTGGGTGTTGACCTGAATGACCTCGACGAAACCGCAAGAATGGTCGAAGGAATAGGGAGGAGGTTTCTCAGGGTTCAAGCGAACCTGTCGCAAACAGGAGTGATACAAACCATAATTGACAAGACACTACTTGGTTTTGGAAGAATCGATGTCCTCGTGAATAATGCCGGAATCATACGCAGGACCGATGCTATAGAATTCAGCGAGAAGGACTGGGACGATGTCATAAGCGTTAATCTTAAGACGGTATTCTTTCTGTCCCAGGCCGTTGCAAAACAGTATATGAACCAGGGAACCGGAGGTAAAATAATCAATATTGCCTCGATGCTTTCTTTTCAGGGGGGTATACGGGTACCATCGTATACGGCGAGTAAAAGCGGCGTCATGGGGATCACCAGGCTCATGGCGAACGAATGGGCAAAACACCATATCAATGTTAATGCCATCGCTCCGGGTTATATGGCCACGGACAACACCGCTGAATTGCGTAAAGACGCGAAAAGAAGCGAAGAGATCCTCGCAAGAATACCGGCGGAAAGGTGGGGTGTGCCGGAGGACCTGAAGGGCGTTGTAGTGTTTCTCGCTTCGGAGGCGTCGAGCTACGTTCACGGGTACACCATAGCCGTGGACGGTGGATGGCTTGCCCGATGATTGGGGGTATGAGGTGAAGAAAGTCATCACGTTCGGAGAGGTCCTGTTGAGGTTGAGCACGCCGGGGTTTTTGCGGTTCAAGCAGGCGCGGTCATTCGATATTGTTTTCGGCGGCGGCGAGTCGAACGTGTCTGCTTCTCTTGCCCAGTGGGGGATGGCTACCGATTTCGTAACGCGCCTGCCGCAAAACGACATCGGAGACGCCTCAATTGCATTCCTCAAGAGCTTTGGCGTGGGGACCGGCAAGATCATAAGGGGAGGGAATCGCGTCGGGATTTATTTTCTCGAACATGGGGCGGCTCAGAGGGGAAGCAAGGTGATTTATGACCGCGACGGGTCATCGATCGCCACAATTGAAAAAGGCATGATTGACTGGGACCAGGTTTTCGAGGATGCAGACTGGTTTCATTGGACGGGGATCACGCCGGCAATAAGCGCAGGGCTTTGCGATGTTTGTCTGGAAGGGATTATAAAGGCGAAGGCAAGAGGCCTCACCGTTTCCTGTGATCTGAACTATCGCGACAAACTCTGGAGGTGGGGGAAGAAGGCATCAGAGATTATGCCGGAGTTGGTGGGGCACTGCGATATCGCCATAGGCAACGAGGAAGACGCGGAAAAAGTCCTCTCGATTGCAGCACCTGATACGGACGTGGCAGCGGGAAAAGTCAGTGCGGAGAATTATCGATTCGTGGCGGAGCGTATAAAGGAGCAGTTCCCGCGTCTTAAAATCGTTGCCATAACCCTAAGAGGCAGCATAAATGCGAACCATAACACGTGGTCGGGAGTGGCATTTGACGGCGGCGCGTTTTACGTGGGACCTGCCTTCGACATTACCCATATCGTAGACCGCGTGGGCGCAGGCGATGCCTTTTGCGGAGGACTGATCTACGGTTTGCGCACATACGAACACAATCTTCAAAGGGCGCTTGATTTTGCGGTTTCAGCATCGTGCATCAAGCATTCCATATTTGGCGACTTTAACATAGTGACAGTGGGCGATGTAGAAAAGATCATGTCGGGAGAGACATCGGGAAGGGTTTTGAGGTGATAAGTCAGGATTTATGCGCAGGTCCTTAAGGGAGGAGGCGGCCATGGCACGTTTTAGACGATTAGAGGTCTTGAATACGATGATCGAGGGTGGGCTCGTTCCCGTATTTTATCACCAGGACCTCGAGACAGCCAAGAGGATTGCTCGGGCAGTGGCCAACGGAGGCGTAAGGGTCCTCGAATTCACCAACAGGGGGGATTTCGCCTACCAGGTATTCTCCGAGCTCCTCAAATGGTGTGAAAAGGAACTCCCGGACCTTATCCTCGGCGCCGGCTCAGTGGTGGATGAGGGCACTGCATCGCTGTATATGAACAGCGGTGCTCATTTCATCGTTGCGCCTATTTTTAGTCGTGAAGTAGCCAGGATTTGTAATCGAAGAAAGATCGCCTATATACCTGGGTGTGGCAGCGCTTTAGAGATCTCTCAGGCCGAGGAATACGGGGCTGAGATAATAAAGATATTTCCAGCCACAGAGGTGGGAGGCCCTGAATTCGTCAAAAACATTCTCGCTCCCATGCCGTGGTCGTACATCATGCCCACAGGTGGGGTGGAGAGAACAAAAGAGTCGATCACAAAATGGTTTCAAGCGGGGGTAGCGTGCGTGGGCATGGGTTCTGCCCTGATAACCAAAGATTTGATGGCAAAAGGGGACTTCGAGACGATTTCGAAGAATATCTCTCAAGTACTCGATTGGATCGGACAGGCGCGAAACAAGCCAGCGTAACGCCCTGCTCGGTCGGGAAATATGCCACCCTGTGTTTGCTTTACGACCGCGTGTGTTCAGGCCGGCAATCTCTATTCTATATACACATCCCCTTCAAAGGTCATGGGCTTATCCCCTAGTTTCCGCACACATTCTTCCTGATCGAGGGCGAAGAGGGGACTAATTTCCACGTGAGCCCCTGCCGCGACCTTGCATCCGGCCTTCTCAAGCCAGCTTCTGAAGAGGTCTTCCATGGCCTGACGGGCCATCTGAGGGGTGTCCGATCCTTCGCTATTCTTTACCGGAGCAAACTCTTGTTCGCGAACGATCTCCATGCAGCATGCCCTCTCCGCCAGAGGGATGGCGTCAAACACAAAAGTCTCGAACTTCCAGACATCCAGGGTCTCAGATTCGCCGCCGGCCGGAGTTCGATCGACCCTCTTTCTCGCGCAATGATATGGAAGGGCGAAACCGCGTTCGTTGATCCGTCGGATGAAAGCGAGCGAGAATATGTGGATAGCGGTATTGCCGGCCCAGTAAAGAACGTTTCCTTGATCGTCAATGGCCGACATGTCCTCGGCGGCTAAATCGCTGTACTCCATAATGATATCCCTGTCGGCTTGATGAAGGTATACACCCACCTTTTCGCTCACGTTTCTCCTGCGCACAACCTTTGTCGAGGCTTCCGAGTGGTTAAGAGTGTGATAACCCAGAAAGACCGGGTCGGCGATCTTCACGAGAGGGTTATCGACCTGGCAGTAAAACAGGTGAGTAATGCCTTTTTCCATGAGCTTGTTCACAAGGCCTGACTGGTAGAGGCTCTTCAATGAACCTCCGTGCCCGTTTGGGTTCGTAAACAGGCCGCTCTCATTTTCAAGGACAAGATGGCCTTGTGGTGAAATCGCAGGTAGCATTTCTTGCCGGAAGAAGAATGTATTTTGGCCGAGCCCGAAAGAGTTGTGCGCCTGGAAGAATTCTACGGTGTCCCTGTGATTTTCTGAGCTCGTCATAACGAGAAGAGGGATTTGACTGCCCGCGCGTACTGACCTCGCTTTTAGCTGTTCTGCGAAGAGCTGGAAGAGCGATTTCTTTTTTATCGGAGAGATCGGATAGACGCCTTTTGGACCGTCAAAACCTAGCCTTGAACCCTGACCTCCGGCCACGATCAAAACAGCGACCTTTCCGCTTTTCAAAAGTCGATCGCCTTCCTCCCTTGCCTTTTGTTCCGCCTCGATTTCCTGTGGCGTCCTCGGTATTTCGATGACAGAT
>Ga0335069_10003409_pt1 | contig 24020 bp, 29 predicted proteins | sample Lox_Sample_11_FD_206714 | JGI IMG/M metagenome (GOLD analysis project Ga0335069, IMG submission 206714) | Soil microbial communities from Loxahatchee National Wildlife Refuge, Florida, United States - Lox_Sample_1.1 | ecosystem: Environmental > Terrestrial > Soil > Wetlands | place: USA... | reverse complement strand
TGTCGTCGATGCGCCGCTGGTGCCAGCGGCTGACCGCGCGTTCCAGGCAATCCTGCACCAGATCGTCCGCCGCGGCGCGGTCGCGCAACAAGGCGCGGGCATAGCGCCGCAGCGGCGGGATCAGGGGGCCGACCAGGATCGCGATGTCGTTCATGCCGCCTTTACAGCGTCTGGATCTGTTCGAGTTTGCCGGGCTCTGCCGGCGTCCCCGAGACGATCACCAGAAAGCGCCGCAGGGCCGGACTGTCATTCTGCACGATCTGCCGGATCGGCCCGACGGCGTTCACGATCGCGGAACCGGCCGGATTGGTCATGAAGCCTGCAAGCGGCTCGATGTTGCCCTGGCCGTCCGGCCGGTCGGCCAGCGCCAGTACATAGGGGTGCTTGGGCTGGAGGCCGGTCACCGACGCCTGCAGCACCTGGAGCAGGCCCTGGTCGAACAGTGAGACGCTGGTCGGGGCGGCGTCCCTTGCGGTGTCGGTGACGCCGCGCAGGATCAGGTGCGCGGTCATGCCGGCGGTGCCCAGCGGCTTCAGGTTCTGCGTGCCGTCGCCCTCCGGCACGGCGTTGGGGACATAGGCGATCGCCTGCGGCGCCTGGCCGATCGGGACGGTGGCGATGACTTTGTTGGTCAGGGTGTCGATCGCCGTGAGGGCGTCGGCATTCTCCAGGCCGACATAGATCCGGCTGCCGTCGCCGGAAGGCCAGACGCCGTGCGGCAGCTTGCCGACCGGAATGGTCGCGACCTCCGAGAAATCGTCGGTACGAAACACCTTGACCACGTTCAGGCCGCCGACCGTCACATAGGCGAAGCTGCCCTTGGCGTTGCGGACGATGTTCACGTGGTTGGTGATCGGCCCGGTGTCGATGGATTTCAGCACCGCGAAGGGCGGCTTGGCCTCGAACACCATGGTGCGGCCGATGTCCTTCAGGGTGAACCACACCTGCGCGCCGTCCGGGGTCGCCGCGATGTTGGGACAGAACGGGCTGTCCTGCTTCACCCGGCCGACGATCTCATGATCGGCGACCGAGATGATGTCCGTCTCCGGATTGAACGAGGAGCAGACATAGCCGTATTTGCCGTCCGGTGAGAAGATCTGCATGCCCGGGCCAGCCGGAACCTTGATCCGCGCCTTCTCCTCATAGGTATGGCCGTCGAGGACAGCAATGTAATCCTCGCCGCGCACCGTCACCCACACCTCCTTGCCGTCGGGCGTGAAGAAGGCCTCGTGCGGCGCGCGACCGACATAGGTGACGTGCTTCACCACGTTGGTCGCGGTGTCGATGAAGCTGACGGAGTTGGACCCGATGGAGACGACGGCGAGGGTCCGATGGTCGGGCGAGAAGCCCATGCCGTGCACCAGGACCTGGCCGTGATAGAGCGGGCTGAAGTTCATCGGCTGCGGATCGCCGAGCCGGATCACGCCGAGCAGCTTGTTGTCCACCGGATCGGTGACCGAGACCGTGTTCGAGAACTGCTCCGCGGCATAGACGCGGTCGTGATGGCTGATCGGAATGTCCGGCGCATCGGCGGCGCCCGGCGCCTGGCCGGCGAAGGCGATGGTGATGCCGGCGATCATCGTCGTTGCCAGCAAAGCGAGAGCGAAAAGGGTGGTCCTGGTCGGGGTAGTCACTGGGCGGGCTCCTGGGTGCTCGGGTTCATCTGCATGCCGCTCATATCCATCGTTCCACCCGTGGGCGCCGGTGCAGGCTGGGTCGGTGAGGCGATCGCCGGCGGCAGCGGTTCGCCGACGGCGAGGCGCATGGCCGCAATCTCCTGGAGCTGATCGACAATGATCTCCTGGGCGATGCGGCGGAGCTGCTCGTTCTTGCCGTAGCGCAGCACCGCCTTGGCCATCTCGATGGCGCCTTGGTGGTGCGGCTCCATCATCGCGACGAAATCGCGATCGACATCGCCCGTCGGCTTGATGGCCATCGCCGCCATCATCTTCGTCATGGCGGCGTCGTCTTCTTTCAGGAAGGCCGGTTCGTTGTCGGATGGAGCTGCATCGCCGGCGAGGGCGGGGAGGAAGGCACCCACGGCCAGGATCAGGCCACAGGCAAGGGGGCGGAAGCGGGGCATGGCGGCTCTCCGGGAGGTGGCGCTCTCCAGAGTGGACACCGGCGGCGGGCGCTTATTCCATCATCCCTGCGTATGGTCTGCGGCAAACGCGCTAACTCTTTGAATTTGCTGAATCCGGCATCGCGAAAAAAGTCGGTCGGGCGCTGTCGAAACCATCCCCGCCCGTTCGACGTGTCTGCATCAGGCGAGTGGAAGAGGAGCGGTGATGGTCTATCGCGGAAGCTGTCATTGCGGTCGGGTCAAGTTCGAGGCGGAGGGCGATCTAGGCCGCTACACCTTCAACCGTCACGTCCTTGCGCATCGCTTCTGCAAGATCTGCGGCATCCATACCCATGGCGACGAGGTGGCCAAGGGCGAGGGGACATCGGCCTATATCAACCTGCGCTGCGTCGAAGGCCTCGATCTCGAGGCCTTGCCGGTCCAGCACTTCGACGGCCGGTCGGTCTGATGCGCGGCCGGCTTGACACCTCAGTGTCGGCATACTTACGAATTTCAGTGGGAGGAGTTCGGTCATGAAGTTGCATTACGGCTGGGTGCTGGTCGCGACCGGTCTGGTGATGACCTGCGTCGCCATGGGCGCCATGTTCTCGCTGCCGGTCTTGAAGCCGGTGATCGCTGCCGCCATGGGCTGGTCCGATGCCGGCGTCTCCAGCGCGATGACCATCGGCTTTCCGATCATGGGTCTCGCCGGCTTCGGCTGGGGTGCGCTCAGCGACAAGTTCGGACCGAAGCCGGTGGTGCTTGCGGGCTCGCTGCTGCTGTCCGCCGGTCTCGCTCTGGCGAGCCGCGCCACCAGTCTGATGGAGTTCCAACTCGCCTACGGGGTGCTGGTCGGAATCGGCGGCGGCAGCTTCTTCCCGCCGCTGATGGCCGCCGTCACCGGCTGGTTCGAGAAGCACCGCAGCATCGCTGTCTCCCTAGTCTCCGCCGGCGTTGGGATTGCGCCGATGACCATGGCGCCCTTCGTCGCCTGGCTGATCGAGCGTCACGATTGGCGCACCACCCAACTCATCGTATCGGCGATCGTGCTCGCCGTGCTGGTCCCGGCATCGTTCCTGGTGCGGCGGGCACCCGCCGTGTCGCCCGACGCACTGCCGCCGGCGACTTCACGGGTGCATCCGTCGGAGGCGGCTGTCGCTGCGGCCCATGAGCCGATCATGACCGCCGGAGAGGCGCTGCGCTCGCCGCAGTTCATCGTGCTGGCGCTGACCTTCTTCGCCTGCTGCGCCACGCATTCCGGCCCGATTTTCCACACCGTCTCCTATGCGGAGCTCTGCGGCCTCTCGGTGATGACGGCGGTCGGCATCTACAGCATCGAGGGCTTCGGCGGATTGTTCGGACGGGTGCTGCTCGGCCTCGCCGGCGACAAGTTCGGCGCCAAGCGGGTGCTGGTGACGGGTCTGCTGGTACAGGCCGTCGGCGCCGGCGCATATTTCTTTGTGCGGAACGCCGAAGGCTTCTATTCGGTCGCGGTCGTGTTCGGCTTCGCCTATGGCGGCGTGATGCCGCTTTATGCGGTTATCGCCCGCGAGTATTTCGGCATCCGGATCATGGGGACGGTGTTCGGCGCGGCGGCGATGGTCTCCTCGCTCGGCATGTCCCTGGGGCCGGCGGCCGGCGGCTGGATCTTCGACACGTTCGGCAGCTACGGCTGGCTCTATGTTGCCTCCTCGGCGATGGGGTTCGGCGCCGCGGCGATCGCGCTCGCCTTCCCGCCGTTCCCATCCCAGCGCCGCGCCGCGGCACTCACAGCGGCCTGAGAGGAAAGCGTGCAACTCGCCAACTATCTCTTCTTCACGACGAACTGCGAGCCGGCGCTCGCCTTCTACACCGCGTGCGGCCTCGGCAAGGTGACGCTGATGGTCCGCCACGGCGAGGGCGGCATGCCGGTCGCGGTGGAGGCGATGCGGGGCAAGATCATGCATTCGCGCTTCGAAGGGCCGGGCGTGCTGTTCTATGCCTCCGACAACCACGACGCCGAGCCCATGCGGGGCTCGGCGCATTTCCTCACGATGGACGACCGCGAGGGCATCGACCGGTTGTTCGCCGCCCTCGGCGCCGGCGGCAGGGTCACGACGCCGCTTGGCATGCAGCCTTGGGGCGACTATTACGGCAAGCTCACGGATCGCTTCGGGGTGCAATGGATGCTCAACCTGCCGATCCGGTCCCGCGGCAGCTGAGGGCATTCCATGACCACCATGTTTCCCACCCTCGATGCGATCTACGAGCGCTACCGCAAGGCCGAGAACATCCCCGGGCTGGTCTATGGCGTGGTGCAGAAGGGCGAACTGGTCCATGTGAAGGGGCTGGGCGTCGCTTCGGCGGAGCTGGGGACCTCGGTGCAGCCGGAGACCTTCTTCCGTATCGCCTCAATGACCAAGGTCGTGACGGCGCTCGCGGTGCTGCTGCTCAGGGATCGCGGTGTGCTCACGCTGGAGGCGCCGGTCGCAAGCCTGGTCCCCGGCTTTGCCAAGGTGAGGCTGCCGACCGCGGACAGCCGCCCCCCGACGGTGCGCGATCTCCTCAGCCATACGGGCGGCCTCGTGACCGACGATCCTTGGGGTGACCGGCTGCTCGGGATGCCGGCGGCGGATTTCGATCGTCTGCTGGCGGAGGGATTGGAATTCTCCCGCGCCCCGCAGATCGACTTCGAATACGCCAATCTCGGATACGCGCTGCTGGGCCGAGTGATCGAGGCGGCGGCGGGCGAGCCCTATTCCGGTTTCGTGCGGCGCGAGATCCTGCAGCCGATCGGCATGCCGCGCAGCACGTTCGAGGTCGGCGAGATCCCGCCGGCCCAGCTCGCCATGGGCTATCGCTGGTTCGACAACCGCTGGACGCCGCAGCGTCTGGAGCCGGACGGAGCCTTCGGCGCCATGGGCGGCATCACCACCAACGCCGTCGAATATGCGCGCTTCATCGCCTTCATGCTGGATGCCTGGCCGGCGCGGGACGGCGAGGACGGCGGGCCGGTCGCCCGCGCCTCGCGCCGCGAGGTGGTGCTCGCCCACAGCGCGCCCCGGGCGCCGAGCTTCCGCCAGCACCAGGGACGCACCATCGCCGCCGCCAGCGCCTACGGCTACGGCATCGTGAATACCATGGAGCCCGAGCTCGGCCGCACGATCCATCATCGCGGCGGGCTACCGGGCTACGGCTCGCATTTCCTGCTGTCGCCGGAGACCGGGATCGGCCTCTTCAGCTTCGGCAACCGCACCTATGCCGCGACCAACGAACCCAATGTCGAGGCCGCCCAGGCGCTGAAGGATGCCGGCCTCTGGGCGATCCCGCAGCCGCCGGTCAGCCGCCACATTGCGCAGGCGATGGAGACGGTGGCCAAGATCTATCGTGCCGGCAGGGTGGAGGAGACGCCGTCCACGCTGGCGCTCAACCTGCTGCTCGACCGTGGAGCGGAGGAGCGCGACCGCGAGCTTGCCGACATCGCGGCGCGCCTCGGCGCATTGACACGCATCGAACCGGAGCCGATCAACGCCCTCCACACCCGTTTCCTGTTGATCTGCGCCCGTGGCCGCGCGTGCGGCGAGCTGATCCTCACCGGCGAGGCGACGCCGAAGATCCAGACCCTGAACTTCGAGATTGTCGCGGGCTGAAGCTCAACTCCGACGCAGGAACGAAGCCACGCCGGACCAGTCCTTGTCGCCGAGCCCCGCCTGTACGGCCTCGGTCATCTGGTTGCGGAGGGTGTCCAGCATCGGCAGGCGCTTGCCGGATTTCTCGATGGCGGCGGTGGCGAGGCGGAGATCCTTGAGGCCGAGCGACATCTTGAAGCCGGGTGTGTCGTCGCCGGCGACGATCTTGGCGCTGTAACTCTGATAGACCCGGCCGCCAAACAGCGCCTCCAGCACCAGCTCGAAGAAGTCCTTGGGTGCCACACCGTTGCTTTCGGTCAGCACCGTCGCCTCGGCCATGGCTTCGATCGCCATGGCGATCATCATGTTGCCGGCGATCTTCGCGGCATTGGCCTGCTCGGGGCGCTCGCCCATGTACCAGGTCTTCTTGCCGATCGCGCCGAAGACCGGTGCCAATCTGTCAGCGGCGGCTTTGGGGCCCCCGATCACGACGTTGAGCTGCGCCGCTGCCGCCACCTCGGGCCGGCCGAACACGGGCGCCGAGAGATAGGCGCGGCCGAGTGCCTGGTGCTTTGCGGCGAGCTCCTTCGCGAAATCCACCGAGATCGTCGAGGTGACCGCATGGACCGATCCCGGGCGCAGGGACGACAGCAAGTCCGGCGCCAGCAGCACCTCGCGGATCGCCGCGTCGTCGGAGAGCATGGTGAGGACGGCGTCGGCCTGCAGCGCCTCACGTGGCGTCTTCAGGATTTCGAGCCCCGTGGCTTCGCTGGGATCGACCGGAGAGCGGTTCCAGGCATGCACCTTGTGCCCGGCCTTGGCGATATTGCGCGCCATGGCGATGCCCATGCTGCCGAGCCCGATAAAGCCCACGTCCATCCACCGTCTCCTCAATCCTTTGGTGACGCCCGCTGTCTATTTAAGCTGCGGCAAGATCGGTTCAACCATCCGGCAGGGTGAAGACCGAGCACGGCACGGCGATGCCGCGCAACACATGGGTCCCGAGCGGAACCAGCGGCAGTTCGGTCTCGGCGGCGACGGCCCCCGAAACCAGCACTCCACGGTCGAGCGGCCGGCAGAGGCCTTCGAGGCGGCTGACCAGGTTGACGGCGGGGCCGATCGCCGTGAAGTCGAGCCGGTCGGCGGCGCCGATATTGCCCCAGAGAATCTCGCCGAGATGGAGTGCCATGCCGAAGGGCAACGGAGGCTTCCCCTGCTGCGCCCGGGCCGCATCGAGATGCGCCATGCCGGCGCGGACGGCGGCGACCGCGTGCAGCGCCGACTCGCAGGCGCGGCGCGGCGATTCCTCGCCGACCGGGAAGATCGCCAGCACGCCGTCACCGATGAACTTCAAGACTTCGCCGCCGAAGGCATGGACGGCGCCGGCGACCCGGTCGAACCAGCCGTCGAGCGCCGCGATCACCTCGGCCGGCGCCGCCGTCTCGGAGAGCGTGGTGAAGCCGCGGAGATCGGCATAGAGCAGAGCAGCGCGGATGGTCTCGCCGATGTTGCGCCGGAGCGGCCCGGCCAGCACCCGAGCGGCGCTGCGCCGGCCGAGATAGGCGTCCAGCGCCGCGCGCAAGGTCGCTCGCGCCGCCAGGGCCGCGAGCGGCGCCGCCGCAAACCGCGCGGCCTCGCGCACTTGTTCAGCTTCGGCCGCGGTGAAGGCCCGGGCGCCGATCCAGCCCAGCAGCGCGCCATCGGGTCCGGCGGCGTCCTCCTGCATCGTCCCCGGCGCGAGGGCAGCAAGCCAGGCCCGGCCGGCATCGCCGGAGCCGCCGAGGGTAAGACCAGGTGCGCTCGCGAAGCCGAGCCCCTCGATCACCGCGCCAGTATCCGATCGCCACAGCCAGGTGCGGCGGGCGATGATCGGGTCCGGAACAGAGAGGGTGAGGGCGCCCCCCGCCAGCGGTACGCCATCGGCGACCAGCCGCGCGCCGAGTTCCGCCAGGAATCGGTCGGCGCCCGGCACAGTGCTCGCCGCATCGACCAGCCAGGAAAGGGAGGAGGGGAGATTCATGATTTCGGAGATTGTATTGTCAGGGGCTGTCACCAATCGTTTTCGATAGGCTTGCCCTCGGCCGTTCCCATGCTTTCATAAGGGGCGATCCGCTTCAAGGAGGCGACCGATGCCAGAATCCTCAACGGCACAGTCATTCGTGGTCCGGCGCGAGACGCACATCGCGGCACCCCAGGCGACGGTCTTCGCCTTCCTGACCGATCCGGAGAAGATCCTCCGCTGGATGGGCACCGATGCCGAGGTGGAGCCGCAGCCGGGCGGTCTCTATCTGCTGAAGGGCGTCAACGGCCGGCGCAATGCCCGCGGCGCCTTCCGCGAGGTCGTGCCGGTGCACCGCCTCGCCTACAGCTTCGGCTGGGAGGGCGATGCCGACGTGCCGCCGGGCTCGGGCCTGGTCGAGATCGACCTCATCGAGCAGGACGGCGGCACGCTGATGCGCATGACCCATAGCGGCCTTCCCAATGCCAAGGAGCAGGAAGGTCACACCAAGGGCTGGACGCATTACATGGGCCGGCTCGCAACCACGGCCGCCGGCGGCAAGGTCGCGCCGGACGGCAGCACGCCCGTCGGAAGCACGGCGCCGGTGGAGGCGTGCAAGAGCTAGGCGAGGTCAGCGCGTTTGGCTCAGCCGCCCTGCGCTTTGGCACGTTCGGCAGCGAACACCTGTCGCAGCTTCTCCGAAGGGATGGTCTCCGCCGCACGGTCGGCCTCTTCCAGCGCGCCGTTGTGTCTGTCGGACTCGCCCAAGGCAGCAAAGGACTTCGCCCGCAGCAGATGGAATCGCGCGGTGTCCAGCGGACGCCGGCCGTTTGCTGCAATCACGTCGAGGCCGGCGGTGGCCAGAGCCAGTGCCGCGGTTTCATTGCCCGTGGCATGGGCGGCGCTCGCCTTCAGATAGAGCGCAAGCTCCTCGTTGATCCAATCGCCGCAGCGCCGCCAGGCCTGGAGGCTGGCCTCGGCGGCAAGTTCCATCAGGGCCGCGTCGTCAGCGGTCCTGGACGGCAGATCGTGCAGGCACCAGGCGAGATTGTTGCTGGCGATCGCGAGGCTGCGGTCGAGATCCGGTGCCGGCCCGACCTCCGCAGCCAACTGCAAACTATGACGGTAGATCCCGCCCGCCTCGCCGATGCGCCCTACGCCGGCCAAAGCGTCGGCCAGGCCGAAGCGCATCGCGAGGATGGCGGCGAGCGGGTTCGGTGCCGTCTTGATCGCGGCGAGCTCCAATTCGACGGCGGCAACCGAGTCCGACGCCAGGATGGCGGCCGGATAGAGCCGTTCCCATGCCCTTGCCGTATCGGCTTGCGGCGGCCGGTCGCGCAGAATGCGCCGTCCGAGGGCAAGCGCCCGCGGCCAATCGCCGAGGTGGTCCCCGATCGTATGGGTGGCAAGATTGACGAACGGCGCCAGCAGGCTCGGCGGCACGGTCTCATCCGCCGCCGCTTCGAGCTCGCCCGCCAGGCGCGCGCTCTCGGTCTCGTGATAATGCCAGCCGTCGCTCAGCAGCTGTTCCAGCATGCGGTCCCTCCAGGCGGCGCCACGGACAGCGCCGCGTCGAGATGACTCCCAGAACATTGCAATTATTCCATCAATCGCCGAAATCTTCACCGACAATGCACGTCGCCGAGCAGCTACAGGCTCGCCGCCGACAGGCTTTGGCAGCGGGCGTCCCGGTGGTTGTACCAACGGAAGTCATCGGACCACCTGGATCGATCCCGGCCGTCTCGGTCGGAGGGGGCGAGGTCTTCGGGTGCACATTCCTCGCACGGCTCTGCCGTCGCCTTTTCGACGAGGCGCACGAGTGTCGCCGTGTCGTGGATGACCAGCTTGCTGCCGCGCCGCTCGACCACCTTCGCCCGCGCCAGCCTGCTGAGCTCGCGCGACACGGCCTCCCGGTGGGTGCTGATGCGGCTGGCAATCTCGGCGTGGGTCGGGGCCGGCGCGATGACCGCGCTCATTCGCGTCGGACCGCGGGTACCGGTCTGCGCCATGCGCAACAGCTCGGCATAGACTCTCGTCCGAACCGGGAGAGTGGTGAGCTCGAGCAGGCGCTGGGTCTGCGCGCGGGCCATCCGGGTCAGGCGGCGCAGGATCGCCGGGCCGACCGACTTGTGGTCGTGCAGCATTTCCCGGAACACCTCCGCAGACATGCCGGCGATGAGCGTGTCGCTCGCCGACACGATATCCGCCGAGCGCGGCTCGCCGTCGATCGCTGCAAAATCACCGAAGATGTCGCCGGCGACCAGGTCGCAAAAGCGCACTTCGCGACCGGATGCGGAATTGTGCACGGAGCAGGCGCGTCCGTGGACGATGAAGAAGGCGTCGCGCCTGTTGTCGTGCCGCGCCAAGATGAGCTGCCCGGCGGTATACCTGTGCCAGGTGCAGCGCCGTGACAGTTCCGTCACCGACTCCGGCGCGAGGTCGCGAAAGATCCCGATCCCGGCCAAGGTCTCGCCTCCGCCAGAGCTGGCATCGGCGGGCGGTTTGTCCGGTCTTCCGCTCTCAGACATGGTCGACATTCTTGATCCTTCTCCCGAGGACGCGCAGGGGACGGAATGCGTTCCCGCGCCAGCCCACAATTTCCCAGTTCCTGGTTTCTTCGAGCACTCGCACGCGTCACGCATTCCGTGATGCGTGGGGTCGAGTGACTAACCGAGCGCTCGATTCCCGGTCTTGGACTGGGACGACAAAGGTCTGGACGTGCGCGACGGCGGCTTCGACGGAGGGTGACGCAGCCCGACTGATGGGTCCAGGAGCCTTGATTTTATTGGCCGTCTCTTGAATTGCGCGTGGGCGTGACGCCGATCACTTGCAGGCCACGGATGATCTCCTATGGTGCCGCCGCGTCTGGGTTGAGACGTCGGAGCCAAGGCATCTCCAAGATAGGGGCAGGGGATCGAGGCATGCACGACAAGACCAGATTTCCGCTGCTCAAACCCGAGCTGCTGCTGAGCAAGGAGCCGCTGCCGCCGATGCCGGCGGGACCGGTGCGCTTCGCGCTGGACGACTGGCCGGTGCCGCAGCGGCCGACGGTGCTGCGCGAGTGCCTGGCGCGACTGGGATTCAGCTATCAGGTCGATCCGCTCCCCGACATTCCGTTCAACGTCGATGTCACCCTGAACATGCTGCCGGGCATGCTGGTCGGGGTCGGCGCGATCCACGGCTCTCGCAACCGCCGCTCGCGCAAGGACGTCGATGACAACGCCCTCGATGCGATCCTGCTCGTCAACCTGGAAGGCCCGCATCTGGTCGAGCAGCGGAACCGGCAGTTGGTGCTCGGCGACGGCGAGGCAGTCTTCGTGTCGGCTGCGGATCCCTCCAGCTTCACGCACCAGCCGCCGGGCAGCGTCCTTGCGCTGCGTTTCCCGAAGGCGCGGCTGGAGCCGCTGCTGCGCGACCCCGACGACTGCTACATGCGGCGAATCCCGCGTGACAGCCAGGTCCTGAAATTCCTGATGAATTATGTCGCGCTGGCCTGGGATGATCGGACTTCCGCCTGCCCCGACATGCAGCATCTCATGGTCAACCACATCTATGACCTGATGTCGGTCATGATGGGGGCGACCCGGGACGCGGGTGAGGCGGCGGAGGGCGGCGGCTTGCACGCCGCGCGGCTGCATCTGATCAAGCAGGACATCGCCAGGAGTCTCGATCGGCCCGATCTCACCGTCACCGCACTTGCCGAGCGCCATCGCTGCACGCCGCGCTTCGTGCAGCGGCTGTTCGAGGCCGAGGGCACGACCTTCACCGAATATGTTCTTGAGCAACGGCTGCAGCGGGCGCATCGCCGGCTGGTTGATCCGCGCCGTGCCGGCGAGAAGATCAGCACCGTCGCCTATGACTGCGGCTTCGGCGACGTCTCCTATTTCAACCGCGTGTTCCGCCGCCACTATCGCGCAGCACCCTCCGACGTGCGGGCGCAGGCCGCGTGGGAAGTGCCCGGTCCGGCATAGCCGGATCCAGTTCTCTCAGATAGGCGCAGAACATATCGGCCATGGCGTCGGCATAGGCTTCGATCTCCGCGGCCGTGCGCGGCGCCTCGGAGAACTGCTTTCCGACCTGGCTGAGCGTCGTCTTGATCAATCCACCGGCCAGGAGGCGGGCAGCCTCTGAGGTCGCCGGCAGCAGCTGCCGTAGGAAGGCCCGAACGGTTTCGTCCCCGGGTGCCTTCGCCTGCCGCGCTTCAGGCGCATCGCGATAGAGCGGGGCGGCGTCGCCGAGCGCCACGCGGACGGCCGCTTCCTCGCACTCCGAGCGGATAAAGGCGTGGACCAGACGCCGCAGTCGTTCGAGCGGCGGCCGTCGATCGTCTTCGAGGATGGTGCGCAGGAGATCGGTCGTCTGCCGCCACTCGTCGGTCTGCAGCCGGAACAGGATCGCCGCCTTATTCGGGAAGTACTGGTAGAGCGACCCGACGCTGACACCCGCCTTCTCCGCGACCCGCGCCGTGGTGAAGCGGTGCGCACCATCCTTCTCCAGAACATGAACAGCCGCCTGCAGGATTGCCGCGACGAGGGCATTGGAGCGGGTCTGCTGCGGCTGCTTTCGTGAGGAAATTGAGGCACTTCGGCGATTGGCCATGGGAGTCCGCGGCAATGCGAATAGCAAACATGAATGATTAGTCGTATTTCAGGACCAGCACAAGAATGCGCAGAACCGGACCGGAGACCAACCATGCCGCTGCTGAACTCGACCCTCACGGGCCCCCCCCCCGTGGCACCCCTTCTGGACCGCCTGTTCGCCGACTCCGAGCGGGCGTGGCAGGCGGCGGGCCCCGCCATCGCCGCGGTTTCGCCCGAGGAGCGGTCACGCCTCATGCGGAGCAAGACGGAATATTGCGAATTCTACAGTCGCCTGAAGGATCTGCCCCTCGCGGTCTCGCGCGAGACCGGTACGCTGCTTTACATGCTGGCGCGTTGCAGCGGGGCGCGAACCATCGTCGAGTTCGGGACCTCGTTCGGCATCTCGACGCTGTATCTTGCGGCCGCTCTTCGGGACAATGGCGGCGGGTGTCTGATCACCACGGAGTTCGAGCCGTCCAAGGTGGCGCGCGCCCGCGCCAACCTGGCGGCGGGCGGTCTCCTCGACCTCGTGGAAATTCGGGAAGGCGACGCACTGCAGACATTGTCAGGCGATCTTCCGGATACGATTGACCTGCTCCTCCTCGACGGTGCTAAGGCGCTCTATCCCGAAATCCTCGGCCTAGTGGAGCGCCGTCTCAAAGCCGGCGCAGTCATTGTCGCCGATAACGCCGATGAGAGCCCCGACTACCTGATGCGCGTGCGAGCGCCCGCGAACGGCTATCTGTCCACGCCGTTCGCCGGGGATGTCGAGCTTTCCATGCGAACCGGCTGACGTCGTGCTCTTCCGAAAGCTGAAGAACCCTTGCCTTTCATTACACCGTATGGTGTAATGAATCATGGATCACCTGAGCGACGTCCTGAACGCCATTTCGCACCCGACGCGGCGCGCGATCATCGCGCAGCTGGCGAACGGGCCGGCGCGATTCCTCGATGTCGCAAAGCCGTTCGACACCGCTCTGAATGCCGTCACCAAGCACCTCAAGCTGCTCGAGCGCGCCGGGCTGATCGAACGCAGGAAGCAGGGACGGGAGGTCTTCATCTCGTTTCGGGGCGAACCGCTGCGCGAGGTAGCGGGTTGGGTGAACCACTATGAACGCTTCTGGACCGAGCGGCTCGATGCGTTCGCGCGTCACTTCGAGACGAAGAAGGCGAGGGAAGGGAGGAGGAAATGACGATGGCATCGAAGCCTGCAACGACGGGGACCGTGGAGATCAAGGTTGAGCGAATCATCCCCGCGCCACCCGACGCGGTGTTCGATGCTTGGCTCGACCCGACGGTCTCCGGCACCCTCTGGCACGAGTATGAAAAGCTCATCTTCGATCCGAAGGTTGACGGGCTGTGGTACCTGCTTTCACTGGCGCACCAGTGCGGAGGCACACCGCATTATGGCCGTTTCACGGAAATAGATCGGCCCGGCCGCATCCAGCATTCCTGGATGTCGCGGCACACCCTTGGCGAGGAGACAATGGTCACGATTACCTTCCGGAGAAAGGGAGAGGGTACGCTCATGACCGTCGTCCATTCCGGCCTTCCGGCGGGCGACATGGCGGCAGCGCATGAGAAGGGTTGGAATTCCATTGGCGACACGTTCGGCAATGCATTCGGCCCGGCAAACGCGCACTGGGTGCGGCGAAAGGCGGCACGGCCATGATCCATGTGCTGCGTGCGGCCTTCGTGGCCGCAATCATCGCCGTGAGCTCCGTGGCGACGGCGGATTCCGCGGCACCAGCGGTGGTGCGGAACATCGTGCTCGTTCACGGCGCCAACACCGACGGCTCGGTCTGGCGCGGCGTCTACGACATCCTGAAGAAGGACGGATACCGCGTCAGCATCGTCCAGGAATCTTTGACCGGCCTCGCCGACGATGTCGCCGCCACGCAGCGCGTCATCGACCGGCAGGACGGGCCGGTCATCCTCGTCGGCCACAGCTATGGCGGCACCATCATCACGGTCGCCGGCGCCGATCCGAAGGTGCGGGCGCTGGTCTATGTGGCGGCCTTGCAGCCCGATGTCGGGGAATCGACCAGCCGGCTCGCGGCATCGATACCGGGGACGGTGCCGGGCAGCGACCTGCAGCCGACCAAGGACGGCTTCATCTTCATCGACCCTGCGAAGTTTGCCGCCGACGTCGGCACCGACCTTCCGCCGGCGCAGGCCGACTTCATGGCGAATGCGCAGATGCCGGTCGCGGCAGCCGCCTTCGATGCGCTGGTGACGGTTGCTGCATGGCACGACAAGCCGAGCTACGGGATCATCGCCACCGGCGACCGCGCGCTCAATCCGGCGCTTGCGCGCTGGATGTACAAACGTTCCGGTGCGAAGACCACGGAGATGCCGGGCAACCACCTGTTCTTTGTCGCCAAGCCCGTCGCGGTCGCTAAGGTCATCGAGGCCGCGGCGGCGCAGTAGGGGCGGGCCGCTACCGCGCCCCGTCGAGATATCCCAGGCTGCGCAGGCTCACATGGCCCTTGCGGCCGACGATGATGTGGTCGTGGAGTTGGATGCCGATCTTCTCCAGCGCGATCTTCACCGCCTTGGTCATCTCGACGTCGTCGCGCGAGGGCGAGGGATCGCCGGTCGGGTGGTTGTGGGCCATGATCACCGCCGAGGCATCGAGCGCGAGGGCGCGCTTCGCCACCTCGCGCACATAGACCGGCGTGTGGTTGACCGTGCCCTGGCTCTGCTTCTCGTCGGCGATGAGCGCGTTCTTGCCGTCGAGGAAGAGCAGGCGGAACTGCTCGATCGGCTCATGCGCCATCGCCGAGTGGCAATAGTCGAGCACCGATTTCCAGGAGGACAGCACCGGCTTCTGGATGATGTCCTGCTTCTGCATCAGAAGCGCCGCGGCCTGCACTGCCTTCAACGCCACGATCGAGGCATCGCCCATGCCCTCGATCTCGCCCAAGGCCTCGGGCGAGGCCGCGATCACGCCGCCGAAGCTGCCGAAGCGCCGCAGCAACGCCTTCGCGGTCGGTTTCACATCGCCACGGGGCTGGGCCTGGGACAGCAGCAGCTCCAGGAGCTCGTAGTCCGCGAGCGCCGTGGGTCCGCCGGCGAGGAATCGCTCGCGCAGTCGCTTGCGGTGACCGAGGTAATCCGGCTTTTCCCCCGCGTCGGTCAACCCGGCCTCAGACCGGATAGGGCGGTCGGTGCAATTCCTTCGGGGAGGTGGTGAAGATCTCGCGGCCGGTCTCGGTGACGCCCACCGTGTGCTCGAACTGGGCCGAGAGCTTCTTGTCGCGGGTGACGGCCGTCCAGCCGTCCTCCAGGATCTTCACGTCGAAGCGTCCGGCATTGATCATCGGCTCGACGGTGAAGAACATGCCGGGCTTCAGCTCCGGGCCGGAGCCGGCGCGGCCGAAATGCAAAATCGACGGCGTGTCGTGGAAGATGCGCCCGATGCCGTGGCCGCAGAAGTCGCGCACCACCGAGAAGCGGTGCTTCTCGGCATAGGTTTGGATCGCATGGCCGATGTCGCCGACGGTGGCGCCGGGACGCACCATCTCGATCCCGCGCATCATCGCCTCGTAGGTGATGTCGATCAGCTTCATCGCCTGGACGCCGACCTTGCCGGCGCAATACATGCGGCTCGAATCGCCGTGCCAGCCGTCGACGATCACCGTCACGTCGATGTTGACGATGTCGCCGTCCAGCAGCTTCCGCGGGCCGGGGATGCCGTGGCAGACCACGTGGTTGATCGAGGTGCAGATCGACTTCGGGAAGCCGCGATAGTTGAGCGGCGCCGGAATCGCGTTCCGCTCCACGATGAAGTCGTGGCAGAGCCGGTCCAGCTCTTCCGTGGTGACGCCCGGCTGGACGTGGGGGGTGATGAAGTCCAGCACCTCGGCGGCGAGCCGCCCGGCCTTGCGCATGCCGGCAAAGCCGGATGCGTCGTGGATCTTGATGCGCCGATCCTCGTTGATCCAGTCCTCGGCGACGTCTTTCTTCTGCATGTTCAATCTACTAGCCCGCTTTCCCGACAGCATACCGTCCGGCGGGGCGGTTGCAAAGTTTCCGGTTCGATCCTGTTACGCCTGGATAAAGGCGATCTCGGCCCCGGCGTCAATGCCGGAGGGCGAGACGCGGCAGGAAAACGCCCGGATTTCCACGCCCCCGGCGCGGGCCTGGGCCAGCGCCGCCGCATAGGCGGGATCGATGTCGGCGGCGAGGGACATCTCCCGGCAGTCGCTCCGCTGCACCAGGAACAGCAGGACCGCGCGCTCGCCCGCAGCCGAGAGGGCGGCGAGCTCCCCGAGGTGCCTGGCGCCGCGCTCGGTGCGGGCATCGGGGAATTCGGCGCGGCCGGCACGGCGCGAGAGGGTGACGCTCTTGACCTCGACCCAGCAGGGCCGGCCGCTTTCGTCCGCCAGACGGAAGTCGAGGCGCGAAGCCCCGACCTTGACCTCCGTCGCGATCGTCGCGGTCGGCAGACCCGGAAAGGCGCCCTTGGCCAGGCCCTCTGCCACCAGCGCATTGGCGCGCCCGGTATGGATGCCGACGAGTGCGGTCACGCCTGAGGCAGCACTCTCCACCAGCTCCCAGGCGTAGGGCAGCTTGGTCCCCGTCTTGGCGCTGAGCCAGCAGCGCGCGCCGGGCTCTGCAAGGCCCATCATCGATCCCGGATTCGGGCAATGCACCGTCACGGCCTCTTTCCCGATCGCCATATCGGCCAGGAAACGCTTGTAGCGCTTGATCAGCCGGGCTTCGACCAGCGGGGCGGGGAATTGCATCGAGAGGGCGGGCGGCGTCAGTGCGATTCGTGCTCGGGCTCGAACACCGTATAGACCAGGATCTGCGACACCGTCTCGTCGTCCTCGCTCAAGGGCAGGAAGATCACGTGGCTGTCGTCGAGCTTGTCCTCCACCGTCACCACGGTCCCGGTGTCGATGAAGGGCCGCGCCGTCATCGTCACCCGGTCGTAGTTCGCCAGCACTTTCTCCCGGCTCGAGCCGATGAAGGCCTCGGCGACCGGGCGACCGGTCGGATCGCGGCCGCGGGCCTCGACCTCCTTGGTGCCGACCAGGCGATAGACATAGCGCCGCGCGTCGGCGACCACGTCCACGATCATCAGATAGGGCAGGAAGGGGACCAGCTCCGCCGGCTCGATATCGCTCCGCCGCGGCATCCGGCGGCGGCCGCGCTTGCCGTCCCAATAGTGGAAGAGCGGCTCCAGCCCGGCGGGAATCGGATGGGAGAAAAACCGACTCATGGCTGCCGCACGGCGAAGGCGGGCCATGCCCTCCCCGCCGCGTTCAACACTTCCCCCAGGGGATTCCCCATCGGCATGACGTAATTCATAGCAGATTCTACCGAAGCCTCCAGGGACGCCCCGTCGCAATTCCTATGGGGTTCTATCCGGTCGCGGTTGCATGGTGGCCCCGATAAAGGCAAGTTAACGCCGGAATCTGCTTTCGGATCCGGGGCTTCCGCGGGAGGCCCGACGGGGGCTGACGGGGTAAGTCCCGGGGGGTTGATCTCGATGCGGCGACGTTCTCTTTGGGCTGCGGTCCTGGCGGTCGTGGTTCCGGCCGGGCTGCTGGGTGGCTGCTCCTTCTTTTCCCACAGCGTCACCTGGACCAAGTCCGGGGCGACCGAGGAGCAGTCCCAGAACGACCTCGCCCAGTGCACCGAGGTCGCCAAGACCCAGACCGACCGGGACGAGGGGATCGACCGGGACATCGCCGCAGCCGATACCACCTCGAGCGCGGTCGATACCTCGCCGCTCCAGGACATGCAGGCTTTCAAGCACGAGCAGCGGTTCAAGTCGATCCTGGAGGATTGCATGGCCCAGCTCGGCTATCGCAAGGTGGACTGATCGACAGCGATCGAGCCGAGAATGCCATCCATGGCCGCCAGCAAGAAACCGTCCGCCGCCCACGCCGCCAACGGAACGCCGAGAGCGCGCTCGCCGAAGATCGTCAGCGCCGCCGTGCTGGTGATCGGCAACGAGATCCTCTCCGGCCGCACCAAGGACGCGAACCTGCACTATCTCGCGACCGGCCTCACCGGCATCGGGATCCGCCTGATGGAGGCGCGGGTGGTGCCGGACATCGAGGACCGGATCGTCGCCGCGGTGAACGAGCTCCGCGCCGCCTTTGACTATGTCTTCACCACCGGCGGGATCGGCCCGACCCATGACGACATCACCGCGGCGGCGATCGCCAAGGCGTTCCGCGTCAAGCTGGTGAAGAACGCCAAGGCGGTGACGCTCCTCACCAAGCATTACGGCGAAGCGAACTTGACCGAGGCGCGGCTCCGCATGGCGCACGTGCCGGAAGGCGCGGCACTCGTTGACAATCCGGTTTCCACTGCGCCCGGCTTTCGCATCGGCAACGTCTATGTGCTGGCCGGCGTGCCGGCGATCTGCCAGGCGATGTTCGACGGGTTGAAGGGCGGGCTCTCCCGCGGCGATCCCGTGCTCTCGAAGACGGTCAGCGCCTATGTGGGCGAGGGCGTGATCGCGAAGGACCTCGGCGCCTTGCAGGAGCGCTATCCCGCCCTCGACATCGGCTCCTATCCGTTCTTCCGCCAGGGCCGGTTCGGCGCCAGCTTCGTGATCCGCGGCACCGACGAGGAGATGATCGGCCAGGCCGCGGCCGAGCTCCGCGCCATCATCCGCCAGTTAAGCGCGGAGCCGATCGAAGGGGACGCGGAAGCCCGGTAGCGTCGCTCCTGAACGCCGCCTGGTCGAATGCCCGCTTGGTGGAATTGGTAGACACACAGGACTTAAAATCCTGAGGCCCGCAAGGGCCGTGCCGGTTCGAGTCCGGCAGCGGGCACCAACCTGCTTCGCGCAGAGCGCTTCGCAGGATTGCATCCTTGCTTCAGCGCCGCCGCGCCGCCAGCGCCGCGAAGTCCTCGTCTTCCCAGAACGCGCTGTCGTCCTCCACCCACGCACCCTTCGCCTCCAGCACCCAGCGGCGGTCGTCGCGGGCGAGGATGAGGCGGCGGGGGCGGCCGCCGCAGAGGCGACCGTTGCGCGTCGCGCGGCAGAGCAGGCTCTGGAGCAGGCGGGAGAGCTGAGTGCGCGGCTGGAGGTCGGCGAAACCGGGATGAAGCCGGTGATGACGGCCGCAGCGGTCGCAATGAACGACGAGTTCAAATCCCTCGAGATCGGCGGCGTTGACGGGCAGCGCCACATCGGGCGCGCTCGGGTTCCGCATCAGGGCGGTCTTGGAAAGCAAGGCTCTGCTGGGCATGGGGCGCCCTCGCGATGGTTGAATCCTGCCCCTAGACTCTCATAACGCCCCGAGTCGACCTAAGCCCTAAACGCCCGAATCCCACCCGGAATCCCGCGGTCACTTCGCGGGCCGATTGATGCTAGCCTCCCGGCCTTTCAGCAGTCCCAGAGGACCACCCATGATCCGCGTCAGCATTCTCTACCCGAATGCCGAAGGCAGCCGGTTCGATTTCGACTACTATCTCAACACCCACATGCCGATGAGCGCGCGCCTGCTGGCGCCGAACCTGAAAGGCATGACGGTCGAGCGCGGCCTCGCCGGCACGGTGCCGGGCTCGAAGCCGCCCTATGCCGCCATGTGCCACCTGCTTTTCGATTCGATCGACGCCTTCCTGGAGGTCTTCATGCCGAACATGGCGACGCTCACCGGCGACATCCCGAACTACACGGATGTCGAGGCGGTGATCCAGTTCAACCAGGTCGAGATCGCGCGCTAAGGGCGATGCCGGCCGACGCGCCTTCCGTTGCAGCGGCGAGCACCGACAGCCTTGCCGCGCGCTCGGTCCGCTTCGCGATCACGGTGACGGCGCCGATCGCCCTCAACCTCGTGCTCGGGCCGCAGCCCTGGCTGGTCTATGCGTTGATCACGGCGATCGCGAGCTACGGCGTCGATAACGGCGGCGGGGCGGGGGAGCGGCTCGCCTGGATGGCGGCGGTCGGCGGCGCGATCCTCGCCGGGGCCGGCATCGGCTCGCTGGCCAGCGCCGGCCAGCTCTGGACCATCGCCGCCTTTGCCTTGGGCGGTGTGATCTATGCCTTGAGCGAAAGCGGCCATCAGGCGACGCTGACGCTCGCACGCTTCTTCTGCTTCAGCCTCGCCATCGGCGCGCTCTACGCAAGAATTGCCTGGGCGAACGTCGGCGTGGTCGCAGCCGCCGTGCTCTTCACCTGGGCCGTGTCGGCCGGATGGGACCTCGTCTCCGGGAAGCCTCGGCCGGCTTCGCTTCCCGCACTCGCCGAGATCGTCGCCGCCATGCACACGCGCCTCGTCGATCGCTGGACCTTCGCCGTCGTGCTGGCGCTTGCCGTGCCCTTCACCTTCCTGGTGAGCTCGGCCGTCGGCGAGCAGAAGCCCTATTGGGCGCTGCTCGCCCTCGTGCTGGTGCTGCGGGTCGATTTCAACTCCAGCCGCAAGCTGATGCTCGAGCGCTTCGTCGGCACCGTGCTCGGCGTCGCCGTGGCCGCGGTCTACGCGGCGCTGTTGCCGAACCACGTGGCGCTGATGATCGGCCTGGTGCTCGCTGCGCTGGCCCGCTGGCCGGCGCAGCAGCGCCACGGCGCGCTCGGTGTCGGCGCCATCACCGCTTTCGTCATGCTGATGATCGAGCTCGTCTCCGCCTCCCAGGGCCAGGCGCTGACCCTCTTCGCGGCGCGCATCGTCAATACCGGGATCGGCATCGGCGTGGCGCTGCTGGCTTTGGGGCTCGACCGCCTGCTGTTGCCGGTGGCGCGTCGGATCGCCCGCCGTGCCCCGATCACGGCATCGCGATAGGAAACACGAAGCTGTTATTTGCGGCACCCGGAAAGCGGGTCTAGCGTCGTCCACAAGTCGGATGAACAAGGGCATCCGGCCCCGTGTTGCGCACAACCCATCCGACGCGGATCGCCGGCGATTGAACCCGCCGCTGCGAAGGGTGGTTTGCTGTGTCCGATCCGCCTCAAACTCTTTTGCAGGAGAGAACACCATGACCGATGCCAAGAAGTCTGGTCTCGCCGGCCTTGGTCTCGCCGGCCTTGGCCTCGCGGCCGCCGCTGTTCTGGCAATTCTGAGCGCCACCCTCGGGACGACTGGGCCGGCCAGCGCCGAGGATTATGGGCCGATGCAGGTGATGAAGACGTCGATGGGCAACGTGCTCGCCGACGCCAAGGGCATGACGCTCTACACCTTCGACAAGGACGCCATGGGCAAGTCGAACTGCAACGGCGAATGCGCTGAGTACTGGCCGCCCGCCAAGGCGAGTGCGTCCGACAAGCCGGCCGGCGACTTGACCATCATCAAGCGCGATGACGGCTCGCTGCAATGGGCCGACAGCGGCAAGCCGCTCTACACCTTCGCCAAGGACGCCAAGCCCGGCGATGTGATGGGCGACAAGTTCAAGGACGTTTGGCACGCCGTGATGGAGCAGTAAGGCTCGGGAGCCTCTCCGCTCCAAAACGCGTGCCGCCCCGCCGCCGCGCCCACCGGCGGCGGGGGCTTCTCTTCCGATCCACTCCCCGAATCTCAGCCCGCGATCCGTGCTCCCGATGCATCCGGGTGTCGCGAAACCGTGACAACCATGACGGTGGCGTGAATTGCCGCTGACGCCGGCGCGTGCCATTCTTCAGGCATCGTTTCGTGGGCGCGTGAACTGTGATGAGAGTCCTTCGTCTCCTGGCGGCCGGTGCGGCGTTGCTGCTCGGTGCCGGCGTGCTTGCCGGATGTGTCTATGACCAGGGCTACGGCTACGGCACTGGCTATGACTACGGCGGGGGCGGCACCGCCTACTACGGCGGCGACGGCGGCTACTACGGCTCGCCCTATCCCGGATCGCCGGTCTACGGTCCATCGCCTTATGTCTATGGCCCCTCGGTCGGGACCTACTTCTATGGCTATGGCGACGACTACTGGCATCATCACCATGGCGATCACGATCATGACGGCGACTGGAACCACGGCAACAACGGCCATGGCAACAACGGCCAGGGCGGGCAATGGGCCGGCGGCAACGGGCAGCCGAACGGACCACACAGCAGCTGCCGGTCCGGCGCGCTGAATTGCGATCCGCCGCATTGGCAGCAGAACACCGGCCAGAACTGGCAGGGTGGCAACGGTCACCACAGCTCGCAGAACGGCCAGGGCGGAAGCTCGCAGGGCAACAACTGGCAGGCCCAGAACCAGGGTCAGCACAAGGCCTGGGTCTATCAGACCCCGCGCAACCCGAACGGCAACGGCGCACCGGCCTTCCAGCCGCGGCCGAGGGCCGGTTCCTGCGGCACTCCCGGCGCGCCGCCCTGCCACTGAAGACCGCCAATAGGGCGCGAAATCAGCCGAAGATCGCCTGAGAATCCCCGCGTGACGTGTTCCCCGTCACATCGGCGACTTCCGTCGAACCTTGCCTCGCCTTCGCGCGACGCAATAGCCTGACGACACGTCTTTCCAACGGGGAACTCCAGATCATGAATTCCGCGATCCGCGCTGCCTCTATTGCCTTGGCGGCCTTCGCCGCGGCGGCGGGCATCACCATGGTGGTCGGGCTTGCTGCGGCGCATGCCGGCGGGGATCCGTTCTATGTCGGCAAGTGGAAGATCACCGACGCCAAGACCGCGCCCTGGGTGCTGCCGACCGACCAGCTCGATCCCAGCGAGCCCAAGGGGCTGATCGGCAAGACCATCGAGATCATGCCGGGCAAGATCGCGGGGCCTGGCGACTTCCCCTGCGACAAGCCGGAATACCAGGTGCTGGAAGGCGGGCCGGAGATGCTGTTCGAAGGCTCGTTCGAGAACATGCACGCCCAGGATGCCTCGCTCGACATGCAGAAGCTGGCGGAGCAGTCTGGCTTCACCGCCGCCGAGACGCATTTCCGCACCATCGTCACCGGCTGCGAATACGAGGTCGATTTCAGCTTCGGCGCCGACAACGACACCGCGCGCTTCGCCCTCAACGACTACATCTACACGATGAAGCGGCAATAGGAGCGCGCTGCCCGCGCCCTCATTCCGCCGTCACCCCAAACTCAGTGCCGCCTTGCGTCCTTCGTAGATCGCCGCGGCCGCGTGCCGTGCCGAGATGCAGTCGCCGACCGAGGTGAACGCGATACCCGCGTCGCGCAGCTCCGCGCCGAGCTCGTCGTTCGGCTGGTTGGTCAGCGCCAGGACGAGATCGTCGGCCTCGATCTCGGTCTCGCGGTCGTCGAGCAGGCTGCGGATGCGGGCGCGGCCGTTGGCCCAGCCGGCGATCGCTGACTCGGTATGGAACGTCACCCCGAGCTTCGCCAGGCGCACGCGCAAGGGTCCGTCGGCCGCGGTGCGGACGAGGTCGCGGCCGATGAGCGCGTCCGGCGTGACGAGCGTGACCTGGTGGCCCTTCTCGGCGAGCTGCCAGGCGGTGCCGCAGCCGCGCCAATTGCCGCCCTCGTCGAGCACGATGACGCGCGGACCCGGTTGCGTCTCGCGCCCCATGATCGCTTCCACCGGCCAGACCCGCGGTCCGCAGAGCCCCGTCTCGCCGGTGGCGTGCGGCCAGTAACGCTGGGTGCGCTCCTCAGGCGGCCGCGAGCCGGTCGCCAGCAGCACGATATCGGCGCTGACCGCGCGGATGCTCTCGGCGTCGGCCAGCGTGTTGAAGTGCACGGCGACGCCGAGCCGCTTCAGCTCGCTCTCATACCAGTCGAGGAGATCGAGGATCTGCGCCCGGCGCGGCTGCCTCCCGGCGAGCCGGAACTGCCCGCCGAGCTTGTCCGAGGCCTCCATGAGTGTCACCCGATGCCCGCGCTCGGCGGTGACGCGCGCCGCCTCCAATCCGGCCGGTCCG
>Ga0335069_10003408_pt1 | contig 24031 bp, 31 predicted proteins | sample Lox_Sample_11_FD_206714 | JGI IMG/M metagenome (GOLD analysis project Ga0335069, IMG submission 206714) | Soil microbial communities from Loxahatchee National Wildlife Refuge, Florida, United States - Lox_Sample_1.1 | ecosystem: Environmental > Terrestrial > Soil > Wetlands | place: USA... | reverse complement strand
TAAACGTATGCTGCGGATACCTGAAGCGGTTGTTCGCCAACCCGCGCGTCCAGCGATACCTGACAAAACGCTATCCCGAGATCCAGCAGCAGCTCCAACAATTGCTCGCGGAGGTGCAGGCGGAGAAAACTCGGCCGCCCAAGATGCCGGTAAAGAGTGCCGCAGCTCCGATGAAAGCACGTAGGGCAGCAGGTGCATAGCTTGCCGCCATTCCACCGCGACAGCGTATTTCGCGACGGAAAAGATGCCGCGCGCCAGCCCGTACGACTGGTACTAAGGCTTTTGTCCTGGTCGGCGCCATAGAGCACGCCGTTCCTGCAGAGCACATCGAGCGCATTCGGGCTGTGCCGTCGCAAACCGATCCGAATGCCGCACGCCGTGAACGGAATGAAGCTCTCCTGTGTGATCGCTCTTAATCGTGAAATGGGCTCAGCTACCGACGGCTTGCGTTGTGCGGCTATCGAAATCGGGAAACGTGTCGCTTTGCTGAAGCGTGAGATACGGCGAATGGACCCTGTAACGGTCTAAATGCCTCTGGCCTTCGGTGTAGCCGTAGTGCGTGTTGCACGTGGTTACGCTCGTCCATGAATATCCGCAGCGGTCGCACCTCAGCGTATCGATGCCGGTCAATGGGATTTCCCGCCCAGTTGTTGGGGTCGCAGCCTTCGGGCCCGAACACGCCATCAACGCTGATGTCACGGCCGCAGCAGTTCGAACATGCGCCCGGAAAAATCAGCAGGTATTCTTTTTTCGTGACAGCGTGGCCGCGCTCCAGAATTTCACGGAACGCGCCGCGCTTCCACTAGGAAACTTCCCGCTCGGGCATGGAGCACCGTCCTTGCCATTCAAGGCTATCACCGCCAGGCGCTCTTTTGCCGCTCAGCCGGCTCAGCCGGACTCCCCCTTTAACTTACGGAAATTAAGTGTTAGAATTCAGCCCAGTCGGTAAAGTGGTGCCACACGCTTTGCCGATCGGGGCCATAACTGCCACGCCCCTGACAATTCGGATCGTTGCCGGAACGGAGCTAAAGACTACGATGACCGCCTACAGACTTCTTCGTCTCGGGTTAGGCGTCGCCCTGATCGTTCTGCTGATCGGGGTTATCGCCGCCTACCTGAATATTCCTGGAGCTTTCGAAATCATCTGGGCCGCGCTTCTGGCGGTGGCTGCGCTCACCGCCGTCATTGCGCGCAATCTCAAACCGCCGCAGCGGCCACAGCCGCCACCGCCGCCGCAGCAAAACGGACGCGTGGGCGTCCAGTAGAGCGTTCCCGGAGGACGGAAAGGACAATAAGCCAGTGACCAACGAGGCGGCAGACTTCGAGCGCGAAGTCTGCGAAGCCATCGGGCGGCAGTTTCGGCTTGGCGTAACGCCGGAGTGTGTCTACCGGAATCGAACCTACCCGGCGAAGGACGGCGGCGCTCCCGTCGAAGTGGACCTCGCCATCGAGATCAAGCGCGGCGACGGCGAACCCCCACTTCTATGGATTTGGGAGTGCAAGCATCACGCCCATCCGCTCGGTGTCGAAGAGGTTCAAGAGTTCCATGCCAAGATGCATCAAATCGGCGCCGACAAGATCCGCGGTACGATCGTCTCGCGCGGACCATTCAGCAAACCGGCGCTTGACTATGCGAGGACGCATTCGATCGGCGCTGCGCGATATACGCCCGCGGCCCACGCGGACGAGACGCAATCCGATGAACACTCCGACAAGCGGGATTTGCTCGGTCCGGATGAATGGGCCTACCTCTATAAGACTCTTGCCCTTTTTTTCCGGCGCGACTTTGGCAGTTCGCCCATCTCACCCATCTCAGCCGAAGACCTCGCGCAAGAGACCATCATCCGCCTTTTCAAAAAGCTCGACCAGGAACGTCTAATCGTGGATTTGCGCGCCTATGCCCTTGGCATTGCCCAGAATGTCCGGCGCGAGTACCACCGCAGGCGCGTGAGCGAGGAAAGTAAGCGGCAACTCCAGATGTCCCAGCTGCCGGACGAGCCTGAAACAGGCACGTCCTTCGCGGAGCCGGCCGCCGCGAGCGACTGGGAAATGATCGAAACACGAATGGAACTGGACAGGTGGCTTCAGGAGCTCTCCGAGATCGAGCGGGAAGTCGTGATGGCATTCGCGGCCGGGGAAACAACGATGAGCCTGGCCGAGCACCTGCGCGTATCGCCGAGCACTGTCAGGATGTACCTGCACCGGACTCTACACAAGCTCAGCGCCTTAAGCCGGGCCTCGAAACCGGCCAGGAAGGAGGGAAGTAATGACCGCTAAAAAAGTTATGGCCTGCAGACTGCCACATCCACAGGCCGGAACGCTAAAGACTACGTTCATCCTGGAAGTGGCTGCCGAGCGGAAAAACTGTCAAATGCGGCTATTGCGGCTTCTGCCGCTGCTGCTGGTAATTCCGCCGCTGCTGTTCCTGCCGTTGTTGCTGCAAATTGATAGGATGGATCAGACGCGTTTTGAATGCGCCGGGACGGCAGCGTTATGACCAGCTTCGATAAAAATGCACAGCAGAAGCGGCGATTCCTGACAACGCTGGAAACGGCCATGCTGCTTCGCCAAAGCCCGCGAACGATTACCTCTTGGGCGATCACCTGGCAGGAGACGGGCGGAGCACAAGGCATTCGCGGTATCAAGCTTGGCCGCAAGTGGCTGTTCGACGAGGCGGACATTCTCGCGCTCATCGATCCCAAACGGGAATCCCGCACACCGGAAGCCTCACAGCCACGGCGCCCGGCGTAGTCGTGTTCGGCGCTATTCAGGATTGACCCGCGTCCAGGATACGTCTAGCGCTGTTCTGCTTTGCTCTGGTTCACCCGTAACTCTGCATTCAGTATTGTCCGGAGCTTGTGCCGACCCATCTTGAGCTGCGACGCGCCTCGAAAGGTGGCTCGATTTCGATCCATTTTGCGCTTTTTGAAGATGGGGGCCCCCGCGCCTGGCCGCTGGAGGCGAGGCCCCAAACGCCGAAATCAGAAGAGCTTGCAAAGTGTATGAAATAATGCGGAAATTTGATATGATTTGCTGATCTTCTTCACCAACTATGGAGGCCATGGTCATGGAGTTACGATACGCCCTGGACGGGATGCCGCTTGCGGATCTCCGGACAGAGGTAGATCGGCTTTGGAATCAGCTGACGATAGGTTCAGAGCTCCGCACGCATGCCGAACAAGCCGGAATCGATGTATCTAGCGTTGAGAAGATGAGCGCTTCCGAAGCGTTCACGATCAAGCGAGATTCATCGGGCCTTGACCCGGCGACAACCGCGGTCATTGTTTCTTTCTCACCGGTTGCCGCCAAGATTCTTCAGGACATCTGGCAGAAGATTATTCTTCCGAGAATACAGAAAGAAAAGGGCGAACCGCTAAACGACCTTAAGAAATGAGCACCGAGCGATTGCCCTCGCATCTCCCGCTTGCTCAACGCAAGGTGCTTGCCCCACGGATTCTTTACTTTGATTCTGTTCATGACCTGAAGAACTCTCTAGCCCCTGCTGATCGCAAAGAGATTGAGTTTTTGGAGGATCATCTTTTCCGGCTGTCTAAGTTGGCTACAGAACTACCGTCGCCAGATAAGGACCCGCTGGATGGTTTTGTTCGAGAGATAAATAGAAATCTTGGAGAACAGGCATCCACTGTTCTCATTTCGAACGGTAACAGACCGCATGTTGAAAATGCCCTTGCCGCATTCGGGAGGGCGATGACGAATTTGGACTGTGCTGCCTGTAGTCCACTCAAGCCGGTGATTTGCGATGGACAGTGGCATGACGACAAGATCGTGGACGCCGGCGGGCAGTGTGTTGCTCCGATAAAGGCTGCCTTTCAAGTAGCCCTCTCTCTTGCCCGCCGATATTATTCTACATACAGTACGTATTTCGGTAATGCGATCCCACCCAGTATTGAATTTTCAACGTCCTTCCGCAGTTCGACGCCTCATGATTGCCCAGTTCCTTATCATGTTGGTGGTGCGACCGAGTTCCAAGATGTAGCGGCACGAAGATTGTCAGTTGTCAAACTGACGCTCGTCCCGGAACAATTTGATTTTGGAACGTACACGGCGGTGCTATACGTTCTTGTCCACGAGTGCCTGTGCCATGCATTTGAAGGGATCCTGGCATTCCCCGATTTTGTCGAACGTGTAGCCGCCGAGCCCGACGACGGCTTTGCCGAAGGATGGATGGATTGGGTTGCACACGAGGTACTGCAAGAGGCCTTGCGCGGAAAGGGGCCGGCTGCCGATATCGTTTCAAAACTTCCGCATCTGGATGAGATTGCCGATGCAGCAACGAAATTTCATCTATCGAGAGTGGATGATCAACATCCGCAGCCTTCAAAACATGCCATCGAGCGCGCGTTTGGCAGGGATGCTGCGCAACGCGTATTTTACCTGCTCGAGCGGCTGCCGGAATCTCGGGAGCAGCCTTGGGAGATGTTTTTAAGGCTCTCTTTCGACTTGAATATGCTTCCCCATTTTCACGAAATTCGCGAGCAGTTCGTGTCTTTGCTGGAGCTGCTCTTGGCGAAACGAGGCGCGATAGAAACCCTGTCCAAGGCGAACTCCCTGACGGTATCTTTCCGTAACTATTTGAAAAACAACAACATTCTCCAGCTTGTGAACGATTTTCTAGCCCTGCTTTGATCAGCTTTACGATTCAGTTGACGAATGAATCGGCAATCTGCTATCCTTTGTCGTGAGGGATAAGCCGTATGCGAAGCCTCTTGATCGTGAGCAGCCTGGTCGGTATCGCGGCGAGCACCACGCTCGGGCAGACGGTTTCCTTCACCATTGCAGGGGACCAAGTAGGGCGGATCGTCTTTTCCGCAGTCGAGGAACCTCGGTTTGAGCAGGTAGTTCAAATTGTCTTCGTGTCGACGGACGGAATGGGCGGCGAATGGAGTAACGACGGTATGACTTCCAATTACCTGGTTTTGAGTACAGTTTTACATTTGGGAGAGCTTGGGAACAGCTTCAGCATCCCTGAAGTCTCGCAACTTAGTGGCGTAGATCCAGCCTATGTTCAGATCACGCTATCTCGCGATCGTCGCTTCCTAATACCTCTCCCAGAGAATCGTTTTGCGTTTAATAGCGATTTTATTGGAGAACTGCAATCCAAGGTAATGCTCCTGCGAAATACTCTGCACCTACCCCCATTAGATTGGTCATCTGATCCACCACCTTTGCGCATTGATGATAGTCCTGACCGCAGGCCAGCGGGCGCTGTCGGCAGTTTAGCCACTCCATATGCGACGACTGCGCTCTACGGCTTTGGTATACCTTCTGATCGGCGTTCAGTTGGAACTCAAAGCTTCTTGCGGGGCACGCTCTCTGTCGGTATCAGCGATAGACTTCGCTTAGTGTTGTCGAGTTCTGGGCGGTTAACCAATCGCACTGTGCTAGTGCCACTAGCGGTGTTCGGTATAACTAGCCAAGAGTCGATCACATTAGACGCTCGGTTGCACAGGTCAACCTCAGATTGGGATTGGCTAGCGTTTGGCAACTCGGCGACAGTTGCTAATCAGTTAGGGCTGCGGACATTGCTAGCTACAAGAAATTCTGACACGATAGTTAGTCAGTATCACGTCGCTTTGTGGGATCGATCAAGCAGTGAATGGGACACAAGTATCCGTCTCCGAGCAGCCGAGCTCGTTGCCCCCGAGTTGTTTTGTTCTGTGGGGACTTGCGATCAAGGATGGCCTGGTCAATCCTCTCGTGACCGATTGCGTTCGTCTGGGGTGGGCCCATCCAACTCCAGCGACCATAGACAGCCGACTGCCTCTTTTTGGGATGACATCAGTCGACAAACCGGCGCCGGCGCCTCAATCGTCGAGCTCCCAAGCAGCCGTCTCATTGCCCCCAGATTGTTTTGTTCTGTGGGAACTTGCGATCAAGTTGCCTTGGTCAATCCTCTCGTGACAGATTGTGTTCGCCTGATGGGCCCCTTTCCAGGTCCAGGGATTCGTAGACGACCGATGCCCGTTTTGGGGATCGCATCGGTCGACAACCGGTGCGACGCATCGTCGAACTCGACAGGGCTGGCTAGAGCAAATATGCTGATTTGAAAGACCTTAAGGACAAATGAGCAAGCCTGTCAATGTCGGTTCTTGTGGGGAGAGTCGAGAGACTCTCCTCGCTCGTTTTGCCACTGATTTTGGGAGGCGGAGCTTTTTTTGTGAAACTCTTTGCCGCGGCATACGTCGCGGTATAATTTTTCACTTGACAAATGAATAACGAAGCGCTACTCTTCTCTTGTAGGGAGAATAGCGATGAACAAGTACAAGGTCCTGAGCGCCATGCTTAATCTAAACGAGTTTACCGCAGAGGACCTAGAGCACTATACTGGCCTGAAAATCAATACCATCCGTGTCATTATCGGCCGGCAAGAAGCTCTATTGGAACAAGTTGGCATCCGAGACAACGGCGGTCGCGGTGGGCAATACAAAGTCTATCGCGTGCGACCAGATCGGGTCGACGAGCTACGCGCAAGAATTCATGGTGTTTATGCCAATCTTCTGTTGCCAACACTGAAAGACGAGCAAGTTTCGGTGCCGCTGAGCCTCCGTGCTGCAGAAGATGTCCTTAAGCGGCGTTACCTGGAGGAGGACAGTGTTCCCAAGAAAGAGAAGCTGTTCACCTTGGCACAAATCCGACTCGAGAGCGCTCGGCAAGAAACCGAGCTTCTCACGAGGCAAGCGTCTACAGAAGTTGCTCAGATGCTTGAATCGCGCCTTCGCTCGGCAGAACTCCTCCGCGATCTATGCGCTAAGGAGTTGGCCGTCGCTGCAGCTGCGTCTAGCGCTTCTGGTGCTGAAGCATTGGACTTCATGCGGAAATTTAAAGACGCAGCAAATGACCTGAAGAACCAGGGGGAACCAAATGAGGCTCTCTCGTATCTGACGCGACTCGTTGAGAGTCCTGTCTTGACTACTGCTTTGGCCAAATCTGCTAACTGAACAAGAACGTTGTTTGGTTCTGGAGGCAAGGTCGGAAGCGATTGAGTCCCCGCTCCTCCGAGAGGAGCGGGGACTTACAAAAACACCTTGGCCCGTTGTTCAACCCAAAGTGTCGTTATCGGGCCACGACCTTTCCTGTTGCCTGAGGATCAAAAAAGTTGCTCTGGGAGTGGCTTATGACGATCCCGAGTGTCGCACATGCAAGCTGCAGCTTGACCTGTCCTCGTACTCGAATGGGTGTCGGGAAAAATTTGATCAGCAGCGAGCGATCCAGGCTCGCAAAAATGCCGATGCGCATGTCCAACTCTTCTTGAAGCCGGAATTTCGCCTAACAGTAACAAGTTTGTAATACAATTCTGCAAGGATGTGAGTGGGTTAGGCTCTTTTATAACTGTCGGGAGAACCATCTGGCTGAGTATACGTTCGCGCTAGATGCTACAGCGATGATGCCCGACGTGTATGCGACGGGATTAAAGGCACTGCGGGGCGTTCTCTAAACCACCAGCCAGTATTTCTCTGGGCTCGGGTGGTTTGTCCAAAGAGGGCGCCCTTGTTCTTTCTTGAGAGGAGTTCGCTGCCGCAGACGGAAGCGAATTGTTTTGTAGAATCCTCGTTCAGCGGTGATCCATTAATACACAGGACCACCAGAAAGAGATGCGTCTATGAAACGCGCGCAGCCAACTGGATCAGGAATCTATATCGATGACCTGGTCCACTCATATCTGCTACGAGCTGGGCGTCGAAAATTTGAGTCGGTCGACCCATCTGCGTTAACGCAGTGCGCACACCTAGCCCTTGAAGCGGTCATCAAAAAATACGGCCTACGAAATCTGACGGAGCGGGAATTATGGGAGCGCATCGAGCGGGGTGCCCCCTATGACCACATCTGGTTACTTCCGGACGATGCGGGTGGGCGAGAACCCGCGGCACTCTGTTCCTCGCCAGACGCTGTCAGCGTCTATTTGAATGGTGTCCGGAACCCGCGGGCCTTGCTACGAAAGACGTTCTTTCATACTGTCATCCGTGAAGAGTGCGCTCACGAAAACGCTCAGCAACGAATCAAGCGGAAAGTTGCGACTTCATCGGTGCCGTCACAGCGGAAACTGAATGGAAAAGGGGGCCATTCATCCCTGCACAGCCAGTCCGCAGGTGCGGCACAACGTTGTCGCTCCTTATCAGCAGCGATGGTACACACGGCTATCGAGCGGGTGCTTGCAAAGATGCGTCCCAAACACGCTCAAGTCATCAGACTGCTGCTCGCCGGAGAACACAAGGCCGATGTTGCCGCAAGAATGGAGATGACGATCCAGAACGTCTTCGCAATCAATGCTAAATTTCGCGCGGCCTGTAAAAAAGCTGTTGCAATGTTGGACAGTCAGCGTTCCTAAGCCCTCCCCCCGGCCCCCCACTCAAAGGGGCGTGTTTTTTCCCACCAATTCCCAAGTGTTTCCGAGGTTGCCCCAGAAATTTTATGGGGTCACAAAAAAAATTATGTTCCTAAAGAAAACTGTGCTCTAATAGTCCGGGTAAGCAAGCGCCTCGTGGTACCATGCGGTTGTTAGGCTGCTGAACGGCGGGCAGGGGCTAGGATCTCCTGTGCTGCTTTTTTTTTTCGCCTTTGAAGGAAGGTTATGGAAAAAGAGCAGAGCCGAGAAATTTGCACGAATCCTCACATCGGTGACTTCTTCCTCTTCTACCTGAATTCGGACGTTACGCCCAGAGAACGAAAGCGAATCGAAGCTCATCTCGCAACTTGTATCAGTTGCCAAAGGGAACTGGCGTTCTTTACGGTTGCGCGTAAGATCGGCAAGAGGGAGGCATTAAAAGGAGCCTGACGGCCAAACAGCCAGCCGACCCGCTGGGTGTCCGAAAATCTCTCCTTCTTCAGTGCGGCCCTTTATTTTCAAAAAAGTTTATAGCTGTCGGTCGAGCCAACACTCTATTCAATTGAAGAGAGACCCGCTGGTAACGGTGCCGGCAGTATATGGAGCCGCAAACGCAAGGGCCTACCTTCTCGACGGGACTCGTGCCCCCGCCTAATTGCCAGCACAATCCTGTCCCCCTCACCACGCAAGGGGCTGTGACCTTCTCCAGAAGGCTTCCCAGGCCTGGTCACGGCCCCGCACTCAAACAGGAGGGGAAACACCAGGAGTGCAGGTAATCTGCCCCGGCACCGGCAGGATGGCTCGTCCCAATCGCCGGTAACAAATAGGCCGATATGAAAATCAGGGAAAGTGTCGGGAAGGCCCCCGGCTGGATCCAAGTGCAGCGCAGGAGGCGCAAAGTGAAAGCACTCGTCGAGGAGGACTTTCTCCACGTTGATAGCGGACAGTCGGAGAAGCACCATCCATCTGCTCCATCGGTTGACCTAAACGATCGAACGGATTATGACCGTTGGGCCGATGATGGCGGTAACAACCTAGACTGAGCTTGAACTTGAAACAACTCGCTCCCAGAAGGATTTCCAGCGTTTTGAAGAAGCACTTCAGTAGACTGCTCGCGCCAGAGGCCGGAGTTGGCTTTCCGGCACGTACGTCCGAGACGCCGTACGCCGCGGATGCGGGACGCGTCAGGCCCATTCGAAGCACGTTCATGGCGCTTGCTGTCAAAAAAACTTTTGGTTCTTTTTAAAAAATGCTTTCTTCCACGTCTCTCATGGGTTGGAAGCCGTTCACAGAAACCACCGAGACCCCGCAGGGCCGGCAACTTTGAACGACTTCCGTACGATTCCCTGAACGACCGTGAAAAACCACGATCCTCATCGAATCGCCTGGTATCCGGGGATCTCGAAACTGGGGCGGAACCACCCCAGTTTCCCCTCCCCGGCCTAGGGTCTTTTGAAAGGTCGAGGTTTGAATTATGGCGAACAAGAAACCTGATCAACAGACTGCAAGGGCATTGACTGTTAGGGTTCTGATCGCCGCTGCGCAACGTGCGGCCACTCCAGCATGTTGCGTATCTGATGAGCCTAACCAGGTGCCGCCACGACCCAAACGGATCGAATACAATCTGTTCCGCTCGGCCGCAGCAGTGGACCATGTGCCGCTCATCCCCCTTGAAGAAGCGGACCGCGATTGGCTCGATTCAATGGAGGCCGAAGGATGGCCAGTCCTGCCGCCCGACTTCTTCAAGCGTCACTTTGTCGATTCTGGGGATGACGTCGCGCTCCCTGAAGTACCCCTGCGGTACACGGTTGCGCCGACGCCCCCAGAATCGGCGAAGTTGGTACGAGCTGCTGCATAGGAAGAGCGAAATACCAAAGTCAGCGTTCCAATTGTTCCCCTACCTCGGCTAGCCCCACGCTTTAAGGCTTTGCGCGACCTCATGCTGCGGGGCCAACCAAGAAAACCTTCTCACAGGAAAAAACGGAGGTTCCCGCCTATGTTCTGCCGTTATGAGGACGATACACTTGAATTCCTCGCCAGCACATTCTTCAGCCTGGCCCTCGGGCTCGCGGTTAGCATCTATGTCGTGCCGGCCGCCGATCGCTGTTATCGGAGATTTTGTCACGGGGGTGGTTGTAGCGTCCCTCATCCTCTCCAGGCCCCAAACACTGACCACTCTCGGCGTGGGCTCACGAGGCTTCGTTGACTGCGGATTCCGAAAAGCTGCTTAGGTCGCAGCAACGGAATACACGCTCGCAGCCTCGTGCCTGGTCTTCAGTAGCTTGCCTGCAATCCGCCCGACGGCCGCACGGACCATCGGTCTTCGCTTGCGAGTTCGCGCCGGGCCAGGTTCCATAATGCACCAGCAGCCATCGCGGTGCTAGAAAATCCCCGGTTCGGGACTTCGGCGAAGCCGGCAATTCTGTTCTTCTTTAGGTAACCGGGAAAAGCTCGCGCACCGGAACATATGCCCGCCCAGTTTCAGCCGCTCGCCTCGTCTTTAACGACAGTACCTCAGCAAGATTGATCTTGTGCTGGAGGATTTGCCACAGCTCAAGTCCGTCGAGGCAGATAATTCGGGTAGCATCGCCTCGCCCGAACGCCGTAAGCCCATCCTCGCTAAAGCCTGAATAGCTGATGTAAAGACCACGCGACCAAATCGCTTTCGTTCGCACCGCGCCGGCGAAAGCCTGGAGCTCTCGGTTTCCAATTTGTGCGTCCTGCCATTTCGCTTCGACGATGTAGGTCTCACTGGCAAGATGAAAACTGCCGTCAATTTGCTCCCCAATAAGGCGGAAAGATGACCGAGGAGCAAGGTTGAATGTGGCAAATACGTCCTTCAGAAATCGTTCGAATGCAAATCCGCGCGGTGTCGGAGCGAGGCGCATTAGCTCCTCCAATATCGAAGCCAGGCATTCGTACTGCGTGGGGTCAATGCCGGATTTAGGATCGGATTGAGCTGTGGGTGCGGGGTCGGGTTGATCCACTGGACTGCCATGTAAAAGGCGCGCAACGATTTGACGGCATTCCTCGGCAAGTGCCCCGGTTCTGACGCCATCGGAGGCATAATCGATCAGTTCCTTCAGTAGCCTGCCAACCAGCGCGTTGTCTTCGAGCGTCCAGAACGCCCGTAGCCTGTTCGCCTTTGACCCGCTGGCATGGTTGTAGTGCGGATCAAAAATGTTGCGTCCCGTGCTAGTAGCGACGAACTCAGCGAATTCGCGATTCGAAAGATTCAGCACGTAGCCGGATTTCATGTCGAGAAACTTTTCCAGCTTGCGTTTTTCTGAGAGCGAGAGGTCCGACATTTGATTTACTTCAAATCCCCACCCTTTCGTACTCATCGAGGCTCAGCTCATCACCGCGACGATCGTAAAGCTTGGTGGTCCGCGGCGAGGAATGGTTTGCCATGGCTTGCGCGTGTTCCAGCGTTCCGGCACTTTTCAGATAGTCGGTAATGCCTGTGGCCCGCAGTGAGTGGTTGCCGATGTTGGTTTTGATGCCGGCAGCGCGGGCGTGCCGCTGGATCATTCGGTAGGCGTCCGGTTGCGTCATGCGGTGCTGTTCACCGGTGGCCCGCCCCGTGGTTCTGAATAACGGCTCGTCCTTGTCACCGGCGATGCCGGCGGCGGCGATGTATTCGTCGAGGTAGGTTTCCAGCTTGTGGTGACACGGCGCCTCATGTTCCTTGCCACCCTTTTCGTGGAGCCGCACCCAACCGCGGCGGCCTTGGATGAAGTAGTCGTTGACGTTCATCTGCAGCACGGCACCTACCCGGGCGAACGTGTAAATCATGGTGCTAATCAAAGCGCGGTCACGCAGGCCGGTGACGGAGCTGGTGTCGATCGCCGCCAGCAACGCCCGCGCTTCGTCGCGATCGAGGACCGGCGTCCGTCCCTTTTTGACGACGTGTTTCGGCCCGCGGACGGCATGGGCGGGATTGACATCGATCACATGGCCGACCACCAGCCAGTCGAACAGCATTCGCATTGCGGCGAGGTGTTGCTTCACCGTGGGCTTGGCGAGCTGGCCGGTAAGGGCCTCGACGTAGGCCGCGACGTGCATCGGCTTGACGGCCGCCAGGTCCCGCAATCCCCTGCCCTCGCACCATTCTGAAAACCGACAGACCGCCTTGTAATAGGCGCGGCGGGTGTTTTTGTTGCGGATGTTGGCGGTGAAGAATTCGAAGAAGCGTTCGGCCGCTTTCGCGTTGGGAACGAATAGCGCCGGCGCCGTGGTCGAGATCGCCGCCAGGCCCCGCGGAATAGCCAGCGCGACGGCGGTGCCGGAGGGGCCATGAGAGGCGGTCATGCCGCAGCCCCGTTCACAAAGGCTTCAAGCGCGGGTCTCGCGGCTTTTTGGAAATGCTCATGTAGATAATGAACATATCGGTGAGCCTTCGCCACCTCGGGATGTTGAAGCATTCTGCCATCCTCGCAACGATCGAAGACTCGGAATATTAGCTCGTAATGCTTGCTGAGCATCACGAAGCCGAATTCGATTGCGCCGACGTTCAGGCCAAAGGAGAAATCTCGGCCGCCGCCAGGCAGCGGTGTTTCCTCCCATGAATACCGCTGGAAGTACTCGGGCGTGAAGTGAACTCCAAGATCGGACACGGTGCCAATCTCGGATTGGAGCTCGTCGTACAGCGGTTCACTCTTAACGCTGGCGCTGTATTGAACGCTGAGATTCTTGGGCACCACGCCTTTGGCACGCTGTTCCCACCTGGCTCGACGTTTCTCGGCGCTTAGCCAGGCCTCCAGATTTGCAGGATCGATTTTGATAGCGAGGCATGTTTTTGCGGCTTCCAGCGCCCGGCGCGTGATCGCTTCGCCGTCTTCGGGCAGCCCGCTCCCTGTTGCCATTGCCGCCGACAAGAACGTCCGGTGACAGACGAAAAAGGATTGGGCGAAAATCCGGGCCTGCTCATCACCAGGGGCGCCGGGCGGCAGGAAGGGCGACTTCTCCGGCCCTAGGCGGTAGAGGTCGTCGATGGCCTCCATCAGCGGGTAAAGACTGTTGGTCTTTCCCTCCTCGAAGAACTTCCGGCAATTCTCCACAAACGGCATCCAGCTCATGCGGTATTCCATAAAGCCTCCGATACGCATGATAACGTCCTTTATCATGCGCTGCAAACAAAATGCGACGGGAATGTTTCCGTATTAAAATCGGAAGGAGGCCTTAAGCTTTCATGCCTGTCGTCTACGAGTTCACCCCGGCCGAGATTGAGGTCGCCTTTGATCGAGCTGGTGGAGAGTGCGAGTGCTGCGGAAAGGTTCTGGCTTGGGCGAACAGCCGAACCAGTGGTGGCCGTGGACAATGGGAAGCCCATCATGGAAGTCGCTCGACGCCGGTTATCCTGTGCACCGGCGGCCCCGAGAATTGCCACTTTTATTGTGGCCACGATGGGCATTGGGGTAATTCTGGCATTACCCCCCGGGTGCACAAGGGCGGCTAGGTTCCGTTATTCCACCAGATCTTCGTTTTTTGCCACAACCCTTTCCTTTTCCCTGTAGGTTTCTGCCGCGGCTCTTTCGTAAGCGGCTCCGACACCTCGCGCGTAGCGTGGTATCTCTCTTTCGCACGACGATCGGAGGCCCTGCCGGCGTCGATTCGGGATTGAGACCAATCTTCCGCCCATAGCGCCTTGTTGTTCCTCACCCAATAATGTGATCGGCACGGAAAGGTCCAGTTCCCTATGGAGGGATCGAGCGAAATCGTCTTGCCATCAAAGATCAGTTTCCAATCTGTAGGGCTCAACGGCGTCACCACTTCTTTTCCGCAGCCGCAGCAACATTTGTGGACCGCCGTCGCGTACTCGATCGAGACGTAAACCTTCCCCTCTTCAATCACGTCGGGAATGAATTCTACGAATTTGTGCGTGAGCGGCTTCGCCGGTTTCATGTCTGCCCGTCCGTGGCTTGGCCGTCCTCAGCCGGGGCGTCTTCGTTCCGCAACATATTGCCGCCGATCGTATAGGTGCAGTGATGCTCGAAATCGAGGTCTTGGTAAAAGCCCATCAGCTTTTTCCACTTGATTACCGCCAGTGTCGCGTTCAGTGCGTTCAGGTCGGCGATCTGAATATTAACGTCGTATTCGTTGCGATCAGCGTCGTCCGAAAACGATATCCGCTTCCGCACGTGATCGCGCTGCGCCGGCGTGCTAGTTGTCACGCGTAGGATGCCGCCCAGTGAGCCCTCGCTCAGGTAGACTCCCATGCCTACATCGATGAAGGCAAGACCGAACTCTTCGAGCTTGTCAACGATGAGCTTCTTGGCCGGACCTTCCAGGCACATAAAAACGAAACTCATGTCACGCAGCTCCTCCAAGTTTTCTGGCCCGATGTAGTTTTCGTGGACGAAGATGCCGTTGCGCATCTTGTCGTAGATGCCCTTGAAATACGCCGCCTTCTTCGGCTTCGCGACGAGCTCTTCGAGCGAAGGCGCGCCGGGCGACCGGAAAGCGTTGTGCTGCAGAAAATCATCGCCGTCGAACAAGTGTATTTCGCGCACCGGTGTCTTGGCGACGAGGTCCAGAACGTAAGAGCCCGTTCCGCCGAGGCCAATGACGGCGACCTTCTTCACGCCCGCGAGCTTCGCGGTGACCGCGCCGATTTCGGCCCGCGTGGAGGCTGTATCGATGTACTTAAACACCGGTACTTCCTCGTCTTCTGCGGAGGCGACCGGCCGGAAGGTCTTTGCCGTCGCGCCTGGTTCGAGCTTCTGGGCGTAGCCTGACAGGATTGTGACGTACTGCGTCATCTTGTCGTAGTAGTTCTCGTAAGCGCCGCTCGGCATCGGCTTTGCCGAGAACGTGTGATCGATCTCAACATCAGCCCCTAGCTTACGGTGCACGCTTTCGTTCGCGATGCTGGCGATCGGCGTTCCGTCGGCCCGGCATGGATACTCGCCGATAAAGTGGGCGACGTGATTCTCCGGTTTTACGGTCACGTCGCCTGCGAGCTTGAGCGACATCACGAGGATTCCGCGCTTGACGATCCGGTCGGGCGCCACGTATGGCACGTCCTTCACCAGTAAGTGGTCCGACCGGATTTCAAGGTCGTAGCCTTCGTTCCGCAGCCGCATCAGGTCGGTACTACGATTTATTGGTTTCTGTGACATCGAAGATCATCCGATCCTTAATGCGGAGGGTTTCTCCCTCGGTCATCGTGCCATCGGGGTTCTGCCGCGGGCCTTTACGGTAGGTCACCGAGAACTGCACGGTAGGCCCGACCGGCACCGGGTTGAACGCCAGAGAAACAACCTGGTCGAAGGAGAGCGTTTTCGTTGGGACTTCTTTCTTACGGCCGTTCACGATGATCATGTAGACCTTCGGCGGGCCGCTGTGAAAGTGCTCGTCTTCTTTCAGGTGAATGATCTCCGGCCCGTTATCCACCTCCGTGTCCAACCGGTTGCCGGTCACTTCGTCGAATAGTTCCATGCCCGGCTGTACCTTGCCCAAGACGTAAAGCGCCGCGCCCGTGGTGGGGTTCGGCGAATGGTACGCCTGTTGATCGATAAAAATCTTCACCTCATGCTTATTTTCGTTTCCAAACATTAGATTTCTCCTGAGTACAGACACACTTCTAGCGGTCAACAACGGTGATAAGCTTGGGGGGCCGGGTTGCGGCCGGCCCGCCTTCGCGCGACGCCTCTAATTCCCGGATTTGTGCTTGGCAGGGTCCACGAGTTTGTACGTGGTGCCCTTGACCGGCGCCGGAGGTAACGGCTCCCCTTTCACGGAAGTCACCTCCGAACCCTTGCCGCCCCGGGGTCCGATCTGCTGATACAGGCCGGACACCGGGACGGTTTCACCGGGTTTCAGTCCACTTGGTTTTTTCGCCATCGGTTTCACCTCCTTTCTGTTCTGAAATAATTCATTGCCGCGCCCTCACCCGCGCCGCCGCGCGCACCGTGAGATTCTGCGACTGGAAGCGGTTGCGCACGATCTGCGCCATTTCGTCGTAGACGCGCGCCTTCTTTTCGGGATCGGAAATCGTCACGATCAGCGAGAACGGTTGCGGCTTGAACGCATCCTCGCCCTCGATACCGTGCCGCGTAAGCAGGCGCACCATCATGCGCCAGCGCTCACCGCGCTCGCCATTGCCCATGTCGCCGTGATAGGTCCGCACCGGAGCCCATTTGCGCAGCTTCTCGACCTGATACGACTCGTACAGCTCGCCCACGTTCTTGTGCTCCGGCGGAACTAGGCCGACGAACTTGAGCTTGGGCTTGAATTCCCCCGTCTCGCGTGCGCGCTCGCGCCGGTAGACGCCAAAGTGCGCGTCGATATGCGTTTCGCAATACTCCGTGCCCCAGCGAGCGCCGCGCGCTGGGGCGAAGGCCACCGTCATCCAGATTTCGCCGAAGTATTTTCCATCGCGCTTGAGCGACGGCGGATACGGGAAGTCATCCCATTCCAGGAAGTAACCTGGCCGGAGCACGTCATCGAATACCAGCGTGGACGTGTGTGGCGTGCATTCGAGGCAATAGGGTGGTGGTGTGGGTAGCCCGAAGCCGAAGAAATTCTCGTCTCCGTCCGGCACGCGGTGCGCCGTCCGCGGATCGCGCGCGTGATGGGTGAGCAGAGCCCGCGCCAGCACAGGCGAAGGCGTCGGCGTGACCTGGTGGTAGATTTGCGCGAGCGTGCGCGCCACCAGCGGCGTCGCGAAGCTCGTGCCGAGGTTCTCGGCCGAGCGAGTTCCGTTAACGGAGCGGATGCCCGAGATATGCGCGAGGTCCGTAGAGCAGGAGCCACCGTAGTGAACCAAGTCAGGCTTGATGACGTAGTTCGGCCCGGCGCCGTGGCGCGAGAAGGGCGAGGGATGATGCTCTTTCGGCCCCTTGGTCTTATAATCCACGTGCGACACCGCACCGACCGTGATGCCGAGCACGCTGTCGGCCGGTGTCGTGATGCGGCCCGCCTTCAACTGCTTGCCCGTGCGCGGATAATCCAGCAGGGGCGGCGTGTCGTAGTTGCCCGCACTGATGACGAACGAAACTTTGTATTTTTCCTGGAGGTTGTCCAGTTCTTCGGCCAGCTTGGAGAACTTGTCGAGCGAACAGATCGTATCCGTGCCCAGCGAAAGGTTCCAGACCTTATAAGTGTTGGCGTGCTGCTTCAATGCCTCATCAAGCGACACGAGGAACTCGGATTCCAGTAACGGCAGCGTACTTCCCTTCCCCGGATCGTCGTTCGGGATCACCTGCAGGTCGAACACGCCGCAGGGGCTCGTGTCGATTCCGCTGATCGTCGGATTGAGCAGGCTCCCCCAGCAGATCAGCCCAGCGACAAAAGTTCCGTGGTCCGTGTTGCGGTACGCGGGCGCGACTTGCGAGTCGCGCCCCACTACCCAGCTTTCCAGGCCGGGGATCTTATCGGCGATGCCGCTGTCCACCACAACCACCACCGGAAAATCCCCCGTCACGTCGGCCGCGGTCGGCAACACCGGCAGCGGCTTCGGGGAGAACATGCGCGGGCGGATCGTGCGGATCAGCGGCATAGGCGAGATCGAGCGTACGCCCACCACCCGCGAGAGCGCTTCCACATCCTCGACCGTCCGGCATTCAGCGCCGTAGGTGAAGCTCGCCGGCGAATATCCCCGCGTGCTGAGCGCGATTTTGCGATGCTTGCAGGTCGCCTCCAAATCCTCGACCAGCCTCGGCTGGTCACGATCTGCGCCGAAGTTGAACAAATTCACCCGCGTGATGAACCCGTCCTTGCCGCGCGGGCTGTGCCGCAGCACGTCGGCCGCTTCAAGCCCGCTGCGTCGATACGCGGGCGTTACTGGCTCGATTGTTTCCACGCAGGACAGCTCCTTCGTCATGCGTTCGGTTTCATTGCTATCAATGATTTCCGTCAAGCGGTCGAGCCCTGCCGGCGTCGCCTTCACGAACAACTCGCCGAGGCCACCGCCGCCCACGATCGGGCACGATTGCGGCGAGAACAAGTTTTCCGGCCGGTGGCTCTTGGCCGCCGCCTTCGAAACCAGCTTCACCCGCACGGGCGCAGCACCGGCGGTTTTGATTTGCGGAACGATCGCGGTGCGGATCGCCGCCACCTGGCTCGATAGAGACGCGCGATATTTCCGGTCCACCGGCCGGAACGGCTTGGGCGGCGTGCCGCCGCCCGGAACCTTTCGCTCCGTGCCCTGCTTGGGCATGATCACTTTGATGAGTAGACGTTCCTGCCGTGGCGGTCTAGTCATGTCGGCCATCAGTTATTCCCTTCCCTCGCGCGCCGATGCGCCGTCGCCTTTGATACGCCGAACAGGTCGGCGATCGCGGCGTGGCTATACAGCTTTTTGTTACGCTCGCGCAGCGCGGTCGAAATCTCGTGCTCGGTTTTTCCCCGCAGCACGGAGAGGAAACGCCGGTCCTCACCCTCGCCGATGCTCATGTTCCGTAGAACCTCGAAGGCGTCCTTCAACTGCGGGAATTGCTGCTTCGTGATCCGCCTCCGTTGCAGCCGCACGCAGACCTCGTTTATGTCGGAGCCGGAAAAGCCCTCCGACAGGTCGACCAGCAGCTCGGTTTCGCGAGCCGTAAATTGCAGCTCCTTGGCGAACTGCTCCCACATCTTCCGCCGCAAATCTGCGGACGGAAAATCCAGCGCTAGGCGATAGCCGAAACGCCGCCAGACTGCCGAATCAAGCAACTCCTGATGATTGGTCGCGGCGAGCACGATCGATTGCGTGCCCAGGGTATCGAGGTTCTGGATGAAGCTGTTGACCACTCGCTTGAGTTCGCCGAGTTCCTGGCTGTCGCCCCGCAGCTTCGCGATCGCGTCGAACTCGTCGAGAAAGAGCACGCAGGGCGTATTTGCAGCGAAATCGAACAGCGCGCGGATATTCTTCGACGTACTGCCGAGAAACGACGAGATCAGGCCGTCGAGGCGCGCCACGAAGAGCTCCAGGCCCAATTCCTTCGCAATGAACCGCGCCAACCGGCTCTTGCCTGTGCCGGGGGGGCCATACATCAGCAAGCTCAGGGAGGTCGCGCCCTGCACGTCCGCCTGCGCGTAGCTTTTCGCGATACTCAGGAATTCGTTCACGGTGTCCCATTGCTCCTGTGCGAGCACGACGGGCGGCTCTGTCAAGGTTTTGACGTTCACGCGCTCGATCAGAGGGAAGCGGCTGTCTTCGTCGACAGGCAGCGCTTTAGCAAAGGCCGCGCCCGCCGGTCGGAGTTGGTGATCGCTCTCTTCGAGCATCTTCCGAAGCCGCTGGGCAGAAGCCGTATCGCCGTCCTTTTCGAGTTTCTCTGCGAGGAACGCCGTATAGTTACGCACCTTGTCGATATCGAGACGAAGTGCGCCGTTTACGATACGAAATAGCTCGCTCATGAAACGTATATCCGACTTCATGAGACGATTATTGCAAATTGCGAGACGGTTGGCAAGGGGCTAGTCCGGTCCGGTATCGCTTCCCTGGCCTCGCCTTCCGGTTCAATGGTCGTCGTGAGAGATTACTTTTTCTTGGTGTCCGGCACCGTGTTGTCTACAACCAACTTTGGGCGCTTACGATTCCGCCGTTCTTCATTTTCTGATCGCTGTTTCTCGCGCATCTTGACGAATTCTTCGGCGAACGGTGTTGCCGCTTTAATCAGTCCGTCGAAGTGGTACTTGTTGGTGTCCTGCCCGCCGAATTTCCGCTTTGTGAACCGCTCCTCACGCTTGATAAAGCCGGCCGCTTCCATCCGAGCGATTCGCCGGCGAATGGTGCTCGGGTCAACCCCCATACATTTGGCCATCGCCGCTTTCGACGGATAGGGCGGGTTATCGCTGTACCACCAGTGCCGTGCCAGTTGCAGGATGATGTTGACGTCCACCGGTTCCAATCCGAGAGCATCTTGCTTTTCGAGAATGATGGAAGGCAGCACCGTCCAGCCCGCCTCCATTAACGGCTTCGTCCATTTCTCTTCGTTTCGCTTCAACCGCTCGTTTTGTTGAGCTTTTTGCGCTGCCATGATTCAACTGTAAGATCAGTAATCCCGCGTTTACAATACCCGGCCAGCGGCGCCTACGCCCCAGTTCCCAAGGCTTGATTGCCCCCGGCCCCGCGGCATTGACGCCCACGAACCCTGGGCCAGCGCGCCTCCCAAAACAGAACACGGAACCTATAAACAGCACGGATAACGGGATCCAGGACGAATCCGTATCAGCACGACAATAGAGGATAGAAGATATCCCAGAGGCACGCCTGCCTCGGGGGGCGGACAGAAAAAGCAGAGTGGGCCTCATGAAGCTGCGCTTTTCGGTCCCACCCTCCGCAGATGCTAAAGCCACCATCGAACCTGATGGCCGAAGCAGTTGATAAAGCCTTTTTCCAATCCCACGGAGCGCCGCTCCAGCGGCTTTGAGAGATGCCGCCCGACGATACGCTTCAAATCCTTCGATCTGATGAATACGCGCGGTCGCGGGCTCATAACCCGCTCCGGGCCGCGGCATTATCCTGAAAGAGGCTGCCGCGGCGGATGTACTTCCGCACCTGTTTGAGCGACCGGTGACGGGTCTGGTCCATGATGGCACGTTCGGAAGCGCCGCCCTCGGCTGCCGACGTCGCCAGGCCCGAACGCAGTGAGTGACCGGAATAGGCGGCTGGATCGAGACCGGCGCGCCCAGCCAGGCGCTTGATGATCTTGGCGAGCTGGTGATCGCAGATCGCTTTTCCCGTCACTTCCCCGCCCCAGCGGCCGATCCCCGGAAACAGATATCCGTACGTGATATTGGAGCGCTCGAGCCAGGCCGCGAGCGCACGAACTGGGCAGCTTTCCGGGTGCGATCCATAGGGAATGCCCACGGTCTGCCCTTCCCCCTCCTGATCGGTCTTCGATTTCGGAATCGTGACGACCAGGCCGTCATCGGTGAACCGGACGTGTTCGAAGCGCAGGCCGACGAGCTCGCTGCGGCGGAGCGCGCCGGCAAAGCCGACCAGGAGGAGCGCCCGGTCGCGAGCGGTGCGAAGATCATCCGGGGCGCCGGCGAACATCTTTCTGAGGACGTCGGGCGACAACGGCTCCTTCCCTTGCTGGGCAGTGCCTTTGACGCGTCGGATACCCGCCATAACCGTGCGGACGAGCTTGTCTTCGGCGGGGTTGGCGCAGCCCGCGAACTGGTGTGCCTGCGAGATCGCGGTGAGCCGGCGTTCGACGCTGTTGGCTTTGAGGATCCGGGCTGCCTCGGCCACGTAGGCGGCGACCGTGGCGGGTGCGGCGGGCAGGCTGGGCAGTCCCCTGCCCCGGCAAAACGCCTCGAAGGCGGCCCAGTCCGAGCGGTAGGCTTTGAGAGTGTTTTCGGCTTTCGAGCGGCGAGCGTAGGACTCGGCTTCGGCCAGGTAGGGCGCCAGCGGGTCGGGCGCGGGAATGGGGAGGTCAGCCAAGGCTCAGGATATCCCGGTTGTCGATCAGTTTCAATAGTCTTCCCTTATCGAAACTGATTTGAGGTCATCCTTCTTTCCTGTCGCCCAGGCTGCAATTGTATGTTGTGCCGGATCACGCCCTAACGTAGAGTATAGAGGGGGAGTTCTTCGTGCCAGCTCAACCCACGTGGTTCCACCGACTTGAAGAGATTTTAGAAGAGCTGCGGGCGCTCGAGATCTCGTATCTGGACCGCCTAGCTGTCCAGAAACTCTTCCGGGTGCGAGAGCGTCGGGCCCGACAAATTATGGCCGGCCTCCCTGCCATGCAGGTCGGCAATGCCGTCGCCGTCGAACGCGAAGCGCTGATTGTTCGGTTGGAGAACACGGCCGCGGGCACCCGGTTCCAGTGGGAGATGAGCCGACGTGCTCGGTTACTGGAGGACTTGGAGCGGACGCGCCGGCAACTCGCCGCCCGGCGCGTGCGGATTCCCGCCGCGGCGGACGTGCGCGACCGCGCCGTTCTGGAGTTGACTGGCGGCATCGATCTGCGGCCGGGTGAGCTGCACATCCAGTTTTTCGGAGCCGAGGACTTGGCCGCTAAGCTTTTTGAACTGTCGCAAGCGATGGCGAACGACTGGCAGGCCTTTGCACGCGCTGTCGAGCAGGACGCCGCTTCCCTGCCCCGCAGAAGCGCAGTGGATATCCACGAATGAGCCTACTGGCATGCTGACATGCCAGCATGATAACCGGCGGGCGTGTTTTTAACCCAAAGACACGAATCCGGCGCAGTTGCCGAGTCGCCGCGGTGGGAGCAGCGTGGAAATGGTGAGTTGCGGCGGCCCTTTTGGACTACCCCAGACATAGGGTCCGGAAATTTCGAAATCTTCCACGTCGCATGCTGGCATGTCAGCATGCACGCATGTTTCGGCATTGGTTTCGTCGAATATAGCCCGGCAGTAGTCGAGTTTCAAGGGCCGGACCTCCGCCGAATACCCGAGCATTTTTCCCTTGACATGCCCGCATGCTCGCATGTTAGCATGATCCAATCTGGAGGAAAATCAGGTTTGGCCATTATTGTTTCGATGGTTTCCCAGAAGGGCGGTGTTGGCAAAAGCACTTTGGCGCGTCTCCTGGCCCGCGAATTTGCCAGCCAGGAATGGCGAGTCAAAATAGCCGATCTCGACATCTCCCAAGGGACTAGTTTCCAGTGGCGGGCCCGACGGCTTGAGCACCAGATCGAACCCGACGTTCCCGTCGAGCAATTCGGCCGGGTTGACCAGGCGCTGAAAATTGGCGATCAATACGACCTTCTCATTTTTGATGGTGCCCCCCACGGCTCCCAGGCGACGCGCGCCATTGCGCAAGCCAGCGATTTGACGGTGATACCGACGGGGTTGGCAGTAGACGACCTGCAACCCGCCGTAACCTTGGCCCATGATCTGGTAAAAAACAGTGTTCCAAAGGAGAAAATTGTGTTCGCCCTCTGCCGTGTCGGAAGCAGTTCGGTCGAGGTCGAGGACGCGAGAGCATACCTGCAACAAGCCGGGTATGCCGTCCTCGACGGCGCGTTGCCGGAGCAGGTTGCTTACCGGCGCGCCAGCGACGAAGGTAGGGCGCTGACCGAGACGCGCTTTCAGAGTCTCAATGAGCGCGCAGAGGAGCTCGCGCAGGGCATGGTGGACAAAATTGGCGAACTCAGTGACAAGGCGAAGCGATCAAAACGGAGTGTTGCCTGATGGTCAATGTGAAAAAACTGAACCGGCCGGGGAAGGGAACTCCACCCCCAGCCGAAGAAACGACCAATAACCTCTCGAAGCCGCCGAGTGGCCAAAAGGTTCACCAGCAGGTCAAGATTTCTCCGGAAACGCGTCGCGAGTTCCGCGCCAAAGCCGCTGAGAACGACACAGATCTCGGGACGCTCTTCGAGGAGATGTGGCAGTTCTATAAAAAGAATCACGGATGACATGCCAGCATGCGCGCATGTTGGCATGATGATGACTTTGATAGGAGCAGGTGCACCTTGAGCCGCCGTTATAGAAGGGCTATCACAGACCCCAGCTTCGAGCAGCGGAGATTGGACTGCTTCCCATGAAGAAGCAAAAAGATGGCGGCCTGATGCACGTGGGCGAGTTGCTCCCAGGACTTGCCGGGTTCGAGGAACTCAAAGGCACAAAGCCGGCAGCGGCAACGAAGGCCCTAACGGTACAGGGTAGGCACCACTTCACACGCATCAAGCAGATCGATGCGCTCGCCGGCATCGGTGATGACCCGAACGCAGACATGGGCTTCATGGCCCGGCTGTTGACTCTTTGCTCGCTTCCCAGGACTGA
>Ga0335069_10003407_pt1 | contig 24037 bp, 18 predicted proteins | sample Lox_Sample_11_FD_206714 | JGI IMG/M metagenome (GOLD analysis project Ga0335069, IMG submission 206714) | Soil microbial communities from Loxahatchee National Wildlife Refuge, Florida, United States - Lox_Sample_1.1 | ecosystem: Environmental > Terrestrial > Soil > Wetlands | place: USA... | reverse complement strand
GGATGATCGCCCAACGGTGGATCAGCACCAACATTGTCGAATTGAACAGCGCCGCAACGGCAATCTGAAGCGACAGCAGCAGCCACAGCTCTGCGAATGGAGTGTGCAGCGCTCCCAGAACCGGTCCAACCACCACGCCCAGCGCCGCCCCACCGAAGACGGCCAAGGCACCCAAACATCGCAGCCAGCCGCGCAGTGTCAGCGTCTTGACATTGGCGCGTAGCAGAAGCATCGTGACGAACGCCAAGATCATGGCGGCGATGGTCACATAAAACGTCCCCAGCCCCGAAGGGTCAGATGGCGGCAACGGATGAAGATCGGTGATCGGTAACAGATAGCGTCCGGGCGCCGGCTCGTCCAGCTGCATCAAGACGCGCGCGGCCGATGCTCCGCTGGCACTCGACAGCAGCAGCTGCGGCGGCGCCGCGGTGGCGTCGACGACGCGGTGATGGTTTGACGATCGATGGCCACAATGGCCGACTGCCGTGTCGGATAGTCGTGCACGTCGAATTCGTTTCTGCCCTGTTGCATTCCGGCAATGATCGGCCCCGTGACGGAGGCCGGCCCGACGACGCCGATGGGAAGCTCCCGCGGAGCGGGGCGGCCGAGGGCCACCGTGTAGGCGGCCGCAAACGTCGACGTCATGACAACGGCAATGCCCGTCACCGCCGCGGCCTTACGAACCTGCAGCGGGATGCGCCGAATAGCGAGTCGGCGCGCCCGATGGGGGACCGACGATCGATCGCCGCAGTTGCCCATGTCCTCAGCAGCCGGTGTGGCGGTGCTCAGCGGGACATGTCTACTCATGGGCAATGACCACTTCTCAAAGGTCTCGGGTCGGCGCGCTCCGGGATCTGGCCAGGCCACTGGGCGCGCAGGGGTGCGCCGGATGTGTGGTCGCTTCGTATACCCGCGTGGTCCCCCGTGAAACTCTCGGCGGTCAATTCGGGCGGCGGTGACCAGTGCGCCGCAGCCGTACTGCGCGACTCACCGCCATGCCCAGGGCCAGCGTCGCCATCACGGCCAGGATCGCCGCCGAGAACGCATACCCGAGCGTCGTCAACATCAGCGGCAACCCGAACCCCACATAGAAAGCCCCAACCAGCGCACCGCGCAACCGTTGTGGCGCAGCGACTTCCAGATCGATCAAGCCCTCAGTTAAGCACAGCCCGGACGCGCAACCCAGAACCAACAGCAACGGCAGGCCCGGCGTCAGCGACATGGTGGGTGGCGCCACCGCGGTCGTTGCGTAGCCGAGGGCGGCCAACACTGTTCCGGCAGTGTCGGCCTGGGGGCCCCATCGATGCGCGCGGGTGAGCACTTGGATAACACCGCTGACGCCGTTGACGATCAGCGTCGCCGTGCCGGCAGCCATTGGAGCCGAGAGCCCGGTATGGATCCGGCCCGGGATCGTGGTGAAACCGATTGTCGCCGAGGCGGATTCCCACGGCGCCAGCGGCATGGCCCAACTCAGCGCCCAGGCCGTTCCCTGCCGGGTGGGCAGCGACGGCCTGGGTGACCGCGTGGTTTCCGGTCCGGTGTCCCTGGCGCGCTGCCGGGCGGCGACCGCGATGACCATGGCCGCTACCACAACGGCGGCAGCGACGGCGAAGGACAGCTGAACACCGCGTTGCCCGGCTCGGGCGAACACCGCGCCCACGAACGGCCCGATGAGGAAACCGGCGATCAACACCGCGCCGGTCGTCGCCGCACCGGCGGGACCCCTTAACTCCGATGCCCAGGCGGTGCAGGAGCTCATCAACAGACCCACACACCGAGACCGACGATCAAACGTCCCGTCAACAATACGTCGGGCTGCTGGGAGACCAGCATCGCCAGCGTCCCGACCAAGGCGGTCGTCGCGCCACCAGTGCCACCGACTGACGTCCGAACGCGTCGGAGGCGCGCCCACCGACGAGTAATCCGGGCAGCAGCCCCAGCGGGTAGATTCCGAAAATCGCGTCGAGTCGGGCTGTGCTGAGGTGTTGACGGTCGCTGAGCAACGGCATCAACGCGACGAAGTGGTTGGCGACCCATCCGGTTGACAGCAACAGCGCTGACACACTGGCGAACATGGCTTGCCGCGCACCGGACCCCCCGCCGACGCGCTCCTGCAGCGCAACCGGTGCCGAGCGTGGCGCCGAACCATTCGACCGAGCCACTACTAACCTCCCCGGGTGTCTGCGCGGGCGGCCAACGAAGCCTAGAAGACACTGCCGCCTAAGAGTTATTCCCAATCACGCGTCAAATGCACAGTGCGGGTGCCGAAACCAATTGCCCGGCAGCTGCCGCAAACACCGAGCTTGGCGGTGCAAAGCACACGGAGCGTTTGAAACCGCCGTCTTTGGTGCACATACACGACACTTCGATTCAGGGAGGCAAATGATGAAGCAAATCCCGGCCGCCACGATCGCCATCGCCGTGCTGCTGTCCAGCGCGTGTTCTGCCTCACAGATCATCAACACCGGCGGCGATACCAAGTGCAAGGACTTCACCTCGCAAGACGAAAAGAAGCAGAGCGACGAGGTCAGCAAGATGCTCAAGGACAAGAGCGGTACTGACCCCACCAGTATGGAGATTTCGGCAACGCGGCTGTCGGCGCTGACGTACTGCCAGACGGTGGGCAAGCCGGACACCAAGATCTCCGAGGCGCCGCACGGCTGACGCCACCCCGGGCGCCGGCGCGGTTAGAGCTCTGGGACGTCACCGGGGCCGGCTTGGGTCCGCGATGACGCGAGCTCCCGGTCCGCCGGCGTGGGTGCGGCATGTCGGCTACCGACGTGGGCTTCGGCCCGCATTCTTTCCACCATGTGCGGGTAGTGCATTTCGAAAGCCGGCCGCTCCGAACGGATTCGGGGCAACTCGGTGAAGTTGTGCCGCGGCGGCGGGCAGCTGGTGGCCCATTCCAGCGAGTTGCCATGCCCCCACGGGTCATCTACCAATACCGGTTCACCATAGCGCCAGCTCTTGAATACGTTCCACACGAACGGCAGAACTGAGACGGCAAGAATGAAGGCCCCAATGGTGGAGATGAAGTTGAGTGTTCCGAAGCCGTCGGTCGGTAGATAGTCAGCGTAACGGCGAGGCATCCCCGACGTGCCCAACCAGTGCTGCACCAGGAAGGTGGTGTGGAATCCGATGAAGGTCAACCAGAAATGCAGTTTGCCCAGCCGGTCATCGAGCAGACGTCCGGTCATCTTCGGGAACCAGAAATAGATGCCGGCATACGTGGCGAACACGATGGTGCCGAACAACGTGTAGTGAAAGTGCGCCACCACGAAGTAGGTGTCGCTGATATGGAAGTCCAGCGGCGGGCTGGCGAGTAGCACGCCCGTCAACCCGCCGAGCAGGAAAGTCACCAGGAAGCCGATCGAAAACAGCATCGGCGATTCGAACGTCAACTGCCCGCGCCACATGGTGCCGATCCAGTTGAAGAATTTGATGCCGGTCGGCACCGCGATCAGGAAGGTCATGAACGAAAAGAACGGCAGCAGTACAGCACCGGTGGCGTACATGTGGTGCGCCCACACCGCCACTGACAGCGCCGCGATGGAAATTGTCGCGTAGATCAGCGTCGTGTAGCCAAAGATGGGTTTACGGGCGAACACCGGAATGATCTCGGAGATGATCCCGAAGAACGGCAGCGCGATGACGTACACCTCGGGATGCCCGAAGAACCAGAACAAGTGTTGAAACAGGATCACCCCGCCGTTGGCCGGGTCGTAGATGTGCGCACCGAGGTGGCGGTCGGCGGCCAGCGCGAACAAAGCGGCGGTCAGCAATGGAAAGACGATCAGCACAAGCACACTGGTGACCAGGATGTTCCAGGTGAAGATCGGCATCCGGAACATGGTCATACCCGGGGCGCGCAGGCACACCACGGTGGTGATCATGTTGACCGCCCCGAGGATGGTGCCCAGACCGCCAACGCCCACCCCTAGGATCCATAGATCGCCGCCCGCGCCGGGGGTGTGGACCGCGTTCGACAGCGGCGTGTAGGCGGTCCACCCGAAATCGGCCGCGCCGCCGGGCATGATGAAGCCGCCCAGCGCGATCAGCGCGCCGCAGATGAAAAGCCAGAATGACAGTGCATTGAGCCGGGGGAAGGCGACATCAGGTGCGCCGATCTGCAAAGGCAGCACCAGGTTGGCGAAGCCGAAAACGATCGGTGTCGCGTAAAACAGCAACATGGCCGTGCCGTGCATGGTGAACAGCTGGTTGTACTGCTCGTTGGACAAAAACTGCAGCCCCGGCCGCGCCAGCTCCAGCCGAATCAACAGCGCCATCAGGCCGCCGATGAAAAAGAAGATGAAGCAGGCGACCATGTACATGATGCCGATCATCTTGTGGTCGGTGGTGGCGATGACCTTCAAGATAAGGCTGCCCTTCGGCCCCATCCGCGGTGGAAACGGCCGGCGGGCTTCCAGATCACCTACGGGCGGCGCTTCAGCGGTCATGAATACCTCCAAAGAGGCCGGTCCCCGGCCCAGCATTTGATAAGCCGCCTAAGTATTCCGAGACGCCGTTGGGCGGATCTAGGGCCGAACGTCACAAAAGTCGGCCGATTATCGAAAGGATTTGCCTGGTGGGAAGGAAAGCCTCACCAAGCGCCGGAGCGACCCATTCTTTTGGGCGGCAAGCGGCGGCGTTTCAGATAGCAGTCAATTCGTTCGGCAGGTCGTCGCGCAGCACCGCCTGGGCGAGCAGTTCACCGAGCAGCGGTCCGAATTTCATCAGGTTGCTGCCGACGAAGGCGACGACGCGGCCGCGGCGCGCCACCGTCCAGCCGTCACCGCCGGAGTCCAGCCACGGGGCGCCGACGGTGAAGCACTCGACTCGGTCCACCGGCGAGAGCGACGGGAACAACCCCCGCACCGTCGCCGGGTCCGGCACCTGTTGCCCGAACGCCCACCGACCGGTGCTGCCCAACGGCAATCCGTAACCCTCCGGCGCCGACAGGCAGGCCACGCCCGTCGCGTCTGCCCCCTGGTAACTGAACCGCGTGTGCGGGGCGAATTCGACGCCGAGCGGACCGAACAGTTCCGATGTCGCGGCCCCCGCGCAGATCAGCACGCGGTCACCGCGCAGCACACTGCCGTCGGACAGAACGGTCGAGCCGTCGTCACCGACCGAGACCACCTCGCCACGCTGGATGACAACCCGACCGGCCAAGGCACTCAACGCCCGGCGACAGCGCAGGCTGCCCCCGAGCGGATCGAGCACACCGGCATCCCACGGCACGGCCGCGAACGGAATGCGCGTGGCGATCCCGGCGCGGTCCAGCCAGCAGAACGCGGCGCCCGCCTGCGTCATTGCGGCCGCCGTGGCATCGCAGGCGCCGGCGGAGATGAAGCCCTCCGCGCCCAGCAGCCGGCCCACCGCCCAACTCGGCCTCCCAGCGCTGCCAGCCCACGCGTGCCCGCATCGCCAGCCGGCATAGCTGCGGGCGTCGATGCGCGATCCGGAAGATTCGGGCCAGTCCGGTGGACTGCTCGCCGAACGGCCGGCCGCGCTCCAGCACGATCGCGCGCTTCCCGCGCCGGATGAGCTCATAGGCGGCCGCCAGCCCACATACTCCCGCCCCGACGATGACGATCACCTGATGTACCTACCCACCGGGACTAAAAGAAGAACCCGGCGTACGGCGCCTCGGGCACCGCGAACAGCCGATCGGCCACCACAAGCGCCGCCGGATAGTCGGTCCGCACCAGTCCGGCGACGGCCAAGTCACACCAGCGGGCCGCCCCCAGTAAGACGGCGGCAAGTCCCTCCACGTCGACGCTCAGCTGGGGTCGGCGGCCGGTTGGTTCTGCTCCGTCGCCCGTAATGGTGAAGCAGGCCGAATTGCCATGCAACAGCGGGTCATTGACCGCGATGGTGACCGCCCCGTCCGCGCTGTATCGGCGTGCCGTCAAGGCCTGCGGTACATCGATGACACGAAGCCACGTTTCGTCATGGAGTGCGGTGACGCGCGCGCCGCGCCGATCGATCAGCAGCCAGGGCAGCGGGTCGTCGACGGGCAGCATCCAAAACACCACGCGGTCGACCAGATCAAGCTCCAGCAGGAATCGCAACAACCCGAGATAGGCCTCTGTGGTGGGGGCGAAGAAATCCTCGACCGCGATGGTCCGCTTTTCGCTGATGAACCACTTCTCGGTGTCGACAGGATGGTAGCGGGCGAAACCCGACTCAAATCCCCGCTCGCCATGCACCGCGACATACGAAGGGCCCGAGGAAGATTCGGTGCGCAGCCGCAGCCCTTGCCACCACACCGGCGGCCGGTCGATGGTTCCCGGACGGGAAGGCCGATTCTTCGCATAGATCTGCGGCAACAGATCCCACGCGGCGGCAGCGTCGAGCAGCCGCACCGGGCCGCCGCCGCGAACATCGGAACGCAGTGCCGCCCGGGCCGTCTGCACCTCCACGGTCTGCGATGAACTCGCGACGCCATACCCGTACCGCCCGTAGATGGTCGCCTCTGACGCCCGCAACGTGGCCACCACCTCACCCCGTGCGGCGATGTCGCGCAACTGATGACGCATCAGTTCGGTGGCGATTCCCTTCCGGGTGAACGACGGCAGCACCCCAATGTGCGTCACCGAGGCGTGTCCCACCAGCGCTCCGCCGGGGAGCGTCAGCCGACTCGTCACGGCGTCGGCGGTGCCGACGAGTTGCCCTCCGGCGAATGCTCCGACGGTGCGGCCCGGCTCGAGCAGCTTGGTGACCTGGCCCGCTGGAAGGTTCAGGGGCGGAAAGCCAACCATCGCGGTGCGAAAAAGGTTCGCCGCGGCGATGAGCTCATCCTCGCTGTCGAGAACCCGGATCTCGGTGGTCATGCCGCCATCATGTCTCGTCTGTCCGGCGGCGCTCAGCGCGGTGCCTAGCGGATGGGCAAGCCGGTCAACGCTCGCGAGATCACCAGGCGCTGGATCTCGCTGGTTCCCTCGAAGATGGTGAAGATCTTGGCGTCGCGGTGCATCCGCTCAACGGGGTAGTCGCGGGTATACCCGTTGCCGCCCAGAATTTGGATGGCTTCGTCGGTGACGTAAACCGCGGTCTCGCTGGCCACCAGCTTGGCCATCGAGCCCTCCGCCGAGTCGAAGGTCTTGTTGTTGCGCGCCATCCAACCTGCTCGCCACACCAGCAGGCGAGCCGCATCGATGCGCGACTTCATGTCTGCCAGCTTGAACGCGACCGCCTGGAATTCGCCGATCTTGCGACCGAATTGTTCACGCTGACATGCGTATTCGAGGGCGTACTCGTAGGCGGCCCGTGCCACGCCGACGGCCATCGCGCCGACGGTGGGTCGGGTGCGCTCGAACGTCTTCATGGCCGCCTGCCCACCCAGGGACGCGCCGGATTTGGCCCGCGCGATCCGGGCCTGGAACTTCTCTCGCCCACCCAGAATCGCGTCCTCGGGCAGGTGGACGTTGTCGAGCACCACCTCGGCGGTGTGCGAGGCGCGGATGCCGTGCTTCTTGAACTTTTGTCCCTGGGCCAATCCTTTGACCCCCGCCGGCACGATGAAGGTGGCCTGACCGCGGGTCCCGAGTTCGGGATAGACCGATGCCACCACGATGTGCACGTTGGCGATACCGCCGTTGGTCGCCCACGTCTTGGTCCCGTTAAGAACCCACTCCCGGGTCGCCTCGTCGTAGCGCGCCCGGGTGCGGATGGCGCCGACATCGGAGCCGGCGTCGGGTTCCGATGAGCAGAACGCGCCCAGCTTGGGTTCGTCCGGTGTACCGAACATCTCGGGCAGCCAGCTGCCCAGCTGTTCGGGAGTGCCGTTGCCGGCCAACGCCGCTGCGGCCAGACCGGTGCCCAGGATGGACAGCGCAATCCCAGCGTCACCCCAGAACATCTCCTCGAACGTGGTGAGGAAGCCCAGACCCGTCGGCTCGGCGGCCTGCTGGGCGAAGAAATCGGGGGAGTACAGACCAACCTTCGCGGCCTCCTGGATCACCGGCCACGGCGTTTCCTCTCGCTCGTCCCATTCGGACGCGGCGGGGCGGACCACTTCGGCCGCGAACTTGTGCACCCAGTCGCGCACCTCGATCACGTCGTCGGTCACTTGCAGTGAAAAGGTCACAGCTCTACTCCTGAGTGTTGGTGTTCGTAAGACTTTCGCGGGTCGAGTAGTGCGTCAGGACGCTGACCGTTTGAGTGACCCACGCCTCGAAGTACCGTTCTTCATCGACGTTGCCGGGCAAGCGCCCGGTCAACGCTTGCAAGGTCGCGGCATACGACAACGACCCGATGGCCACCGCCGCGGCGGCCTCGGGATCCGGAATGCTGGTGCGGCCGGAACGATTCGACGCCGCGAGTTCGTCGGCGAATCGCTGGTAGGCGTTGTCCGTGATGACTTGCCATGCCTTCTCGTCCAGGTCACCGAGTTCGTCGGGTTCCCGCAGCATGACCTTGAGCAGATCTTCGCTCTGCTTGAGGTTGTTCCAGATCAGCTGGCCGGCCGTGCGCACCGCTTGCTCGACGCCGGCCGGCTGCCCGGCGTCGGATTGCTCTCGGGCCGCCACGATGCTGTCGGTGCGGTGCGCGACGGCGGCCTCGAGCAGCTCACGTTTGGAGCCGAAGTGCTTATACAGTGCGCCGGACCCCGGCGCCAGCCCCGATGCCCGCTGGATATCGGCCACCGACGTCGCCGCGTACCCTTTGGTGGCAAAGAGCTTGAGCGCCTCGGCCAACAGCCGATCGCGGCCCGACGTGAGCATAAGTGAGAGAGTACTCACTCACCTGGACCGTGGCAAAATGTGCTGGGCATCGTGACGCCGCGTTAAATTCTGTGCGAAACGCCACGGGGCTTGAACGCGATGAATCGTTCTCGGTGTGAGGGTTGTAGTCAGGTGGTTGACACCGTCCATGACATTGGCGTGGCATCGCGAGCCGATTGAAGGAGCCTGACATTCGCGTGTTACCGCACGTAAAGCTGCCGATGCGGGTGTTGTCGCTGCGTACGATCGTCGTGGTCGCGGCGCTGTCGGTGATCACCCTCGTCGTGCTGCTGGGCACCTGGGTGTGGGTCGGTGTCACCAACGATCAGTACAGCCAGCTTGACCGCCGGCTCGACTCCGTCAGCAGTCTGGGCGACATCAACACACTGCTCAACAACGTGCAGCACGCCAGCCCCGACCAGCCCATGCCGGACGGCAACCTGGTGCGCACCGCGCGCATCGGCGACGTGACGGTATCGGTGCCCAGCAATATCGTGCTGCCCAAGCTGCCCAACGGCTACGCGAACACCACCATCGGCGGGGTGCAATACCGGGTCCGAACCTTCTCCGCCGGTCCGGCCTCGATAGCGCTCGCCGCGCCGTTGGCCGAAGCGCAGCATCGGATCAACGAGCTGCACTTGCGGGTGTTGCTGATCTGCGGCAGCGTCATCGGTGGCACCGTCGTAGTCGGCTGGGTGATCTCGTTGATCATGGTCAATCCGTTCCTTCTGCTGGCGCAGCAGGCCCGCGCCATCAACGCCCAGTCCAGCCCCGACGAAGTTCAGGTGCGCGGTGTGCGCGAGGCGGTGGAGATCGCCGAAGCGGTCGAGGGCATGCTGGCCCGCATCGGGAATGAACAACAGCGCACCAAGGCTGCGCTGGAATCGGCCCGCGACTTCGCCGCGGTCGCCTCCCACGAGCTGCGCACCCCGTTGACGGCCATGCGCACCAACTTGGAGGTGTTGTCCACTTTGGACTTGCCTCGTGAACAACGTCAGGAGGTAATCGGCGACGTGATTCGTACCCAGAGCCGCATCGAAGCGACGCTGACCGCATTGGAACGGCTGGCGCAGGGCGAATTGACCACTATCGACGATTTCGTCCCATTCGACATCACCGAGCTTTTGGACCGCGCGGCTCACGATGCGTTGCGCGTTTACCCCGACGCCGAGGTATCGCTGGTGCCATCGCCGACGGTGCTGATGGTGGGTTTGCCGACGGGGTTGCGGCTGGTGATCGACAACGCCATCGCCAATGCCGTCAAGCACGGTAATGCCGGCAAAATCCAGCTGACCGTGGCCAGCTCCAGCGAGGGCGTGGAAATCACGATCGACGACGACGGCGCCGGGGTACCGGAATCCGAACGCGCCACCGTCTTCCAACGTTTCGCCCGCGGCTCGACGGCATCGCGTTCGGGCTCCGGGCTAGGGCTGGCGTTGGTTGCCCAGCAGGCCGAATTACATGGTGGCACAGCGTCATTGCACACCAGCCCGCTCGGCGGCACCCGGCTGCTGCTGAAGCTGGCAGGCGACGGGCGCGGCCCGTCGTAGCGGATTTGGTGCTCGGCCACCGTGGCAATAGTGCGCCGGATCAAGCCGCGCGAAGCGTTATTTACGACGCGCCGATGCTTCCGCGGATTTCAGCCGTTCTTTGCCGGCGACGAATTTCCGCCAATCCGCAAATACTTCCAAGGCTGTGATCAGCGGTGCTCCGCGAGGGAGAGGCGAATTCGGGCGCCGCAGCGTGCGCGGTAGCTGCAGCCGGTGATTAGCCACGAATTCCAAGCCGCTCCCGATGCGCGACTAAGTACTGAATACACGATCGACCGCACCACACTAGACTGATGCGTCAAGCACGTCTTTTTGGCGCTGACAATCGGAGGGAAATCATGGTTGTGTCTGTGCAGTCAGAAGCGGTTCTGGTGTCGGCGGGAGCGGAATCGGCAATCAGCGCTGAGACGCAGGCGGCCGCCTCGGCGGCGGCGCCCGCCCTGCTGGGAGTGACGCCAATGGGCGGCGACCCCGACTCGGCAAGGCGACCATCAACGGGGTGCTGACCGAGGCGGCCAAAGCCGCACTGGCGGACCCGAATCTGCATCTGGTGGTGACCGACGAACAGACGATCGCCAGCCGCACCGATCGGTGGGATGCGGCGTCGGCCAAAAGCCGTGAAGAGCTCGACGACGACGCCGCGGCGGGGCTTCGCGCCGAGCTGTTGGCCGAGGGCCGCGAGCTGTTGGCGAAACAGGTCGGACTGGCAGCGGTCAAGGAGGCGGTATCGGCGCTGGAAGACCAGCTCGAAGTGCGCATGATGCGCCTCGAACACGGCCTACCGCTGGAGGGGCAGACCAACCATATGCTCCTTGTGGGCCCACCCGGCACCGGTAAGACAACCACCGCCGAAGCCCTGGGCAAGATTTATGCCGGCATGGGAATTGTGCGCCACCCCGAGATTCGGGAGGTCCGCCGATCGGACTTCTGCGGGCACTACATCGGCGAGTCGGGACCCAAGACCAACGAGCTGATCGAAAGATCGCTGGGCCGAATCATTTTCATGGACGAGTTCTATTCGCTGATCGAACGGCACCAGGACGGCACACCGGACATGATCGGCATGGAGGCCGTCAACCAACTCCTGGTCGCCTTGGAAGCCCACCGATTTGACTTTTGTTTCATCGGCGCGGGGTATGAAGACCAAGTCGACGAATTCCTCACGGTGAACCCAGGTTTGGCGGGCCGGTTCAACCGCAAGCTACGGTTCGAGTCCTATTCGCCGGCCGAGATCGTCGAGATCGGGCATCGCTACGCGATGCCGCGGGCCAGCCTGCTAGACGACGCGGCACGGGAAGCGTTCTTGGATGCGGCCACCACCATCCGTAACTACACCACACCCGGCGGCCAGCACGGTATTGACGCCATGCAGAACGGTCGGTTTGCCCGCAACGTCATCGAACGCGCCGAAGGATTCCGTGATACCCGAGTGGTGGCGCAAAAGCGCGCGGGCCAACCGGTGACGGTGCAGGATCTGCAGATCATCACCGCGGCCGACATCGAGGCCGCAGTACGAAGCGTCTGTTCCGACAACCGCGACATGGCCGCCATTGTCTGGTGACACCGCCCCGCACGAACTTTTCGGACACCAACCGTTACCATTCCGTTCACTTTTCGCGAAGCGTAGATGGCGTGGTCCGGAAAAGCCCGATCGACCAAGCCGGGAAAGCTTAAGATGCACGCGGGCGCCATGCCCGCGAAGAATGCTGTGGATTAGGCGGCGAGCACGGGCAGCGCCGCGGCAAAATGAACGGAGTGTCCGGCGGTGCATCGTCTCTGACTGATCGCGGTGACGCTTATGTTCGTGTTCCTGAGCGCGCCCCCCGCCGCGGCGATCGCTCCGCCTTCGATCGACCCGGCCGCGTTGCCGCCCGATGTCACCGGACCCGACCAGCCCCTCGAACAGCGCCGTCTCTGCAGAGCGCCATTAACGTTGCCGGGTAACAACTTTCACGATCCGCCATGGGCCAACTCGTATCTGGGTGTCGACGCGGCCCACAAATTCGCGACCGGCGCCGGTATCACGGTGGCATTGATCGACACCGGCGTTGATCCCCTCGCCCCGGGTCCCGGCGGAGCCGGGCGGCGATTTCGTTGGTTCCGGACGGAAACGGGCTCACCGACTGCGACGCACACGGGACACTGATCGCATCCCTCATCGCGGGCCGTCCCTCGCTCACCGACGGCTTCGTTGGCGTCGCGCCGGACGCACGGCTGATTTCGCTGCGCCAGACGTCGGAGGCCTACGAGGCGAAGGACAACCAGAACAATCAGAACGACCCGAACGCCACCGCGGCCGGATCCGTCCGCAGCCTGGCGCGCGCCGTGGTGCACGCTACCAACCTCGGCGCAAACGTGATCAACATCAGTGAAGCGGCGGCCTAGCCCCCGACCCACGGAAGGTCAGCGATGGGTGACAGGGGCATCCGGCGCGGGTGCGTCGTGGTGGCGAGGCCATACACATCGGCCGTCAGGTCGGCTCGAACCGGAAAACGGCGACTCGTCCCGCCAGTGCTTCGAATTCGTCGGGCGTCCCGTCGCGCACCATCCCCGAGCGTTTCGCGAAAGCGACACCCACCGGCACGTTGGCGGGAAATGCCCGGAGCACCGGCCGCGACTCGTTAGCGGTCAATTCGACGATCCGGACCTCCTGTGACCGTCGGCCCCGACTCAACGTGCCGGTGCCCGCTGCCCGCGCGTTAGCCGCCCAGTCAGCGCCCGGATAGCCGGCCACCACGTACAGGCCACCCTCGAATTCGAACGGCGTCATCGGGGTACTGCGCGGCTGACCCGACTTGCGGCCGGGCACGGTGAGCACCATGGCGGGACCGGTGGGAATTCCGATCCGCTGGATCGCCATCATCACCCTGTTCATGGGCTTGAGGTACCGCGGCGGACGTGGTTCGGGCATGTTAGCTCCTTCGCTATCTGGCACTGGTGAATACATCGCGGTGCCGCGACACCCACTGGGCGAACGGGAGTGCCGGGCGGCCGAGGATCTTCTCCGCGTCGTGGGTGACCAGAGCGGGTGTGCCGACTGTCGCGGCGAGCATCGCCATATAGGCGTCAGGGAAGTCGGCGCTGAACCCCAAACTGGTGAAGCGTTGGCGCACGGCAACATCCGGGATTTCGCGGTACTGAAGCGGGCGACCGAGTACGGCGCCGATGACTTCGACCAACTCCGAATTGGTGAAGGCTTGTGGACCGGTCAACGGAATGCGCTGTCCAACAAAGTCATCGGTGAGCAGCGCTCGCGCGGCCACCTCCGAGATGTCGGTCTCGACGATCGGCGCGACGGATGCTGCGGCGTATGGCCCGTTCACCACATCACCGGTGCGGATCTGCGCCGCCCACATACCGGCAAAATTGGTCGCGAAAACGCTGGGCCGCAGGCTCACCCAGGCCAATCCTGAGTCGACTGCCAGTTGCTCCACTTCCTTGTTTCGATCCCCGCGGCAGCGTGACGGCTGACGAGAGAAGTCGTCGTCGGCGTTGATCGCCGACAGCGCAACCAGCTTCCTGACTCCGACCCGCGCACACTCGGACACCACTTGCTCCAGCTGCGGGCCCAGCGCCCGGGAATTGAGAAACACCGATGATGCACCCGCTAGCGCCTCGGTGGCAGAGTCGGCCACTTCGACGCCCGGCGGCAACCCGGCCTGCTGCGGCCTGCGGGTGATCGCCCGCACCCGGGCTCCTGCGGCGACAAGTTCGGCAACGAGAGGGCGTCCGACGTTGCCGGTCGCACCCGTTACGACAATCGTCATGGGGGTTCCTTCCGTGAGTTTCTGCGCTGCTCACCCAAGGACGGGGCGGAGGGTGGGAAAGTTACAGCCGAAATACGTAACTTTTCGTCGCACCAGATCGTCGAAGATTCATGAACCACTTGCACTCAACGAGCGACCAGGTGGCCGAGGCCTGGCGTGGTCACCGCCCGTATCTGGTCAATCTCGCCTACCAGATGCTCGGCGACGTCGGTGAGGCGGAAGATGTTGCGCAAGAAGCCTTTCTGCGGCTGTCGCGTACCGACGTCGACGCAATCGACGATGTCCGCGGCTGGCTGACGGTAGTGGCAAGCCGGCTGTGCCTCGACCAGGTGCGGTCGGCCCGAGCCCGCTACGAACAATTGGAAGACCCTGCGCTCGGCGACCGGTTGAGCGTGCCGGAGAGATCCCAGCGGCTCAACCCAGCCGACCGGGTGACGTTGGACGACGAGATCCGCACCGCGTTGCTCGAAGTGTTACGCAGGCTCAGTCCGGGCGAACGAGTCGCCTTCGTACTGCATGACGTGTTCGCCGTACCTTTCGAGACGATCTCGGAAACCGTGGGCCGTCCAGTCGGCACGTGTCGCCAGCTCGCACGCCGCGCGCGGGCGAAATTCACTGAGGCACAGCCAAGGTTGAACGCCGTTGCCTCAGTCGAGCACCAACTGGTCACCGAGAAGTTCATCACCGCGTGCGCCAACGGTGACATCGCCGGGCTGACCGCCGTCCTGGATCCGACGGTGTGGGGCGTGGGGACGATCCTCGCCGACCCGCCACCGCCACCACAGATCAACCACGGGCCGCAGGCGGTGGCCACCAACCTGCTGCGCTATCTGTGGCCGGAGGTGACGCTGGTCAATGGCCCGGTCGGGCTGCCGGTGCTGTTGGCCTTCGCCGATCGCCGGCTTTTCGCCGTCATCGTCCTCACCATTCATGAGTCGCACGTGACCAAGATCGAGGCGATCGCCGACCCGTCGGCTCGAACGGGGGACACTCAGCGGGCCTAGCTCTGTTCGGCCCCGGCCCGATGCTCCCGCGTACGCCCCGGGCGCCTCGCGAAATACCCCGCGACGGTCGCGGTGACCTCAAGGAACCTGCGCCGCGTGGCCGGAGCCATTTCACCCGTCACATCGATGACGCCGCCGGGCCGCAGATGGGGATCGAATGGTACTTCGACGACCGGCTGCCCATAGTCGACGAACTCGCGCGCCAGCAACGCCCGGGTGCGCTTGTCGGCATGCCCGTCGGAATCGTTGAGCACCACGACGCTGTTCTGCAGCAGCGCCGGGAAGCCCTGATCGGTCAGCCACTCCATGGTCCTGGCAGCAGCGGATGCCCCGTCCGCCCACGGGGAGGAGACCACGATCAGCGCATCCAGATCGCGCAGTACCTCCTGAGTGACCGGCGCATCCATCGTGGAACCGCAGTCGATGACCGAGATCGTGAAATGATGATCCAGTCGTAGCGCGGCCTCCCGATAAATCGCCGGATCGAGCACCCGGCGCGGACCCGACGCCGGTTCCCCACCAAGCACGTACAGGCCGGCCGAATTGTGGCCGACCCGCCGGACCACATCGCCGAAGGACTGCAGGTTCTTGTCAGCGGTGAGTTCCCAGAACGAGCCCGTCGACGCCGGATCGATTCGGCTCGCCAGCCGGCCGAAGGCGGTATCGGCGTCGATCGCCACGACGTGGTCTTGCCTACGCAGTTCGGCTAACAGCGAGCCGACAGTAGCGGCCACCGATGTCTTTCCTACGCCGCCCTTGCCCAGCACACCGACCTTGTAGTTGCCGTGCAGGGGGGTTCGGATGGTTGCCGTGAATTCGGCTTCCTGCCGTTGCGTGGGTGTGGGGCCCAGCTTGACGAGGCCAAAGGTAGCCAGCCGCAGCAGGCGTCGCCAGCGGCCTTCGGGTAGCTCCGCGTGCAGCGCTTGAGCAGGCGGCACGGCGGGGGCTGGCGCAGGCGGGACGGGAGGGCGATCCGCCCGGCGAGGCGATCTGGCGGGCGCGAAAGGCGGCGGGGCGGCCGCAGCCGAGTGTTGCGGCGGCACGGCCGAGTGTTGCGGAGGCACGACGGGTGACTTCGCCGGGCGCGGGGGAGCGGGTTGCGGAGGCGGCGGGGCGGGTCGCTGGGGGACCGGGAGTACGGCAGGCTGCGGGTTTCGGGCGTGAGGACCGGGCGGCCGTTGCGCGGGGGTGCTGGGGCGGTCAGGCTGCAGACGGTCCCGCAGGAATTCGTCACGCTCGTTCATAGGCTCCTCGGCTGGCAGGGATCGATCGTCGCGATACGGCTCGGCTGGTTCGACCCGGGCAAGCATGTTCGCGTGATGAGCGCCACCGCCCAACCGCTGACGCCGGATCACCGACCAGTACCCGTCCAGTATCGGTCACGTACCGACGATTGGTACCGTGCAAACTCAGCGGACCCAAATGCAGTGCTTTCTCGACGCCGTCCTCGCCGTGCTGAGCACGCTGATACGCGTTCCTGGGCAGGTTGCGAGCACCACCAAGACCAATGTCAGCAAACTTGCATTGGTGCCGGATCGGGCGCCGGTCGCCCACGGATCGTCGCTGTTGCGGCGAGAATAGCAGCCGCCAAACAGCACGTCGGCGCTCTTCGGCGATGAGCGCCCCAGCGAAATTTACGGCGCTGCCGGCCGGGGGCTAGACTTACGAAGTTGGCATGTCAGGCGGGTATTGTCATATCGTTTTACGACTTGTCGAAGACCGGTTCCAGGCCACCGTTCAGCGTTGCACGGACGCATCCCTAACAGGATCGTCTCCGCCTGGGGACAGCCCATCGAGACAAGACCGAAGGGGTCGTCGCCCGCAACCTCCGGGTCTGGCCTCGTCGGAGCTGCTGCTAGCGGCCGCGCAGATTGTTTTCAGGTGAAGGGTCAGGTGCATATGACGCCCAAGCGCGTCGGGTTATACAACCCCGCGTTCGAGCACGATTCGTGCGGGGTAGCCATGGTCGTCGATATGCACGGCCGGCGGACCCGCGACATCGTCGACAAGGCGATCACAGCCCTGCTCAACCTCGAGCATCGGGGTGCTCAAGGCGCCGAGCCTCGCAGTGGTGACGGTGCCGGCATCTTGATTCAGGTCCCGGACGCCTTCCTTCGCGAAGTCGTCGATTTTGAGCTGCCCCCTGCCGGCAGCTACGCCACCGGTATTGCATTTCTGCCGCAGTCGTCCAGGGACGCCGCGGCCGCCTGCGCCGCGGTGGAGAAGATCGCCGAAGCCGAGGGCCTGACGGTGCTGGGCTGGCGCAACGTCCCTACCGACGACTCGTCGCTGGGCGCGCTATCACGCGACGCGATGCCCACCTTCCGGCAGGTCTTCATGGCCGGGGCGTCCGGTATGACGCTGGAGCGGCGCGCCTACGTGATCCGCAAGCGCGCCGAGCACGAACTGGGCACCAAGGGTCCGGGGCAAGACGGACCCGGACGCGAAACCGTCTACTTCCCAAGCCTTTCCGGTCAGACGCTGGTCTACAAAGGCATGCTGACCACCCCGCAGCTCAAGGCGTTTTACCTTGACCTGCAAGATGATCGGCTGACCAGCGCGCTGGGAATCGTGCACTCGCGGTTCTCCACCAACACTTTCCCGTCGTGGCCGCTGGCCCATCCTTTCCGGCGCATCGCCCACAACGGAGAGATCAACACCGTCACCGGCAACGAGAACTGGATGCGTGCGCGGGAGGCGTTGATCAAGACCGACGTCTTCGGCTCGGAAGCAGACGTCGAAAAGCTGTTCCCGATCTGCACGCCGGGCGCCTCCGACACCGCGCGGTTCGACGAGGTGCTCGAACTGCTGCACCTGGGCGGCCGCAGCCTGGCGCACGCGGTGTTGATGATGATCCCGGAGGCCTGGGAGCGGCACGAGTCCATGGACCCGGCGCGCCGGGCATTCTACGAGTACCACGCATCTTTGATGGAGCCATGGGACGGTCCGGCGTCGATGACGTTCACCGACGGCACCATCGTCGGCGCCGTACTCGACCGCAACGGCCTACGGCCATCACGGATCTGGGTCATGGACGACGGCTTGGTGGTCATGGCGTCCGAGGCCGGGGTGCTCGACCTGGACCCGGCAAAGGTGGTCCGCCGGATGCGGCTGCAGCCGGGCCGGATGTTTTTGGTGGACACCGCCCAAGGCCGGATCGTCTCTGATGAGGAAATCAAGGCGGAGCTGGCCGCCGAGCATCCCTACCGGGAATGGCTCGACAAGGGCCTGGTTCCGCTCGACAAGTTGCCGCAGGGCGATTATGTGCGGATGCCGCACGAGCGACTTGTCAAGCGGCAGTTGACTTTTGGCTGCACCTATGAGGAGCTCAACCTGTTGGTGGCGCCGATGGTGCACACCGGCGCGGAGCCGATCGGCTCGATGGGCACCGACACCCCGGTCGCCGTCCTCTCCCAGCGGCCCCGGATGCTCTACGACTACTTCCAGCAGCTCTTCGCTCAGGTGACCAACCCGCCGCTGGACGCCATCCGTGAGGAGGTGGTGACCAGTCTGCAGGGGACCACCGGCGGGGAGCGCGACCTGCTCAGCCCCGACGAGAACTCCTGTCACCAGATCGTGTTGAAGCAACCGATTTTGCGTAACCACGAACTGGCCAAGCTGGTCAACCTCAACCCCGACGACGATGTCAACGGGCGTCCGCACGGCATGCGGTCCAAGGTGATTCGATGTCTGTATCCGGTCGCCGAGGGTGGCGCCGGATTGGCCGCGGCCCTGGACCAGGTGCGCGCGCAGGCGTCGGCCGCGATCGAGGACGGCGCGCGGGTGATCATTTTGTCCGACCGGGAGTCCGACGAGCGGATGGCTCCCATCCCATCGCTGCTGGCCGTCGCGGGGCTGCACCACCACCTGGTGCGTGACCGCACCCGCACTCATGTGGGGCTGGTCGTCGAGACCGGTGACGCCCGAGAGGTGCACCACATGGCCGCCCTGGTCGGCTTCGGGGCGGCGGCAATCAACCCCTATCTGGTGTTCGAGTCGATCGAGGACATGCTGGACCGCGGTCTGTTCGACGGTCTCGACCGCGACGCGGCGCTGAACAACTACGTCAAGGCCGCCGGCAAGGGTGTGCTGAAAGTGATGTCCAAGATGGGCATTTCGACAGTGGCCTCCTACACCGGTGCGCAACTGTTCCAGGCGATCGGCATCTCCAATGATGTGCTCGACGAATACTTCACCGGCTTGAGCTGCCCGATCGGCGGCATCACGCTGGAAGACATCGCCGCCGACGTCGCCGCCCGCCACGGCCTGGCGTATCTGGACCGTCGCGGCGAGCGGGCGCACCGGGAGCTGGAGGTCGGCGGGGAGTACCAGTGGCGCCGCGAGGGCGAGTACCACTTGTTCAACCCGGAGACCGTGTTCAAGCTGCAGCACTCCACCCGCACCGGCAAGTACAAGATCTTCAAGGAATACACCCGGCTGGTCGACGACCAGAGCGAGCGGATGGCCTCGCTGCGCGGCTTGCTGAAGTTCCGCGGTGGCGTGCGTCCGCCGGTTCCGCTCGAAGAGGTCGAGCCCGCCAGCGAAATCGTCAAGCGCTTCTCCACTGGAGCGATGAGCTACGGGTCGATCTCTGCCGAGGCACACGAGACGCTCGCCATCGCCATGAACCGGCTGGGTGGCCGATCGAACAGCGGAGAGGGCGGCGAGGACGTCCGGCGCTTCAACCATGACCCGAACGGGGATTGGCGCCGCAGCGCGATCAAGCAGGTCGCCTCCGCGCGGTTCGGTGTCACCTCGCACTACTTGACGAACTGCACCGACATCCAGATCAAGATGGCCCAAGGCGCCAAACCCGGTGAGGGAGGCCAACTTCCGGGACACAAGGTGTATCCGTGGGTGGCCGAAGTCCGGCATTCCACCCCCGGGGTCGGCCTCATCTCCCCGCCGCCGCACCACGACATCTACTCCATCGAGGATCTCGCCCAGCTGATCCACGACTTGAAGAACGCCAACCCGTCCGCGCGGGTGCACGTCAAGCTGGTGTCGGAGAACGGAGTGGGGACGGTCGCGGCTGGTGTTTCCAAAGCGCACGCTGACGTGGTGCTGATCTCGGGCCACGACGGCGGCACCGGCGCGACCCCGCTGACCTCGATGAAGCACGCCGGTGCGCCGTGGGAGCTGGGTCTGGCCGAGACGCAGCAGACGTTGCTGCTCAACGGTTTACGCGACCGGATCGTGGTCCAGGTGGACGGCCAGCTCAAGACGGGCCGGGACGTGATGATCGGCGCGCTGCTTGGCGCCGAGGAGTTCGGCTTCGCCACGGCGCCGCTGGTGGTGGCCGGCTGCATCATGATGCGGGTATGCCACCTGGACACCTGCCCGGTCGGGGTGGCCACCCAGAACCCAGTGCTGCGGGAGCGCTTCACCGGCAAGCCCGAGTTCATCGAGAACTTCTTCATGTTCATTGCTGAAGAGGTGCGGGAATACATGGCGCAGTTGGGCTTCCGCACCCTTAACGAGGCCGTGGGCCAGGTCGGGTCACTGGACACCACCCTGGCGCGTGCGCACTGGAAGGCACACAAGCTAGATCTGACACCGGTGCTGCACGAGCCCGAGTCAGCGTTCATGAACCAGGACTTTTACTGCAGCTCGCGCCAGGACCACGGCCTGGACAAGGCGCTCGACCAGCAGTTGATCGTGATGAGTCGCGAGGCGCTGGATTCCGGAAAGCCGGTGCGGTTCTCCACCACGATCAGCAACGTCAACCGAACGGTGGGCACCATGCTGGGCCACGAGGTGACCAAAGCCTATGGCGGCCAGGGCTTGCCGGACGGAACAATCGATATCACCTTCGACGGGTCCGCCGGCAACAGCTTTGGGGCCTTCGTGCCGCGCGGAATCACCTTGCGCGTCTACGGCGATGCCAACGATTACGTCGGCAAGGGCCTGTCCGGTGGCCGGATCGTGGTGCGGCCGTCGGACAATGCGCCGCAGGACTATGTCGCCGAGGACAACATCATCGGCGGCAACGTCATCCTGTTCGGCGCCACCAGTGGGGAGGCATTCTTGCGCGGGGTAGTCGGTGAACGATTTGCTGTCCGCAACTCCGGGGCCCATGCCGTGGTCGAGGGTGTGGGCGATCACGGGTGCGAATACATGACGGGCGGTCGCGTTGTCATCCTGGGACGGACCGGCCGGAACTTCGCCGCCGGAATGTCGGGTGGTGTGGCCTACGTGTATGACCCGGAAGGTGAACTGCCGAACAACCTCAACGGGGAAATGGTCGAGCTGGAGAGCCTCGACGAAGACGACGCGGAGTGGCTGCACGGCATGATCCAGGCACACGTCGATGCCACCGATTCCGCGGTGGGCCAGCGGATCCTGGCCGATTGGCGGGGACAGCAATGGCATTTCGTCAAGGTCATGCCGCGCGACTATAAGCGGGTGTTGCAGGCTATCGCCGAAGCGGAGCGCGACGGTTTGGATGTCGACAAGGCGATCATGGCGGCCGCACATGGCTGATCCGAGCGGCTTCCTGAAATTCACTCATCGGGAATTGCCGCAGCGCCGGCCTGTCCCGCTGCGGCTGCGCGACTGGCACGAGGTCTACCAGGATTTCGATGACGAAACCTTGCGCCAGCAGGCGACCCGTTGCATGGATTGCGGTATTCCTTTCTGCCACAACGGGTGTCCACTGGGCAACCTGATCCCGGAGTGGAATGACCTGGTACGCAGAGGCCGTTGGCGCGACGCGATCGAACGGCTGCACGCCACCAACAATTTTCCGGATTTCACCGGCCGCCTGTGCCCGGCACCATGCGAGCCGGCGTGTGTGCTCGGCATCAACCAAGATCCGGTGACGATCAAGCAGATCGAGCTGGAGATCATCGACCACGCCTTCGAGGAAGGCTTCGTGGTGCCGCTGCCCCCGGACAAGCTGACCGGTAAGAAGGTCGCGGTGGTGGGTTCGGGCCCGGCGGGCTTGGCCGCGGCTCAGCAGCTGACCCGCGCCGGGCACAGTGTCACCGTCTTCGAACGGGCCGACCGCATCGGCGGACTGCTGCGCTACGGGATCCCGGAATTCAAGATGGAGAAGCGGGTGCTCGACCGGCGTCTGGACCAGATGCGGGCAGAGGGCACCGAATTCCAGGCAGGCGTCAACGTCGGGGTGGACATCACTGCCGAGCAGCTGCGCGCCGATTTCGATGCGGTGGTGCTCGCTGGTGGCGCCACCGCGTGGCGAGACCTGCCCATTCCCGGTCGTGAATTGGACGGCATCCACCAGGCGATGGAGTTCCTGCCGTGGGGCAACCACCAAGCATTGGGCGACCTCGACCCAGCCGATCTCGATCCCGATGGGCAGCCACCGATCACCGCCAAAGGCAAGAAGGTCGTCATCATCGGTGGCGGCGACACAGGGGCTGACTGCCTGGGGACCGTGCACCGGCAGGGCGCAATCGCCGTGCACCAGTTCGAGATCATGCCCCGCCCGCCGGAGGTGCGCGCACCATCCACCCCGTGGCCGACCTACCCGTTGATGTACCGGGTGTCGTCGGCGCACGAAGAGGGCGGCGAGCGGTTGTTCTCGGTCAACACCGAGGAGTTCGTCGGCAAAGACGGCCACGTGACGGCGCTCAAAGCGCACGAGGTGACCATGCAGGACGGCAAGTTTGTGAAGGTCGAGGGTTCCGATTTCGAGCTCGAGGCCGATTTGGTGTTGCTGGCGATGGGATTCGTCGGCCCGGAGAAGCCGGGCTTGCTCACCGACCTCGGCGTCAAATTGACCGACCGCGGCAACGTCGCCCGCGGCGTCGATTTCGACACGTCGATTCCGGGTGTGTTTGTCGCCGGGGACATGGGCCGGGGGCAGTCGTTGATCGTTTGGGCGATCGCCGAAGGCCGGGCCTCGGCGGCCGGCGTGGACCGCTATCTGATGGGTTCGACCGCGTTGCCGGCGCCTGTCAAGCCGACGGCCGTACCGCTTCAGTAGTCACATCAGTCACAGGAGAAACACCGCTCACAAAGTTCGGCGCGTCTGTTCCCGTTTGCCAGACGGCGGGTGTCTAATAATTTGTTGTGGGTCCCGTCACACGGGCGTCGCATGGGGGCCCGGTTGAACGGACCGATCGCAGGAGTGATCACTGTGCACATCAACCCGGTACCTCGGTCGCGGATGGGGCGAATCGCCTGGTCATGGATACGTCATCCGGTGAAAAGCCGCGAATTTCCGGCTAAGCACGAACGTTTGGTTACCGCCGAGGAATTGCTGCTTTTCGGGATGTAACCCCCGGGGGGACTTCTTACCGGCGCACGAGCAGGTTTGCTCAGCGTGGCGAAATGGGGGCTTACCGAGTGTGCAACCCCGATTCGCGGATCGCCTCGGCGAGCGGCTCCAGGACGGCGGGGTCGTGCGGGGGGTTGAGGTAGACAATGCCCAGGTCCAGTCCTTCGGCGGCCAACGCGGCAGCCTCCTCGACGACGCGTTGGTAGTTGCGTTCCTCATCGAGGCGAAGATGCGCCGAAAGGGTGATTTCTTTCGGGTCCCGTCCGATCTTCTCGCACTCCGCGGCCAATACGTCGCGCTTGCGCGCGAACAAATCCGGCGGGCCGCCGACGAAGTTCCAGTGTTGGGCGTAAAGCGCGGTGATCGGCAGCGTTCGCTTCTCGCCACTGCCACCGATACAGATCGGCGGATGCGGCCGCTGCACGCCTTTTGGCTCGTTGCGGGCGCCTTTCAGTTGGTAATACTTGCCGTCGAAGTCGGTGGTCTCTTGGCTGAGCAGGCTGGTCAGCACTTCACACGCTTCCTCGAACCGGTCGAAGCGCTCCCTGATGCTGCCCAGCTCGATGCCGTAGGCACCCGACTCCTCCTCATTCCAGCCGGCGCCGATCCCGAGCTCGAGCCGCCCGTTGGAGATGATGTCGAGCGCGGCGGCCATGTTGGCCAACACGGCGGGGTGGCGGTAGTGGATTCCCGTGACCAGGGTGCCCAGCCGCAGTCGCGTGGTGGCCTGCGCCAGCGCCGT
>Ga0335069_10003406_pt1 | contig 24040 bp, 16 predicted proteins | sample Lox_Sample_11_FD_206714 | JGI IMG/M metagenome (GOLD analysis project Ga0335069, IMG submission 206714) | Soil microbial communities from Loxahatchee National Wildlife Refuge, Florida, United States - Lox_Sample_1.1 | ecosystem: Environmental > Terrestrial > Soil > Wetlands | place: USA... | reverse complement strand
CGCCCAGATGTCGGTCTTCATCTGGAAGGGACAGCACGGCGACGCAATGCCTCCGGCCTGCACGGGCGTCTTCACCGACGTTCCCTGCCCGGGCGGGTTCGCGGTCGACTACATCGAGGGTCTCTACTACGAAGGCATCACGGCTGGCTGCGGCGGAGGAAATTTCTGCCCGAACGCCAACATTTCGAACGCTCAGATGGCGGTCTTCCTGGTCAAGGCCTTCGATATCCCTCACCTGCCGTAGGCGGCTCGAATTCGATGCGCATCGGGACTCGACCTGACGGGGTTCGAGATCGCCGGCCTCGACGGCGGCTCGAGCCGCGCGAAGCGATCGGCCCGGCAGCGGGGTCGCTCAGTGAGACGATCGGGAGGCGCGCCGGGGACGCCTACGGCAGCCCCGATTCGTTCGACGCCGGGAGCGCCAGCGAAAGGCCTCGGTGAGTTTCCATTCAGCTCCCGACAAGGGCGGAGATCAGCCCTGATATTTCCTGGCGGGACCCTCGCTCCCAGGTATTTCGCGGGACTGTTCCTGTGGGCCTGCGCCACCCTATTGCTCGAGCTGTCCCTGACGCGGATCCTGTCGGTCGCTCTCTGGTACCACTTCGGGTTCCTGGTCATCTCGACCGCACTGCTCGGGTTCGGCGTGGCGGGGACGACGCTTTCAATCTGGCCCTGGCTCCGGGATCGCGCCCCTCTCGGCCGCGCCCTGTCGACGCTCGCGGCCCTCTTCGCGGCTTCTGCGGTCGCCTCGTTCTGGCTCATGCAGCGCATTCCGTTCGATCCGTTTCGGGTCCTGGACGATCCGCGACAGATTCTGCTCGGGCCGCTCTACTACCTCGTGCTCGCGCTGCCGTTCGCGGCTGCCGGCCTCGGGCTCGCGCTCCTCTTCTCGCGCCTCTCCGGCCAGGCGACCCGGCTCTACGCGTTCGACCTGACCGGAGCCGGAACGGGCTGCCTGCTCCTGCTCGTCGTGCTGCCCGGCGTGGGCGGCTCCGGCGCGATCGCCGCGGTCTCCGCTCTCGGTTTCGCCGCGGCGACGATCTTCGCCGCCCGCGGGCGGGCGCGCTTCGTGATGGCCGTGCTCGCCGTCGCGGCCGTTCTCGTCGCGCCCTTTGCCGAGCGGCTCGTTCCGATACGCATCACCGCGTTGAAGCGACGTCCTGCCGTACGGCCCCTCGAGACCCACTGGAACACCGCCTCGCGCGTCGAGATTTTCGAGCTGCGCCCACCTGGGTCCGATCGAAGCGTTCGCCGGTTCGTCATCGACGGGGGAACGGCGGGCACGGGGATCCAGGATCTCCGGACCGGAGTCCGCCAGTATCTTCGCGCACACACGGACGACGGCGACTATCTCTCGGGCGTGGCGTACGCGGGCAAGGCCGCGCCGCGACTGCTCATCATCGGCAGCGGCGGCGGCAGCGAGGTGCTCGACGGGCTGCACTTCGGCGCGCGCGAGATCGTGGCCGTCGAGGTCAACCCGACGATCGTCGATGCCGTGAGCCGCCGCATGCGGGACTACTGGGGCGGCCTGTTCGAGCAGCCGGAGGTGCGGCTCGTCGAGGACGAGGGGCGCAGCTTCCTGCGCCGCTCGCACGACGTGTTCGACGCGATCATCTCCATCCACACGATCAGCAACGCGGCGGTGGCATCCGGAGCGATGTCGCTGACCGAGAACTTCGTGCTCACGCGCGAGGCGTTCGAGGACTACCTGGATCGCCTGGGACCGGATGGGATGATCCTCTTCTCGCGGCCGGAGCCGCACATGCCCCGCCTCGTCGCGACGGCGCGGGAGGCGCTGCGGGCCCGGGGAGTGGACGACGCGACCCGGCACCTCTATCTCTTCCGTTCCGTTCCGGATGCGGGCGAGAAGGAATGGCTGGGCGCCGAGCGCAAGGCCTTCGAGGCGGAGCTCATCGTCAAGAAATCGCCCCTCACGGACCAGGAGATCGCCGCGATCGAGGGGATCGCGAGGATCGGCCTTCCGCCCCGTACCGAGTTCGAATCGGCTCGCGAGACGCTCTACTCGCCGCGAGCACCGGAACGCTTCCCGACGTATCACCGCATCGCCAGCACTCCGGATCTGGGGGCGCTCTACCGCAGCGGGCGGCGTCAGCTCGCGCCGGCCACCGACGACCGGCCCTTCTTCAATCACCTGAGCCGTTGGAGCAGTCTCGACTTCGCGACCCTGCGGGGTATGACCTCGCCCCGCCGAGTCGGAGATTTCATGCTCGGGGATCGGCCGGTCGCCGAAGCGAGCCTGACTCTGCTCCTCGTGCAAGTGACGGTCGTCGCGGGCATCTTCATCCTCGCTCCGCTTCTCCGACGGGGCGGCGTCCGGGCCGTGTCCCGGGAGTGGCGGCCGCTACTCTTCTTCTCGGCCCTGGGCTTCGGCTTCATCACGATCGAGATGGCCCTGATCAGCCGGATCACGCTTTTCCTGGGCCAGCCGGCCTACACGATCGTCGTGGTTCTCGGTTGCCTTCTGGTCAGCAGCGGCATCGGATCGGCCCTGGCCGGCCGGCTGCGATCGCCATCCGCCCTGAGATGGCTCCTGGTCGTCTTGCTCGCCGCGGCGCTCGCGGCCTCGTTCGCCATGCCGCACGTCCTGCAGCGGGCTCTCGGTCTGCCCTTTGTTTCCCGCCTGGCGGTCGTCCTCGCCATGCTCGTGCCCCTCGGGGCGCTCATGGGGATGCCATTCCCTCTCGGCATTCGGGCGCTCGGACTCCGGGCCCCGGCACTGGTGCCGTGGGCGTGGGGGGTCAACGGGTTTTTCACGGTCATCGGAACGGTGACGAGCCTCATGATCGCGATGACATTCGGATTCACCCTGACGCTCGCGGTGGGGACGGCGTGCTACGCCCTGGCGTGGCTGGCGGCGGCCTCGAGGAGCCCGGCGCCAGCCTGAGCCGGCGCCTCGGCCGCGAGACACGCGCCGCGTCGGGCCCATTCCGTCGCCGCCGAGTGTCCCTCATGGGGTGAGTGGAAGGTGGTCAGCCAAGCGGTCGCGGCGAGGACGCAGCCGATGAGGACGATTTCCACCGTCACCGAGCGGCGGAGCGCGACGGCGGATGCGGCTTTCCCGGCCGAGAGCTTCGGCGCGAGCCGCAGCCGGTTGTAGGCCGCAACGGCCACGGCGGCGCCCGCCAGCGCCACCTTGACGAGCAGGACCCGGGCGTAGGGCGTCCACCAGTCCTCGCGCGTCGGATCGACCAGCACGAACGCCGCGACGATGCCGGCCCCCGCCATCGCCGCCACGACGGCCACGGCCTGACGGCTGAATCGCCGGACGAGCCCGGCCAGAGCCCCTCCGGTCTCAACGCTGCAAGCCGAGCGGATCAGGAATAGGCCTCCGAGCCACCACGCCGCGCCCGCCACGTGGGCTGCCGCGAGACATCCCGGCACGAGGCCGGCGGCGGCCGAGTGGCCGGTCATTCCAAACGACGAAAGGAGCAAGGCGGTTCCGATCAGTCGCAGCGGCCGGCGGGGATTCGTTCCACCCGCCGCGACGAAGAGCAGGGTTGCCCCGAGGATTTGCGCCCCGGCCGCCGCGCCGATGGACCCGGAGAGGACCGCCGCCAGCGACGACCTGTCGAAACCGATCCCCAGGCGCATCGCGAGCACGGCGAGACCCGCCGCCGAGGAGGACGCCGCGATGCCCGCGCCCCTCGCGATCCGCCGCGGCGCCTCCCGCTCCGCCGGGCCCAGGTCGCCGCGCAGGCTCGCCCAGGCGAGCGCCGTACCCGCCCCCGCGAGCGTTCCCGCGTAGAGGGAAAGCTTCGCGAGGCCGGCGAGAAGCTCGAGATTCAACGCGAGCCGTGGCCCGGCGACGGCGGCGCCTTCGCTTCGGCCCCCGGCTTGATGACGACGATGATCGAGCCGCCGATCGGATGGCCGTCCTTCGAGAGCGCCTTCCACCGGAGTTCGTTGCGCCCGTTCGCCAGCTTCGGCGCGCGGATCGTGAAGGAGGTCGCGCTGTCGGATGGAGAGAACTCGAGCCGGCGCTCTTCCTGTCCGGCGGACTCGACCACGACCGACGTCAGGCGCGCCGGCTCGTTGAATTCGATCAGGACCTCCTCGGGTGATGCGGCGAGCACCGACCCGCTCGCCGGCACCGTTTTCTTGAGGGTCGAGTGGGCGAGCGCCGGCGCCACGAAGCAGGCGAGCAGCGCGGCCGTGATTCCGATTCGTCGGTTCGTCAACGTACGCCTCCTGCGGGATTCCCCGCGTCTTCTTTCCACGGATCGGAGAAACCGGGATTCTCGAGGAAATCCTCGTCGGTCAGCGAGCGCAGGAAGGCGAGCAGGTCCGCCCGATCCTCCGGCGAGAGCGTGAAACCCGAGACGAACGAGCTCTTCAGCGGGTTGTCGCGACCCACGCCCGCGTGCGGGCCGGACGCGATCGTGCGTCCTCCGGCCGCGTAGTGGTCGAGAACCGCCTCGAGCGTCGGGATCGATCCGTCGTGCATGTAGGGCGCGGTGACCGCGACGTTGCGCAGGCTCGGCGCCTTGAAGCGGCCCATGTCCTCCGGCCGTCCCGTGTGCTCTTCGAGCCCCGTGTTGTCGGACGGATAGGCGCCCCTGCCATCGAGGTTGTAGAGGCCCGTGTTGTGGAAGGCGATCTCCCCGATCCGGTTGCGCGCGTGCATCATCGAGTCGTTGAGGTTGAAGTTGCCGTGGCAGTGGTGGCACTCGAGGCGCTCCCCGAAGAACAGGGCCTCGCCTCGAATCGCCGATTCGGAGATCGCGGCGACGTCGCCCTCGTAGCGGTACCGGTCGTACGGCGATCGAGCCGAGATCAGCGTGCGCTCGAAGGCCGCGAGGGCGCGTACGACGGTCTTGAGCGAGAGGGCCGTCGGAGATTCCGGGAACGCCTTCGCAAAGAGCGGCGGGTAGACCGGGTCGGCGCACAGGCGGGCGGCCAGCTCGTCGTCGAGCCCGGCCATTCCCAGCTCGATCGGCTCCGTGCCAACGAGGGGCACCAGCGCCTGTCGTTCGAGGGAGTGCAGGATGGGATTCGCCCACGTGAGCACCGGGGCATACGCGACGTTCGCCAGTGACATCGCGTTGCGGGGAGTCCTGTCTCCGAGGGCCCCGGGCGACACGGCCCGGCCGTCGGTGAAGGCGAGCTCCTGCCTGTGGCAAGAGGCGCACGAAAGCGTCCGATTCAGCGACAGCCGCTTGTCGTAGAAGAGGCGGCGGCCGAGCTCGACCTTCGCGGCCGTGGTCGGATTGTCGCGCGGCTCGAGCGGCCTGGGCATCCAGGCGGGGATGTCGAACGCGTAGGCGCTCGGAACGTATTCAGCCAGCGCCTCCGGCGACAGGGCGACCTTCTTCTCGCCCGAGTCGTGCTCGTCGGGCCCCGTCGCGCCCAGGCCGCGCGCGTGGAGCCCCCCGATGACCGCACCGGCCAGCGCGGTCACGGCGGCGAGCCGTCGGGTCCGGGTGGCCGTCACGAGCCGTGCTCGACGCGGACGAACGTCTGTCCCGCGGAAGGCTTGCCGCGGAAGGGCAGGCCGAAGCGGTCCATGATGGCGATGCAGTCGTCGTCCATGGGGAAGGACATGCAACCCGACGGGCTCCCGGGCATGTTCACCGTGACGTCCGTGCCCGCGAGAAGCGCCGCGAGATCCATGACGATCACGTCCTTGCCGGCGTCGAACGACTCGAAGCGGTAGACGGGACGGTTGGGATTGGCGCACGGCGCCTGGGGCGGGACGCGCGGTCCACTGGAGACGCATCCCGTGCTCCCGAGGTGGACGGAAAAGCCGCTGGCCGAGGCCTTCTCCTTCGACCCCTCGACGGGGACCATCCGGCGTTCCCCCGGCGCCTTCGTGTCGAAGTCGATGGTCGTGAACTTGTAACCCCCGGCCCAGGGCCATGTCAGCGCCGAGAAGTTCAGCGGGGGGCCGGCGAGCGTCGGGTCCTGGTGGTTCAGAGCGAAGGGAACCCCGATCTCGAAGACGACGCCCGTGTATTGCCCCTCCGGGACCGTCCCCTTGACGCGGTCGTTGGTCGGGGCGTTTCCGTTGCAGTTGCCGGTCGCGTCTTCGAAGTCGAGCAGCGCCACCTGGTCGTTCTGCCAGACCCCGTCCGGCGTGAGCGCCACGGGGACCTCGCTGCCATCGGCTTTGAGCAACCGTATGGAGCTGACGTAAACGCGAAAATCCTGCAGAAACATCGACGCCCTGGAAAGGCCGATGCCGGTGTACGTCGCGCCGCACCGGGCCGGCTCCTTTCCGACACGAGCCGAAAACCGAAGCTCCACCGTCGCCGCCGCCAGCGTGTGAGCGCCGGCGAGGATCGCGGCGGTGACGACTCCCCCGAGGCCGAGAAACGAGGACTTCAGGCGCATGGCTTTGCCTCCAGGCGATGGCGCGCAGCGGCGAACGCTCGTCCGCGGCGCTTGCGCCACCAGATGTAGACGCCCGTGATCGAGAGGACGACGATCGAGACACCCGTGACGCAGACCAGAAACCGGTAGGACCTGAGACCGTACACGTCGCCGTAGTGGAGAGCCCAGAGCCAGTTGCCGATCGTGTTTCCCGCGTGCTCGCCCGCCGGCAGGAACAGGTGCCGCAGCTCGCCGGTGTCGCCGTCGAGATACAGGCTCGTGCCGGGGCTGCGGCGACGGAAATCCCGGCTGCTTTCGACCGTGTAGGAGTAGACCCCGAACTCGCCGATGTAGGCCAGTCCGGACGGCCGTCGCACCGTGAACCCGTGAAGGGCCGCCTGCTCGGCCATCAGGGTCGCCGCCTTCGCCTGGGCCGCGCGCCAGTCGAGCTTCGGATGTTCGATCGGGTGTGCGGGAAGCGACGCGAAGAGCGCCTCGTCGGACTGGTAGTCGAAGAGAGCGCCGGTGACCTTCTCGTAGACGGGCCTCAGGTTGAACATGACGCTGGACCAGGCGAAGACGAAGAGGAGCGGCCAGATCCAGAGCCCGAGGGCGCGATGAAGATCGAAGTGGATTCGAAACGGCGTGCCGCGCCACGGGATTCGCCACGCGGGCTTCCAGCGCCTCCAGAAGCCGCCCCTGCCGGAGCGCAGCGTGAGGTAGAAGCCGACGAAGCAATCGAGCGTCCAGGCCAGAGCCACGTAGCCGAGAACCAGGGCCCCGATGTCTCCGAGGACGAGAGAGGTGTGCAACGTGTAGAGGAAGGGCATCAAGTTCGCTCGACTGAGTCGGGTGACGCCGAACTCGAGGCGGCGACCCAGTTCTCGCCCGGTCCACGGGTCGAGGATGAGATGGTCGAAGTCGAGCGGGTAGGGCTTTCCCGTGGCGGGGTTCACGCGCGGCGCGCAGCGGATCGAGACCTGATCGGGCACGTCGTCGTAGAAGTAAGCGACACGGGCGTCGGGGGCGATCGCTTCGGCCCGCTCGGCGAGCGTGGCGAGGTCGAGCCTGGCGCCCGGCATCGGCCTGGCGAAGAGCCGAGGATTCACCAGCCGATCGATCTCGACCCTGTAGGCGAGCAGCGCGCCGGTCAGCCCGACCACGACGAGAAACGACGTCATGATCAATCCGGTCCAGCGATGCAGGAAAACGAGCCCTCTTCGGACCATGACCGTCAGAACTGGGCCCGGACCGCGCCGAGGAAGGACCGCGGCGCGCCCGGTATGGCGGATCCCGGACTCAGGCTGACGAAATAGATCCGGTTGGCCAGGTTCGTCATGTTGAGCTGGGCGTTCATGGCGACCGGTCCGATGTTCCAGGGGTAGCTGATCATCCCGTTGACGATGCCGAACCCCGGGATGCGCTCGGCGGCCAGGTCGACCTCGCTGCTGCGGGCCACGATTCCCGCGCCGCCCGTGAGTCCCTTCAGCACGCCGCCGGAGACCTGATAGGTCGTCCAGAGGCTTCCGCTGTTTCTGGGAACGCCGGGAAACGGCAGGCCGGCCAGGCCGCTGTTGTCCTTGGTGATGACCGCTTCGATGTAGGAGTAGCCGCCGATGACCCTCCAGTTCGGCGTGATCTCGCCGGCGATGTCGAGTTCCACGCCCCGGCTGCGCGCCTCGCCGATGGCGATCGTGTAGATGGGGTCGTTCGGATCCGTGGTCGGGATGTTCTTCTTGGTGAGCTGGTAAACGCTGGCCGTGGCCGACAGCCGCTTGCCGAACCACTCGGTCTTCACGCCGGCCTCGTACTGCAGGGCGGACTGGGGGGGCAGGGGGACCCCGTCGGGCGTGAGGTCTCCGAGCGGCGTGGCCCCGTAGTTGCCCGTGTAGCTCGCGTACAGGCTGACCTGCGGCAGGGCCTGCCAGAGTAAGCCGATCCGCGGCGTCACGGGAGGATGGTCGTGGACGGTGGTGACCGTGCCATAGCCGTCATTGAAGGTGATGGATTGGCCGTAGCGAAATCCCGCGAGCAGGTGGAGGTTCCAGGGCAGCTCCACCTGGTCCTGCAGGTAGCCGCCGTAGGAGTCCTGCGAACTGTTCACGTACTGAGTGTTCGCGGGATCCGGGGGGGAAATCGGCTGTGCGTAATCGGGGTGATAGATGTTGATCGAGGGCAGATCGAAGAAGTTCGCCGAGTAGTGACCATACTGGTCGTAGAAGTCGAAGCCGACGAGCACCGTGTGCCGGAGGGCGCCGGTGTCGAACGTCCCGGTCAGGTCGGCGACGACCTCGTTGGTCCACTGGTTGAAGGTGGGCTGCGTCAGCCCGAGACGCGGGAGTTCGCCGGCCTCGTCGGCCTCGCCGGCGTAGAGCTGGAAGTTGGGGACCGGCTGATTGTGATACTCGGACTTGTACGCGAGCTGGACCGCCCAGTTCTGCGAGAGCTGGCGCGAGGCGAGGACCTTGACCGAGAACTCGTCGGTGGGCGCGCGGTTGGCATCGGGCTGCGCCAGATTGCGGCTGATGGGAATCGGCGCCGGAACACCGTTCAAGAACGGCAGGCCGAAATCGATCACCTGGGTTCCCGTGGCGTACTTCAGCGCCAGCGTGACGTTGGTCTTGTCGTCGGGCCGCCAGCCGAGGCTGGGGAAGAGAAAAACGGCGTCTTGATGGATGAAGTCTCGGAAGGAGCCGCTGTTTTCGTAGCCGAGGTCGAACCGGTAGAGGAGCGTCCCGTCGCCCTTCAGGGGGCCCGTCGCGTCCAGAGTGGTGCGGTATTCTCCGAAGGATCCGGCCTGCTGTTCCAGAGAGTAGGAGGGGCTGGCCTGCGGCTTCCTGGTGATGACGTTGACCAGGCCGCCGGGCTCTCCCTGGCCGTAGAGCACGGATTCCGGCCCCTTGACGACCTCGATTCTCTCGACGTTGGCCATGGACCTCTGCAAGCCGGCGGTGGTGTATTGATCGAGCCGGAGGCCATCCTCGAAGGTCACGCCCAGCTGGTCGAATCCACGGATGGTGAAGGAATCGCCATTGCCGGACCCAAAGCCGGACGGGATGACGCCGCTCACGTTCAGCAGCGCGTCGTCGAGCAGCGTGACCTGCTGATCCTTCAGGACCTGGAGCGGGACGACCTGCACGGACACCGGGGTTTCCATGATCGGCGTCTCGGTCTTGGTCGCCGTCGTCGCGTCGGTCGCCTGGTAACCCGACGCCTTTCCCAGGACTTCGATGCTTTCCTCGCGGTTGCGGATCTTCAGGACGATGTTCAGGAGCGCGTCCTGACCCGTCCGAACGACCACGTCCGGGACGACCGTGGGCTGGAAGCCGGCCCGCGAAGCGGAGATACGGTACGTCCCTTCCGGAAGGGACGGGAATTCGTACCGTCCGTCCCGGCCGGTCGCCAACGAATGCACGGCGTGCGTCGTCGTCTCCGTCACTTCGACGACACCGCCGGGGATCGGATTCCCATTCTCGTCCGTGAGGGCGCCCGCCAGTCGTCCCGGGGCCTGAGCGGTCGCCGGCGCGGCCGCGAGAAGGGCCCAAAAAAGAAAGTGTCGCGTGATCGGTCGACGAATCATCGTCCGTTCTCCTCCAAGGCTCGCTCCGGCCGCTCTGGCCGGAGACGACGCCGCACACCTCGAGCGGACTGCTCACGCGGCTGCAGGGACTCCGGGCGAGCGCCGGATTCGCCCGGTGAGCGGCCACGGGGCCGCCGCGCCTACGTGAGTCGGCCGAAGCTCTCGGAGCGGGGAGGAGGCGTGGGGGGCTGGAGGACGCGGTATCGCGGAGAGGCGACGAGGCTCGCGGAGCTTTCGCCTCCGATGGCGGGCGTGGCCAGGCGAGGGGCCGGCGCGCCGAGGGCGATCGGACCCGAGGTCAGGAACACGGCGCGATCCGAACTGCAGCGAGAGAACGCCGGCGCCGAGGTGCGGCAGTCGCAATGGCCCTGATGATCGAGGCAGCACATCATCGGGCCGGTTCCCCGGGCAAAGGCATAGAGAGGCAGGCTCGCGCCGGCAAGAAGCTGGGCGGCGACGAGAAAGCCGAAAAGCCGAACGCGCACGGCGGGGATCGTAACACCGCGGGGCGCGAGCCGACGCGGAGCCGTGGAGTTGGACGGGAAGCCGCCCGGACTCGAGGCTCGTCGGCCCGCCGCGGTCGGCGTACTGCAGCGGGTGACCGAGTCGGGGCGGTGGGATGAGGAGGATGCCGGCGGCCGTTCGCGTCGAAGAGGAGGATTGACGTCTCTCAGGGCCGCGCTCCGGAAGCTGCGCGGGATCTGTCTGTCCGTGTCCGCGATCGGGCAGTCCGCCGAGCCGGCCTCCCCGCCGCTCTCCGCCGACCCGCCGGAGGCGATCGGGGCGCTGATCGAACGGCGCTGGAAAGCCCGGCTATCCGGGCCGGAGCGGGAAGACGATGGATCTCGCCCCTCGTCTTCCACCGAGCCGGGATTTCCCGGCTCAACGAAAACGAACGGCGGCGGAAGGCGGTTGAGCGTGCCGGGCTGGTGGGGAAGATCCTCCATGGCTCGCGCCGGACGGTGGTCGGGGATCTGAGTCGGGCAGGCGTCCCCCGAGCCATTGAAAAAAGGACTACCGGCCGCCGGACCGACGTCGTGGACGACAGGTACGACATCGTCACGTCCGAGGACACACTCGCTGCGCCTGAGTCGCGGCGGATCTTCCTCGAGCAGCGGCGCAACACGTCGAACGTCGTGAAACTCCGGGGGGCGAAAGCAGACCAGAGCACGGACAGTGAGCCGCCGACCCCCACGATTCCTTGGAGCGTGCCAAAATCTCGCGCCTTCGTGTCCCGCCGGTCCCGCCATGAACGTGGACGGCGACTGCTCCCTGAGCCTTCCGGCGATCGCGCCGGCGCGCGGCACCGTTTCGTCTTCGCGGGATCTTGCGTAGGCTGGAAGAGTGATGCCCGCGAGGCCGAGGCGGATCCAGTTCGGCGTGCTCTTCGGCGTCGCCATGGAGGCGATCCGGCGGAACCGGATTCGCTCGGCGCTGACCGCGCTGGGCATCATCGTCGGCGTGGGCTGCGTGATCGTCATGGTCGGCATCGGCGAGGGCTCGAGGGCGGAGATCCAGAACCGGATCTCGTCGCTCGGGACCAACTTCCTCGTGGTCTATCCCGGGGTGGCGACCCGGGGCGGCGCCCGGATCTTCACCGGCCAGCCGACGTTGACGGAGGAAGACGGCATCGCGGTTCGGGAGGAGTGCCCGTCGGTGGCCTTCGTGTCCCCCATGTCGCGCACGGCCGCCCAGGTCGTTTCCGGGGACCAGAACTGGGGTACCAGCATCCAGGGGGTGGGAATCGACTACCCCTGCGTGCGGTCCTGGAACGTGGCGCGCGGGGCGTTCTTCGGCGACGCCGAAGTCCGATCGGCCGCCAGGGTCTGCCTGCTGGGGGCGACGGTCGCGGACGCCCTGTTCGCGAACGAGGATCCGATGAATCGGACGGTGCGCATCAAGGCGATCCCGTTTCGCGTGATCGGTGTCCTGGAGGCGAAGGGAGGAAGCTTCGGAGGTCAGGACCAGGACGACACGGTGCTGGCTCCCTACACGACCGTGATGCGCCGGCTCAAGGGGGCGACGAAAATCGATTTCCTGCTCGTTTCGGCCGTCGACCCGGGCGCCGTCGGACAGGCGCAGGCGGAGATGGAGGCGTTGCTGCGGCAGCGGCACCGGCTTCGCGCGGGAGAGGACTCCGACTTTCTGATCCGTTCCCAGGAGGAGATCTCGCGCACGGCGGGACAGACGTCCGGCACGCTTTCGCTTCTGCTCGGTTCGGTCGCCGCGATCTCGCTGCTCGTCGGAGGCATCGGCATTGCGAACATCATGCTCGTCTCCGTCTCGGAACGGATGCACGAGATCGGCCTGCGGCTGGCGGTCGGAGCGCGGCGGCGCGACATCCTCGCCCAGTTTCTCCTCGAGGCCGTGACGCTGTCGCTCGCCGGGGGCGTGGCCGGCGTCGTCGCCGGCGTGGCCGCCTCTCGAGTCCTGGCGTCGAGAGCGGGCTGGCCCGTTCCCGTGTCGGTCGGCGGCGTCGCGTTCGCCTTCGGGTTTTCGGTGGCCGTCGGGGTCGTTTCCGGTTTCTTCCCCGCCTGGAAAGCGTCCCGGTCGAACCCGATCGACGCCCTGCGCTCGGAGTGAGAGTGTCTTATGATCGGTTCGTGAGGCGACGCGAAGGAAGGGGGGCTCGATGAAACGAGACATCCTCGTCTGGGTAGACCACCGGGAAGCTCTCCTCGCTTCGGTCACGGGCGAGGCCGAGGAGTTCCGTCGCATCGAATCGGGGATGGAAAAGCACGTCCGGTATTCGGGGCTCGCCGAAGGCGGCGCCGAGGACTCGCGGGACCGGCGGTTTGCGGGCCATCTCGACAAGTACTACGACGAGGTCATCGCCGCGCTGCGCGATGCCGATTCGATTCTGATCCTCGGGCCGGGCGAGGCGAAGCTCGAGCTCGCCGCGCGCCTCCGGAGCGAAGGGCGCGGGTCCCGCCTCGCCGCGGTGGAGACGGCCGACAAGATGACCGACCACCAGGTCGCGGCCGAGGCCCGGAAGCGCTTTCGCGCCTAGCCGCAGCCGGGCGGGTGAACGCCCTCGCCGCCGCGGGGACCGCCGACGCTGGACGGCGTCCCCGGCCTTCGTTCTAAGATCTCCGCAACCTTGACCCTCGCGCCCGGAACCCGCCTCGGACCCTATGAGCTCGTGTCGCCCCTCGGCGCCGGCGGAATGGGGGAGGTCTACCGGGCACGCGACCCGCGCCTCGGCCGCGACGTGGCGATCAAGGTGCTGCCCGCGGCCCTTGCGTCCGACGCCGAGCGGCTGCGCCGCTTCGAGCGCGAAGCGCGCGCCGCCTCGTCGCTGAACCACCCGGCGATCGTCACGATCTACGAGATCGGGAAAGCGGACGACGTCACGTATCTGGCGATGGAGCTCGTCGACGGCGCCACGCTTCGCGAGGTGCTCGCCGAAGGGCCCCTGCCCGTCCGGCGCCTGCTCGCGCTCTCGGCCCAGATGGCCGAGGGGCTGGCGAAGGCCCACGGCGCGGGCATCGTGCATCGGGACCTCAAACCCGAGAACGTGATGATCACGACGGACGGCCACGTCAAGATCCTCGACTTCGGCCTGGCGAAGCTGTCCGCGCCGGAGTCCGAGGCAGGCGAAGCGACGGCGGCCGCGACCGTCAGCGCCGCGACCGAGCCGGGCGTCGTGATGGGGACGGTCGCGTACATGTCCCCGGAGCAGGCCCGCGGCGGCGCGCTCGATTTCCGCTCGGATCAGTTCGCGTTCGGGTCTGTCCTCTACGAAATGGCCACGGGCCGCCGGGCGTTTGCGGGCGAATCTCGGCCCGAGGTCCTCGCGGCGATCATCCGGGAAGAGCCCGAGCCCGTCGCTGCGGTGTCGCCGAAAATCCCCGCGCCCGTCCGCTGGATCGTCGAGCGATGCCTCGCCAAGATCCCGGGAGAGCGGTACGCCTCGACGGAGGATCTCGCGCGGGATCTGCGCTCCGCGGAAACGCACCTCTCGGAACTGTCGAGCGCCTCCGGCGCGGGAGCCGCCGCCGGCGTCCGGCCGAGGGTTCGGCCGGGGCGCGTCGCCGCGCTGATCGCCGCGGCGGCGGTGCTCGGCGCCGGGGCCGCCTGGATCGTCGCCGCGCGCGCCGCGCGACCGGCGGCCGTGCCGACGTTCCAGCGCGTGACGTTCCAGCGCGGCAACATCTTTCACGGCCGCTTCGCTCCCGACGGCCAGACGGTTCTCTACAGCGCTTCCTGGGAGGGCCGGCCGCCGGAGGTTTACACGACGCGTGTCGACGGCACCGAATCCCGGCCGATCGGTCTGAAGAACGCGGACCTGCTGGCCGTCTCGAGCGCCGGCGAGCTCCTCGTGCTCGTCGGAAGCGATACGCCCAGATCCCCGACCGGCACGGGGACGCTCGCGCGAGTCCCGCTTTCGGGGGGAGCGCCGCGGGAGCTCGTCGAGCGCGTGCATTCGGGCGACTGGCTCACCGGGGGCGCCGTCGCCGTGCAGCGGCACATCGACATCAGCCACGACGAGCTCCAGATTCCCGCGGGGACGCGCCGCCTCGACTACGACGGTTCGAACCCTCGCTCCTCGCGCGACGGTCGCCGGGTCGTCATCGCCCGTCGGACGGCGGCGGGCGGCGAGGTCGTCGCCCTCGACGACGCCGGGAAGATCCTGTGGAAGGCGCCCGCGAACACCGTGCAGGCCGTCTGGCACCCGAGCGGGGAAGTCTGGTACTCGAGAGACGCCGGCGAAGAGCCGGGCCTCTACGCGCTGTCTCGAAATGGGCGGACGAGGCCGATTCTTCGCGCCAGCGGCTGGGTGCTCCACGACATCGCCCCGGACGGCCGCCTGTTGCTGGAGCGGGCGGTCTCGAGAACGAGCCTGCGCGTGCATGTCGACGGCGACTCCAGGGATCGGGAGCTTTCGTGGCTCGACGGCTCGGCGTTGAGCGGCGTCTCGACCGAGCGCGGCACCCTGGTCTTCTCGGAGATCAACGAGGCCGGGACGCGGGCAGGCGGGGTTTATCTCCGACCCCTGGACGGATCTCCGGCCGTGCGGCTGGCCGACGGCGCCGCCGCGGCTTTTTCGGAGGACGGCAAATGGGCGCTCGTCCGCGCCGCGGGCGGACGGGGATGCTGCTCGATCGTGCCGAGCAGCGCCGGGCAGCCGATTCCCGTCGACCTCGGCGGGGCCCATCTGGTCGCGGCGGCGTTCCTGCCGGGTCCCGAGCCGCGCCTGCTCGTCACGCTCGGTGAGAGCGCGGATCGCGGGGAGGTCGCGGTCGTCACGGCGAAGGGTGTGCGGAGACTGGGCCTGGCGCCGGGGTTTCCGGATAACGCGGTCGCGATCTCTCCCGACGGCAGCGAATTCGCGTATCGCCAGGGCCCGCGGGAGATCGCCCTTTGCCGGCTGGACGGTCCGGCGTGCCGGAAACTGCCGACGGCGAACGACGCGGTTCCGGTCCAGTGGAGCGCCGACGGCCGCCTTCTCTACCTGCGCGCCTACGGGTACTTCCAGATCCCGGTCCGCGTCTCGCGTTACGAGATCGCCACCGGAGCCGAGGCCGACTGGCTGACGCTCGGCCCCGGGGAAGCGGCCGACTTCATCGCCCTCGGCGATGTCTTCGTCTCCCGCGACGGGAAGAGCTACGCCTACGACGCGATGGCGGTTCTCGATTCGAGCCTGTTCGTCGTCGACGGCCTGCGCTGACCGGCGCCCACCCCGCGCGCTTTCCCGAGCCCGCCGTGAGCGTCGTCGAGGCGGTGCGCGCCTGGCGGTCGAGCTTCCAGACCGGCCGCGGACTAGAATCTCCCGTCGTTCCTGCGGGGGTGCGTCATGACCCGGACGGCCGCCTCGAAACGTCCCGGAACGCGGCGACTCGCCGCGCCGACGCCGCCGGAGCGGCGTGCCCGCGGCCGCCGCGTCCGCGATCGGGTGCCGCGGTCCTCTTTCGGCGGCTGGAAGCCGGACGCGAAACGCGCCGACCCGGTCGTCCTCCTCCAGGAGTCCAACGCCGAGCGGCTCCCCGCGCTGATCCCGATCAAGGTGACCCGGATGGCGCTGTCGCCCTTCGCCTTCTATCGAGGAGCCGCGCCCCTGATGGCGCTCGACCTGTCGAAGATCCCGGACACGGGCTTGCGCACCCAGCTCTGCGGCGATGCGCACGTCCAGAACGTCGGCGCTTTCGCGGCGCCCGACGGGCACCTCATCTTCGACCTGAACGACTTCGACGAGACGATCCCCGGTCCGTGGGAATGGGACGTGCTCCGGATGGCGGCGAGCCTGGTCCTCGCGGGCCGCGAGGCGGGCAACCCGGAGCGGGTCAACGCCGAAGCGGTCTGCGACTTCGTGCGCGCCTACCGCGAAGCGATGGCGCGCTTTGCCGAGATGACGTTTCTCGAGGTGGTCCGGTACGAGGTGAAGCGGTACCTGCGCGCCGGCCCCGCCCACGTCGCGCTCGCGCGGGCCGAGCGGGCGTCGCCGCAGCACGCTCTCGAGAAGCTGACGGTGCGGGGCCGGAACGGGACGCGCAGATTCCACGACCGTTCGCCCGTGCTGCGCCACGTCCCGGATCGCGTCGCCGCGGACGTCCTGCGGAGCCTCGCGAGCTACCGCGACACGCTCGGCGCGGACCGCCAGCTCGCGCTCGAGATCTACCGTCCCGTCGACGTCGCCTTCAAGATCGTCGGCACGGGCAGCGTGGGCACGCGCGACTACGTCGTCCTGATGTTCGGCGGCGGGCCCGCCGATCCGCTCATCCTGCAGGTCAAGGAAGAGCTGCCGTCCTGCTACCACGCGTACCTGCCGGACGTCCGCCCCTTCGCGCACCAGGGCCGCCGTGTGGCCGAAGGGCAGCACCGCATGCAGAGCGCGACGGACCCGTTTCTCGGCTGGACGCAGGTCGAGGGCCGAGACTATCTGGTCCGCCAGCTCGCGGACCACAAGGCCAAGGTCGAGGTTGCGGATCTCGTGGGGCCGGCCCTCGAGCGGTTCGCGCTCGTCACGGGCGAGATCCTCGCCAAGGCGCACGCCCGGACGGGCGACGCGGCGTCGATCTCCGGCTACGTGGGCCGGTCCGACCGCCTCGACCGGGCGGTCGCCCGCTTTGCGCGCTCCTACGCCGACCAGACCGAGAAGGACTACGGCCTCTTCCGCAGGGCGATCCGCGCCGGCGTGCTCCGGGCGGCGCCTCGGCGCGAGGCCCTCGGCTGACGCCCGCGGCCCGGCCGAGCCCTTGGGATAGCGTTACGGCCATGAAGAAGACGGCCGCGTTCCGGGCTCTCCTCGTCCTCGTCGCTTTCGTTTCGCCCGTCGCCTCCGTCGCGGCGCCGGGCGCCTCGGCGCCTCTCGCCGCCGACACGCCGGAGACGACCGCCGCCGGAAACACGTTCATCGCGCCCGCCGGCTGGACCGTCGAGGTCCGCGGGCCCGCGACGATCCTCGCGGCGCCGGAAGGCGACTCGTGGATCGCGCTGGTGGACGTCGAGGCCAGGGACGCCGACGCCGCCGTCGCCGCGGCATGGGCGGCGTACAAGCCCGATCACCCGTGGCCGCTGAAGGTCACGAACGACGCGCCGGACAAGGACGGCTGGTCGAAGATCAAGGCGTACGACTACCAGACATCGCCGAACGAAAAGCGGGGCGTGGGCGCGGTGGCGCGCTTCGCGAACGGCCACTGGACCGTCTCGCTCATCGACATGACCGACGCCGTCGGCGAGAAGCGGGGAGCCCAGCTCTCCCTCGTCTTCGGACGGCTGCTGCCGAAGGGCTTCTCCCGGGAAAACTTCGCCGGCCGGAAGGCGAACGTCCTGGACCAGGCCCGTCTGGCGAAGCTGTCGCGGTTCGTCGAGGCCGGGATGAAGGAGCTCAAGATCCCCGGAGTCGCCGTCGGGATCGTCCAGGGCGGCAAGGTCGTCTTCGCGGACGGCTATGGCGTCAAGGACCTCGGCAGGCCCGAAAGGGTCGACGGCAGCAGCGACTTCATGATCGCGTCGAACACCAAGGCCCTGACGACCCTGCTCCTCGCGAGGCTCGTGGCCGAGGGGAAGTTGACCTGGGACACGCCGGTGACGAGCGTGCTGCCGTCCTTCAAGCTGGGCGACGCCGACACCACCCGCCAGGTGAAGATCCGGCAACTCATCTGCGCGTGCACGGGCCTGCCGCGCCAGGACCTCGAGTGGCTGTTCCAGTTCCAGGGGGTCACGCCCGAAGGCGCGATGGCGACGCTCGCGACGATGCAGCCGACGACGAAGTTCGGCGAGATGTTCCAGTACTCGAACCCGATGGCGGGCGCCGCCGGTTTCACGGCAGGCCACGTGCTCTATCCGAGCCTCGAGCTCGGCGCCGCCTACGACAAGGCCATGCAGACGCAGGTCTTCGACCCGCTCGGGATGAAGGCCACGACGTTCGACTATGCGAAGGCGCTCGCGGGGGACCACGCCGACCCGCACTCTCCCGACATCGACGGGGCGATGGCGCACGCGGTCATGGAGCTCAACGACGCGATCATTCCGCTGCGGCCGGCGGGCGCGGCGTGGTCGAACGTGCGCGACATGCTGCGCTACGTCCAGATGGAGCTCGACGACGGCAAGCTCCCGGACGGCAGGACCTACATCGCGAAGGAGCCGCTCCTCGAGCGGCGCGTCGCCCAGGTGTCGATGGGCAAGGACGACACCTACGGCATGGGGCTGATGGTCAACACCACCTACGGCATCCCGGTCGTGCACCACGGCGGCGACCTGATCGGCTACCACAGCGACATGATGTGGCTGCCCGAGCAGAACGTGGGGGCGGTCATATTGACCAACGCGGACCCGGGCTGGATCCTGCGGACGGTCTATCGGCGCAAGCTCCTCGAGGTGCTGTTCGACGGGAACCCCGAGGCGGACGCGCAGGTCGCGGCGCAGGCGAAGACGTTCTACGAGGAGCTCGCCGCGGAGCGCAAGCTCCTGACGGTGCCGGCGGATCCCGCCGAGAGCGCGAAGCTCGCGCCGCACTACGTCAACCCGGCGCTCGGCGACATCACCGTGACGCGGCCGAACGGCGCGACCATCTTCGACTTCGGCGAGTGGAAGAGCCCGATGGCGTCGAGGAAGAATCCGGACGGGACGGTGTCGTACGTGACGATTGCCCCCGGCGGGCAGGGCTTCGAGTTCGTCGTGGGATCCGGGGCGGCGAAGACGCTGATCACGCGCGACGCGCAGCACGAGTACGTTTTCGACGCGCACTGATTCGGGCGACCGGCGCGGGAACCGAGAGCAGACGGCGATGTCCCTTGAATCGGACGGTCGCTCGAGGGCGGCCGGGAAAGGAGGCCCTCGGATGCGGGTGGTGGTCGGCGCGCTCGTGCTCGCGGCGTCGGGCCTCGCCGTCCCGGCTTCGGCCGACGACGCCGACGCCGACACGACGGCGATCGTCAACCTGCTCGTTCGGGACCGGCTGGCGGCTCGGGGCGAAGCGCCCGACGGCAGCTACCTCGTGGTCGCGGCCGAGACGATCGTGCTGTGCCCGCCCCGAAGCCGCGATGACGAGCCGGGAGACACGCGGGAAGGCTTCTCGCTTTCCGCGATGGTCGAGGGCAGCGGCGTCTTCGAGAAGGCGCCCGAGCCCCTGCGTCGGGAGCTTCTCTGCCAGCAGGAGGGCGGCATGCTGCCGACGGCCCGGCTCGACGACGCGCTCGTCGTCTCGGAGACGCAGATCAGCGCGGCCTTTTCCGGCGAGGGCTTCTGGGACGACTTCTACCGGGCGTTTCCGGGCTCGCGGGGTTATCTCGAGTTCACCGCGCCGGCCTTCTCGGCGAACCGGCGCGAAGCGCTGATCTACTTTTCGCACTCGTGCGGCGGGCTCTGCGGTACCGGATGGCTCGTCCATCTCTCGCGCGACGCCGGCGGCGCGTGGAAGATCGAATCGCGGCAGATGCTCTGGATCAGCTGACCGGCGGTTTCGCGCGGGGCGAGTTCCGTTATGACGCGCGCCGTGTCGCGGCGTTCGGCGAGATCGGCGAAGCGAGTTTCGCAATGGCGGCCCCCCTCCCGGCGGCGTGCCTTGACGCGATCGTGCTCGGTTCACTAGGCTCGCGCGCAATGCTCCGGTCCGGGTGCCTGCTTCTGGTCGGCGTGTTTCTCGCGGGAGCCGTCCGCGCGGAGACCGTGACGATCGCGTCCCCGCGCGCGGGCCAGGTCGTCTCGGCGGGAGAGGTCGTCGAGGTTCGCTTCGGCGGCGTGCCGGCCGACGTCCGCGAATTCGAGATTCTCCTCGTGGGCGGCCCGGGCCGCGCGTGGACGCTCCGCGTCTCCGGGGGTCTGGTGCCGGGCGTTGGCTCCTTTCGCTGGACCGTGCCCAACCTCGACGCGCCCGAGGCGGCGCTTCGTCTGCGGATGAATCGAGGCGGGCGCGAGGTCGAGAGCGCCCCGGGCCCGACCTTCCGCATCGCAGGCTCGCGGTCGGCGGCCCTCGCGCGGCTCGAGCCGCGGTGGGGCGAGGTCTGGGTCGACGCCGACGGCGACAGCGACGGCGATGGGCCGTGCGATCCATTGCCGATCTCGACGATGGGCGGGCAGCTTCCGTCGGTGGGGTCGGCCGCACCGTCGTCCGTCCTGTGCCTCCCGGAGAAAGCGTCCGGCGGCCTGCGCGCGGCCGCCCGCGCGCGCGCCCGGGGGGAGGCCCCGGCGGCGCACCCGGTTCCGGCGGCCGCCGTGCCCCTCTCCCGCGCCCCGCGCACCGTTCCCGCGCGGGTCTGATCGTCGGTCCTTCCGGCGATCGACCGTCCGTCTCCTGAATCGGAGGCGGATTTTTCATCGCGCCCGCCGTTGGCGGCGGACGCGCTCCATGGAGGGAACGGAGGATGGACACTCTGGATATCTCGCGATCCGATTGCCCGCGTCGTCGGGTGGTCGCGGCACTGCTCCTCGCCGTCGCGCTGCTCGTCTTCGGGGTTCCGGCCGCGGCGCAGACCCCGGCGACCGGCGCCGTGCGCGGCCGCGTGAAGGACGCCTCCGGCGCCGTGGTCGCCGGAGCGACGATCACGATCGTCAACGTCTCGACCGGCATCACCCGCACCACGAAGACCGACGCCGACGGCGCGTACGCCATCGTCGACGTCCCGCTGACCGGGTCCTACAAACTCACCGCCACGCGGGAGGGCTTCGCTCCCCAGGAGAAAGGGCCGTTCTCCCTGGGCGGCAGTCAGACGGCGACCTTCGACGTCACGCTCGCGACGGCCGGGGTCTCGGAACAAGTCAGCGTCAGCGGCACGCTCGACGCCGTGCGGACCGACGCGCCGCAGCTCGGCACCCGCTTCGACACGGAGAAGATCGAGAACACCCCGCTCTTCGGCAACAAGCTGACGTCGGTGCCCCTGCTCAACTCGGCGGTGCGCTCGGCGCGCGGCACGGGTGACCTGTTTCTCGGCCAGACGCTCTTCGTCATCGACGGCGGCGGCCGCCGCCAGACGACCTACACGATCGACGGCAGCTCGGGCGACGATTCGTGGGGCCGCCAGACGATCGCGACGGCGCTGCCGTTGCCGGCCGTTCAGGAAATGAACGTCCTGACCAGCGCCTTCTCGGCCGAGTACGGCCGGACGACGGGCGGCGCGATCAACCTCGTGACCAAGGCGGGGACGAACGGCTACCACGTGGACGCCACCGGGATGTATCGCCCGGGCAGCCTCTCGGCCGATCAGCCCGTGACCGGAACGTCCGGCTACGACAACCTGTGGCAGGGCAGCGGCATCGTCTCCGGGCCGATCGCGACCGACAAGGTCTACTTCTCGGTCGGCGGCGAGTACAATTCGGAGAACCGCGACTCGACGATCACCTCGCCGCTCGCTCCCGGAACCTACCGGGGCGACATCCAGCAGTCGCTCGTGTTCGCGCGCGTGGACGCCGACCTCGACCAGCAGAACCACATCTTCGGTCGGTTCACCGCCGACCAGCTCAAGGACACGAACCCGCAGGACGTCGTCGGCGGACTGAACCTGCCGAGCGCCGGGCGGACGTTCACCCGCGACACCTATCTCTACCAGCTGGCCGACACGGCAACGCTGACGCCCGCGCTCTTCAACAACGCGCGCCTGGCTTACCTCGACGGCGACCCGATCACGCAGTTCGAGCCGAACGATCCCTCGACGCAGTACGTGCGGCCGGGCGTCTCGACGGAAGGGGAGTCGCGCTACGCGCTCCTGACGAACAAGCAGTGGCAGTTCGCCAACACCACGCAGTACGCGTGGGGGAACCACCTCTTCAAGCTCGGCGGCGACGTCATCCGCTCGAAATCGGGCGGTGACGGCCAGGAGTTCGGCGCGCCGTTCGTCCTCGGCCAGTTCACGTTCAGGCCCGGCATCCCCGCGACCACGCCGACCTCCGATCTGACGATCGACGACGTCACGCGGTACACGCAGGGATTCGGCAACGTGACCTACAGCGTCCAGGAGACCCTCTGGTCGGTCTACCTCCAGGACGACTGGCGGCTCGCCCGCGACCTGACGCTCAACCTCGGCGTGCGCTACGACCGCCAGAGCCTGACCGACGCCAAGGACAACTTCCAACCGCGCGTCGGCTTCGCGTGGCAGCCCGGCGGCGACGGCAAGACGGCGATCCGCGGCGGCTACGCGATGTATTACTCGGAGATCCGTGCCAACATCGTCGCCGGCTGGGCGCTCAACGGCCCAACCGGCTTCTTCACCTACTCGGCGGCTCCCGGCCAGCTCGGCTTCCCGACGGACCTCGAGCCGCTGCCCGGGTTCCCGCCGGGCGCCGTCCTGCCGCCGCGGGACATCACGATCCGGCCGGGCATGGCGTCGTACTACAGCCAGTTCTTCGACGTGTCGAAGCTCGAGGGCTATCCGGACCGGCTCGTCAACCCGCAGACGCAGCAGTTCACCATCGGCGGCGAACGTCAGCTCTTCAAGAACTGGATCCTGTCGCTCGACTACGTCCACGCGCAGACCGACAACATCGACCGCAATCTCGACCTGAACGCGCCTGCCGTGTTCATCCGGACGGAACCGGGCCAGACGCGGAGCGCCCAGGCAGCCGACGCGACGCGGCCCATCACCCCCACGCCCAACGGCTACAAGCGGATCCTCGTCACGGTGAACCAGGGCGAGAGCAAGTACGACGCGCTCCAGTTCAACCTGAACCACAGCTTCGACGGCAAGGGTCAGGTGCTCCTCTCCTACACCTGGTCGCATTCGCAGAACAACTTCGAGCCCGACGCGACCGGCGGCGACCCCAATGACGTCAACCAGCTCGGCGCCGAGTGGGCCAACAGCCTCCTGAATCAGCCGAACCGCGTCGTTCTGAGCGGCTGGTACCTGCTGCCCTTGAACATCACGGGCGGCGGCACGTTCACCTATGCCTCGGGCCGGCCGTACAACATCGTCACCGGCGTCGACAACAACGGCGACGGTGGCTCGGCCGATCGTCCGGTCATCGACGGCGTCGTCGTCGGCCGCAACACCGGCCAGGGGTCGGACATCATCGACCTCTCGCTCTTCCTCGGCTACGAGTTCCCGCTCGGCGACGCCCTGCGGATCGGCCTGCGCGCCGAATGCCTGAACGTGACCAATCACGCCAACATCGTCGGGCGCAACGGCACCTGGGGCAACAACACCGACGGCACGCCGCTGCCGACCTTCGGTCAGCCGCTCGGCGGCATCTCGAACGTGGATCCGGGGCGACAGTTCCAGTTCCTGATTCGCGTCATGCTCTGACGCGAGAGCGCGTCCGGGATTCGAGGGGCGGCGCGAGCCGCCCCTTTTCTTTTCGTCGTTCGCCCCGCGCGCTACCGCGTCCGGCGGCCGCCGCCCATGCCCCGGGGCGCCGTCGTGCCGCGAGCAAAGTGCGCGGGCAGCGGCTGGGGTTTCGCAAAGCCCGGCTGCCCGAACCGGAAGAAGACCGCCTTGCGGGGCATCCCGTGCGGAAACCGACCGCCGGGGCCGCCCCACCAGCCGGCGGCGCCGTAGCCGTAGCCGCCGCTTCCGTAGAACGGATAGCCGAGGTTGGCGAGGTCGGGAAACGCTCCGGGGTACGCGGCCTGAGGCTCCGGATACGGAAATGCCGCCGCGGCGCCGCCCTCGCCCGTCTCGCCGATGTCGATCGCCGCGTAGCGGGACACGAGGGCGACGACCGCGTCGCTCGCACCCGCCTTGCGGAAGTCCTTGATCA
>Ga0335069_10003404_pt1 | contig 24045 bp, 19 predicted proteins | sample Lox_Sample_11_FD_206714 | JGI IMG/M metagenome (GOLD analysis project Ga0335069, IMG submission 206714) | Soil microbial communities from Loxahatchee National Wildlife Refuge, Florida, United States - Lox_Sample_1.1 | ecosystem: Environmental > Terrestrial > Soil > Wetlands | place: USA... | reverse complement strand
GGCGAATGTTATGAACCCAGTACCGGTGTGGAATGCCGTGCATCGTGAAGATATCAGCCTCAAAAATTCTTTCATGGCTGTGGATGAGAGAAAAATTGCTGTGATTGATCCGGCGTTGAACCCCGTATGCAAAACTCGGAGTCGTCAGGAATTTAGGGAAAGACATTATAGGGATTCTGTGAAACGCTGTCCTCGCGGATAATGTCTGCCAGCGATTGGCCAATACATGAAAATCAAAGCCTGTTTGCTCGGCAAGACGCTCCGTCAATTCAGCTGAGCTTTGTTCAGCTCCGCCGACCAAACCATATTTAGGTATAACCACTGCAATATTATGCATAAAACGCTCTTTGTTTTAATTTTTTGTGAAATACATCTAGCATAGAAAGGGAGAAAAAGCATATTTAAATAAAACCATAAGTTTTGTTTTGCTTGAAGTATTGGCAATTATGTGCAATATTTTTAAAATTAACAATTAACCGCGAGCGAAAAAAATAATAATGAATATTTTAGGCATATCGGCATTTTACCATGACAGCGCGGCATGTCTTGTGCGTGACGGCGATATTGTGGCCGCTGCGCAGGAAGAGCGGTTCACGCGTAAAAAGCATGATTTTTCCTTTCCGTCAAACGCGATAGATTACTGCTTGGAAGCGGGAAAAATAAAGAGCGAATCATTGGATTTTATTGCCTTCTATGACAAGCCTTTTGTTAAATTCGAACGTATTCTGGAGACATATCTGGCTTTCGCTCCCCATGGCATTCAATCGTTTGTTATGGCAATTCCTCTTTGGATCAAGCAGAAATTATGGATGAAGGAATTCATTAAAAAGCAACTGGGCTATGAGGGGAAAATAATTTTCCCTGAACATCATGAATCTCACGCCGCATCCGCTTTTTTTGCTTCTCCATTTGCCGAGGCCGCATTTCTCACCATAGACGGCGTTGGCGAATGGACAACGACCAGTTATGGTATTGGAAGAAATAATCAAATTAATATTCTTTCCGAAATTCACTTTCCCCACTCTCTGGGGCTGCTTTATTCAGCCTTTACTTATTACACCGGGTTTAAAGTCAATTCGGGTGAATATAAGGTCATGGGACTGGCGCCATACGGCAGACCTGTATACAGAGATTTGATACTATCGGAGCTGATTGATTTAAAAGATGACGGATCGTTTAAGTTAAATATGAAATATTTTAACTATTGCGCCGGTCTTACCATGACAAACAGAAAATTCGACAAACTGTTTGGCGGACCGCCCCGGAAACCCGAATCGGACGTTACACAAAGGGATATGGATCTGGCCTGTTCCATTCAGGATGTGACAGAAGAAGTCATGCTGCGCATGGCTCGTCATATCCATCATGAAACGAAACAAAAGAATCTCTGTCTGGCGGGAGGCGTCGCTCTCAATTGCGTGGGCAACGGTAAGATTCTCAGGGAAGGTCCTTTTGATAATATATGGATCCAACCGGCATCCGGCGATGCCGGAGGAGCTCTCGGCGCCGCTCTTTTTGTCTGGTATCAGTATCTGGATAATCAGCGGACAGTCGAGGGGCAGAAAGATTTTATGAAAGCGTCCTGCCTTGGTCCTGAATTTAGCAGCAGTCAGTTGCTTCAGTATCTCGATTCCAATGATATAACTTATGAAGAGCTGTCCTCAGAACAGATTCCTGTCAGAATTGCCGATCTTATAGCCGAGGAAAAAACAATCGGATGGTTTCAGGGAAGGATGGAATTTGGGCCGCGGGCTTTGGGCGCCCGTTCAATAATCGGAGATGCCCGGTCATCCAAGATGCAGGAGATTATGAATCTAAAAATAAAGTTCCGGGAAAGTTTCCGCCCTTTCGCGCCAAGTGTGCTGCGGGAAAAAGTTGCCGACTACTTTAATCTTGACAGGGAAAGTCCCTATATGATGCTGGTTGCGCCGGTTAAAGAAAATATCCGAAGAGAAATGACTCCTCAGGAACAGGCGTATTTTGGTTTGGATAAACTCCATGTGACCCGTTCCGTGATCCCGGCGGTGACTCATGTGGATTATTCGGCCAGAGTACAAACCGTGACGGAGGAAGCTCATCCGCTTTATTATGGAATGATTAAAAAATTTGACGAAAAATACGGGACTCCGGTCATTATCAACACATCTTTTAATGTCCGGGGAGAACCAATTGTATGCTCGCCCCAGGACGCCTATATGTGCTTTATGAGAACCAATATGGATTACCTTATTATGGGCAATTATCTGTTGAATAAGGAAAAACAAAAACCACTGAACCAGGATATCAATTGGCTGAAAAAATACGAGAACGATTAGCAACATTATGATTATCGATGAAATAAAAAGTATCAAAAGCGATAAATCCGACTGGAGAAAATTCGGAATGACGATGGGCATAATCCTCGCTGTTATGGGATTTTACCTCTTATGGAAAGGAAGGAATAACTCTGAATATGCTTTCTTTCTGGCTGCCGCTTTTTTGATTGCGGGTATGGTTATCCCCTCAGCGCTCAAACCTGTTTATAAAGCATGGATGGTTATGGCAGTTATTATGGGTTTTATAATGACAAAAGTAATCATGGTTGTCATCTTCTACATGATAGTCACTCCGATAGGCATTATCGCTTCAATAATCGATAAAGATTTTCTGGATATGAAAATTGATAAGAAAGCAAAAAGTTATTGGATGGTCAGAGAGACGGTGCGGAAAGAAAAATCTGATTACGAAAAGCAATTTTAACTAAGATTAATTAAAACGATTCTCTACAATTATGCGTAAATTATCAATCATCACAGAGTTGAGGGGCTATTTAAAAGTCAGAAAGAAATAGTGGCTTGTTCCTATTGTTTTTTTCCTGCTGCTGATTGGAATCAAGCTGATTCTGGCGGAAGGATCGGTAGTAGCGCCTTTCATCTATACATTATTTTAATTTCCCGGCGTCCCAAAGGAGCAATGCTGTGCCGAATCGGAGAGAATCATAAGTTTTAAAAAGATAGTTGGATATAATTTAAAATCTTTATAAATGATTGACATATAGCCGGCTGGTTTAGAATGTAAAAAACACATGCTTTATTGTTGCGAAAAAATATCGTTTGTTTAATATCTATGGGAGATCATGAAACGTTTTAAAGACAATATTGGAAATATCCTTCTGCTTTTAGGTTCTTTGATTATTTGTATTGTTTCCGCTGAGGTTTTGCTGAGGATTTACAATCCGTTTGAGTTCAGCGTGAAGGGTGATAAGATCATATTAAGAGCTTATAAAAAAAACTCTATTCTTACGAAGTACAGCAATTTTTATAACAACAAACTCGATGCCAAAATAATTCATACGAAAAACTCTATTGGTTTTAGAGGAGACGATCCACCCAAGGATCTGGAAAAATATCTATCGATTATCGCGGTAGGCGGCAGCACGACGGAATGCCTTCTGTTATCTGACGGAAAGGATTGGCCTGCTGTGCTTAACAATATGTTAAAGGGAGATATACCCTTAATATGGACTAATAATGCCGGAATTGATGGTCACTCAACTTATGGACATGCAATCCTCATGGAAGATTATATAACAAAAATCAAACCTAAAATGGTATTGTTTCTCGTAGGATTGAATGATATTGGCGTCGAGAAAATTCAGTCATTTGATGAAAAAACAATGATAAAAAAAGCTAATTTTATGAATATGAAGGACCTCATAAAATGGGTGGAAGATCATTCTGAAATTTTGTCCTTCGGTCAAAACATAGATCGGTGCCGGAGAGCAAAAGCACGCCAACTATCCCATCACCAGATCGATGTGGAAAAGCTCGGATATACAGATTTAGAGGAAAAAAGTATTGTAGAAAGAAAATTATTGAATGAAAGTAAATTCTTGATTCCTTTTGAAAAACGCCTGGAAAATTTAATAAGGATATCAAGAAAGGCAAACATCATTCCTGTATTTATTACCCAACCCGTTCTCTATGGCTACGGCATTGATCCGGCAACCGGAGTTGATTTGGGAAAAATTAAAATGGCGAATGGTTTAAGCGGTTATCTTAATTGGAAAATTCTCGAATTATACAATCAAAAAACCAGAGAAGTTGGAAAGAAAAACGATGTGCTGGTTATTGATCTCGCAGCAAAAATGCCTAAAAATTCATCTTCGTACTATGATGTTATGCACTATACAAATCAAGGTTCGGAAGTTGTAGCGAAAATCATATACAATGACTTGATGCCGTCTATCAAAAAAAATTTTCCACAGTATATCCAATAATATAAAGAAAAATCTGATTATGAAAGGCAGTTTTAATTAAGATCAATTTAAATGAGGGGAATACAATTATGAGTAAATTATCGATAATTACAGAGTTGTGGGGGTATTTGAAAGTCAGAAAGAAATGGTGGCTTGTTCCTATTGTTTTTTTCCTGTTGCTGATTGGAATAATGCTGATTCTGGCGGAAGGATCGGTGGTGGCGCCTTTTATCTATACGTTATTTTAATTTCTTATAGTAGAAGGGAGCGTGAATATGCCGAATCAGGAAAAATCGTCAGTTAAGAAAAAAATAATCAATTTTCTTATCAACATGCTGATATTAGCCGTTTCTCTGTGCATTGCGGTTGTCATCGTAGAAATAACTCTGCCGCTGTTAAAAATTCGTAATCTTGAGGAAGCTGTCTATCAGGTAAGGAGGCCTGTGATTCACGGAATCTACGGCGCCTATCATCCTAAACTTCATTATACTCTGCAAAAGAATCTGCGTCACGTCCGGCTGTTTTATCCGGGGCAGCTCGATTATACAGTGGATACAAACGATCAGGGTTTCCGCGGTCCCAACTGGGATTTGTCTCCCCGCCGAAAAAATGTTGTTATTCTGGGAGACTCATTTGCCTTCGGTTGGGGTGTTGAGTGGAATCAAACCATAGGAAAGATTTTGGAGCGGGAATTACAAAAAACCGATCCATCCTACCAGGTAATAAATCTGGCTATACCGGGATATGATTTTGACAGCATTGTCCGGTGTTTTGAATTATATAAAGACATGCTAAAGCCGGTTGCGGTCGTTTATATTTTTTGCCCAAATGATACTTTGTGCGATGTTAAAAAAATTTCCGCCACGGAGTTTGACCTGGAATATCATCCCGGTCCTGATGATGAAAAAAATTACCGGGTGATGGTTGCCCGCCAACAGCCTGATTACTGGTCGTGGGACAAATTTTTCCGCAGCTCATACTGCAAGGCTTATCATGCCCGTGTCCTCAGGCGCATATTCGACAAAAGGATTCGCGCTTCTCTTGTCGAGGAAAAAGCGCCGGCCGGGTTTGATTTTTTTCCACCCATAGCCGCGCCGGCTAAAAGCACTCTTGATGATAAGCAACAGCAATTGATGTGGTATTGTCTTAAACGTCTCCGCGCGGATGCCGGCAGCGCCAATTTTTATATACTGGACACATCGGATAAATCTATTTTATACAAAAAAGACGCGGCTGATAACAGAAGATGGGTTATTCGTCAGTTTGCCAAAGAAACCCCGGGGGTATTTGCCGTTGACTTTGAAAGTTACGTGAGAAACACGCCTGACGGCCGGAAATTTTTCCTGGATTATGACGACCATTGGTCTGCCGCAGGTCACGCGGCGGCGGCCGGACTGCTCATTGCCAAGTGGTCGAATTAAACTCAGTGTGTAAGGAGAAGCTTTTGGAAAAGATCCCTCTCTCGGTAGCGATCATTACAAAAAATGAGGAAAACAATATTCGTCCCTGTCTGCAAAGTGTCGCGTTTGCGGGGCAAATCGTTATCATAGATTCCGGCAGCACGGATTCGACCTTACAGATCGCGGCGCAATTTGGCTGTGAAATCTATCATGAAGAGTGGCGCGGTTTTGGCCCGCAGAAACAATCGGCAATTGAAAAATGTCGTTATCCCTGGATACTGGTTTTGGACGCCGATGAGCGTATTCCTGCGGATACCGCGGATAGTATAAAAAAGATTGTAACTGATCCTGACACTGGGAAAGCCGGCTTCAGCTTCCCCCGCAAGAATTATTTTCAAGGACGATGGATCAGGCATGCTGGCTGGTGGCCTGACCGAATTGTTCGCTTATTCCGTAAAGATGCAGGACGGATGACAGCGGCAATTGTCCATGAATCTGTGGAAGTTCAGGGAATCGTCGTGTCTTTGGATGCGGCTATTGAGCATTACACGGAAAGCCGGTTGAGTAAAATAATCCAAAAAATTGATCGATATTCAACACTGGGCGCTGAAACTGCTTTTAAAGAGGGGAAGAGGGCGACAACTTGCGGCGCTTTCCTGCGCGCTCTATTCACCTTTGTCCAGGACTATTTATTCCGCCTGGGGATTCTTGACGGTATGCCCGGTCTTACACTGGCTGTCACGGATTCAATTAATAAATTTTTTAAATACGCTAAATTAAGCGAGCTTACAAAGACAAACCGTGTCGGTAAATGATCAATGAATAAGCGCAACGGTGACTATCCGGCTGATAAAATGGATATATCTGTAATTATCGTCAACTGGAACACAAAAGATCTTTTGAGAGATTGTCTGAACTCAATATATAAAACGGTTACAGATCTCGTCTTTGAAATTATTGTCGTTGATAATTTTTCGTCTGATGGTTCTGTGGCGATGCTCGAGGAGGAATTTTCTTCTGTCATCAGAATAGTAAATCAGGAGAATAAAGGTTTTGGAGCGGCAAATAATCAGGCATTTGCGATCATGAAAGGCAAATACGCCCTTCTGTTGAATACCGACGCGGTATTGACCCCTCAGGCCGTGAACAAATTATGGGATTTTTGCGAAGGAAATAAAAAGGCCGCAATTGTTTGCGGGCAGCTTTTAAATTCCGACGGCAGCAGGCAAAACTCAATCGCGTCTTTTCCCGGATTACTTTCTCTTGCCGTTAATACCTCTGTGCTGGAATATTTGTTCCCCTGCCTTTATCCCAGTAAAAGATACAAACATTCATTGCCCATTCAAGTGGATTCCGTAATCGGCGCCTGCATGATAATAAGAAAAAAAGCCCTGGATGAAGCGGGCGCTTTTGATGAACGTTACTTCTTCTTTTTTGAAGAAACTGATTTGGCTTATACCATGCGGCTTAGGGGATGGAAAATTTTTCACGTCCCGGATGCTTTTATCTATCACTTACAAGGGCAAAGTGTCGGACAAAATGTGCGATCGCGCATTGAATTTTACCGTTCACGGTACCAGTTTTTAAGAAAATGGCACAAAGCTCCTTATTTTTATTTTGCTAAAATAATAATATTTTTACGTTTATTGGTTAATTGTGTTTCTTCCTCCCTGTTTACCATTTTAACTTTGGGTCTGAACAAAAAGGCACGATATAAATTTGTTGTCTATTCTGAATTAATCTATTGGCATTTTCAAAAAGAAACGGTACCGGCTAAGCAAAAATAGTCTAACTAAACCATTGACACCACAATGTGATTTTAGTAATAAACAATAGTTTGTTCGATAGGTTACATCACTTTTATGCTGTAATCCGGGAGGCGGAGCTAAAATAAAGCGTGTTAACCGAGGGGAAATATTTTATTAAAAAAATGTAATGAACCGTGGAGGGAACACATTTAATGGATGAAGTTTATGCTGTTTTTAAGGGATTTCTTGATCCTCTTTTTATTGTGTTTGTTTTATTTTTTATAGCTTTTATCATCTTTTTCCTTAACTGCAGGAAGAAAAGTGACACGTTGATTATGTTGCTGTCGATTATTTTAATTTATGGCGCCGGCATCCAGCCCGTGTCCAATTACCTGACCTACGAATTGGAAAAGGATTATATTAACAGCTATCCTGTTAAAGATAAACTGCCGCTTGATGTTATTGTGGTATTAAGTGGCGGCAGTTACGACATACACACGATGAATAAAACATTTCCCGGCGTGATAACTACCGTCAGACTGGTTCATGCGGTGCAGATGTACAAAGATTACAAAGCCCAATACCTCGTGTGTTCAGGGAAAGGAGACAGCAAAATATCCAACGCGGAGCTGATGGCACAAATGGCCGAAGCATTAGGTGTGCCCAGAGATAAAATCCGCGTTGAAGCAAAATCAGAAAACACACGCGAGAACGCGGTTGAAGTCAACAAGATGTTTGATCATAAAAATATTAATATCGGCCTTGTCACTTCAGCTTTCCATATGAAGCGCAGCGAGCGGGAATTTAAAAAGTATTTTAATAAAGTGGTGCCGCTGCCCGCTCATTATTTATATTCGTCATCGAAGGGGAATGTTGTTATTCGATACATACCGCAATCGGAAGAGCTCTATAAAACTTCCATTGCCATCAGAGAAATTGTAGGTCAATTGTGGTACCGGTTAAAATAATTGTAAAAATAAACGAATAAATATAGAGACGATTAATAATCAAACACAGAAGATATTCTTGATTTAATAAGATGAAACGTTGTTTTGATTTCACACTGGCATTAATTTTTATTATGATACTGGCCCTTCCCATTGCCGTTATTGCAGTTCTTGTAAGACTGACTTCTCCCGGTCCGGCCATTTACTGGTCGGAGCGCGTGGGCAGGGACAATAAAAATTTTCTCATGCCTAAATTTCGCACAATGCGTAAGGGTTCTCCTGAGATGGCAACGCATCTTTTACAAAATGTTGAAAATTATTTAACGCCATTTGGGTCATTCTTGCGCAGAGCAAGCCTCGATGAACTGCCTCAGCTTTGGATTGTGTTTAAAGGTGATATGAGTTTTGTGGGACCGAGGCCGGCGCTTTTTAATCAGGACGACTTGATAAAATTGAGAACGGAGAAAGGAATTTTCAGACTGACACCGGGTATTACCGGCTGGGCGCAAATAAACGGCAGAGATGATATATCTATTCCGGTTAAAGTATCGTATGATGAATATTATCTTAAAAACCGGTCTTTCTTCTTTGATCTGAAAATTTTATGGTACACGATTTTCAAAGTCATTAAAAAAGAAGGCGTTGTTCATTAAAATAAATTTGCATTCACAAACAAAGGACTTCCGATTTTATTTGATCATATTGAGCGACGCGTCCTTTGCAAATTGGTAGAGATTGTAATAAAATCTAAATAAAAAATGTTAATTTCCGCTCAGCATAAAATAGATATTCCCGTCCGGAAAATATTAGTTATTCAATTAGGCGATATAGGCGATGTTGTCTGGGCTATTCCTGCGTTTTGGGCGCTGAGGGCGGCTTTCCCGCAAGCCGGCCTGTCGGTTCTGGTAAGAAATGGCAATGGAGAATTTCTCCGTGATGATTCTCACATCGATAAGATATTTTCGGTTCACGGCAAAAGTGTATTGGGCGGACTTCAATTATTAAGAAATCTGCGCCGCGAAAAAATTGATCTGCTCTTTGACCTGCGTGCCGATCAACGCGGAGCTTTTATTTCTTTCCTAAGCGGGGCGAAAATAAGAGCGGCACAGTATTATACCAGTTTGCCCTGGCGCAACAGGGCCTTTACCCATCTTGTCAATCCGCCCGCCGCAAAGGAAAGAATATTGGGAGCGTCGGAACAATCTCTCAAAATTATTCGCGGATTCGGAATAAAAGAAACAACTGCAAGGCCGCAGGTATTTGTTGCCCAGAATATGAAAGATGAAATGTTAAACTTATTAACGGCAGAAAAAGTTGAGACAAAAAACGGATGGGTCAGCTTCAATCCTTTTTCGCGTTGGGCTTATAAAGAATGGGATGCGGATAAATGGATCCAGCTTGCGTCATTTATCTGGCAGACATATGATATGCCGGTGATCATCACCGGTTCGGCGACGGAAAGAAAGCGGGCGGAAGTGCTTGCCGCCAATGGTCAGTCTCCAATACATAATCTGGCGGGAAGAACTACCCTTCGGGAGCTGGCGGCTCTTTTGCAAATGAGCCGTCTGCATGTCGGAGTGGATAGCGCGGCGCCGCATATTGCCGCGGCGGCAGGCGCTCCGACCATTACAATTTATGGTCCGTCTGACTGGCGCGACTGGGCGCCGACAGGCGACACCAACATGGTGGTCCTCCCGGAAATGGATTGTGTGCCCTGCCGTGAAAAGGGTTGTGATGGAAACGGCCGAAGCATTTGTCTTGATAATTTGCCGGTTGTTAAAGTACAACATGCTGTGGAAACAATGTTAAGTCGTTCGGCGCCCGGCAAACTTTAGATTTTATGTTAATCTGAAGAGCGGACCTATGAAGCGATGATATATAAACCGGTGATTCGAATATTTATGGACAGCGTGAAATGAGCGTACCTGAAAATAAAACGGTTGGTGAAATACCGGCAATCGTAAAATATTTTAATATGTGGTTTTTGCTGGGATGGTACGATATTAAGCAGCGATATCGCCGATCGCTTATCGGGCCTTTCTGGATAACTTTAAGCACCGGGGTTATGGTAAGCGCTATCGGTTTTATGTTTTCAAATATTTTTAAATCGTCGATTCAAGAATTCCTGCCATATTTTGCGGTAGGCCAGATTGTATGGCTTTTTATTTCAACGCAGATCAACGAATCCTGCGTAACATTTATTGAGTATAAATCAATCATCAAGCAGATGTCCGTGCCTCTATCCGTTCATATCATGCGCAAGCTGTGGAATAATCTTATTCTTTTCGGACACAATTTTCTTATCGTCATTATCGTTCTGCTTATATTTAATAAGATTTCATGGACGATCTTTCTGGCAGTTCCCGCATTTATTCTTATTTTAATTCTACTGTTTCTGATATCAATTATGCTCGGTATTGTCTGCACCAGATTCAGGGATATCACGCAGATTGTCGCGGTGTTTATGCAACTGATTTTTTTCTTTACACCGATTTTATGGATGAAAAAAGTGCTGGCCGGCAGGAATTCATGGGTTTCTGATTTTAATCCGTTTTATCACATTATTGAAATTGTTCGCTCTCCGTTACTGGGCGTTGCTCCCTCGTGGATTCACTGGGTCCATATGCTGGCGTATATCGGCATAGCGGCTGTTATGGCTGTATTTTTCCTGAAAAAGTTCAAGCTTCGCGTGTCGTACTGGTTATAGGTGAAATGATGTCTATGATAAGTGCTGAAAACCTGATAATCGATTATCCGATATTTGACTCTTCAAGCCGTTCATTGAAAAAAACGATTATTAGAGCCGCAACCGGCGGCCGCATAGCAAATGATACGCGCGGCATCAGTGTGCGCGCTATTGACGGCATTTCATTCTCCATCGAACATGGTGAAAGGGTGGGCCTCATGGGGAGTAACGGGGCAGGCAAATCCACACTGCTTCGTGCACTCGCGGGAGTATATGCTCCGACGTATGGCAGTTTGCTGGTCAACGGGTCTGTTGCTTCACTGCTTGATCTGTCATTGGGCATGGATGGAGAGTTTACCGGATTAGAGAACATTTTTATACGTTGTGTTCTCATGGGAATTCCGCGGTCAGTGATCAAGAAACATGTTGATGAGATCATCGAGTTTTCAGAACTGGGCGACTATATAAAAATGCCCATGCGCACCTATTCGTCGGGAATGCACCTGCGGTTATCTTTTTCCGTATGCACAGCATTTCCCGCTGATATTGTTCTGATGGACGAATGGCTTGCCGTTGGAGACGCTGATTTCAGCAAAAAAGCGGAAAACAGGCTTACGGAGTTTATCAAGAAATCTTCTATACTGGTTTTGGCTTCGCATTCCATGGAACAGGTAAACAAGATATGCAATCGGATTATCATCATGGAACATGGAAGTATATTAAAGGATGGGTAAATATAGTCTGCTCGTATTAATTTTGAATATTCCTCCCGTTATGACGTTTTTGATCTTCCCGGGTATTTGTAAATTATTTAAAAAAGTGGGCAATGGATAAAACATGGTGTCTTGTAAAAGACGTGTCGGCGTTATCGGCGCGACGAGCATAGTCGGCGAATATTTATTGCCCTCGTTGGTTGAAGGAGGCTGGGATGTCGTTGCGTTTTCGCGCCGGAAACAAAACATTAAACCGCCGGAAAATTATCCGGTGACCTGGCAATTGCTTGACAAATCCAAATTAGCCGGAATCAGTGATATTTATCAAAAAGAAAAACAAATACCTTTTTGGATTATTCTTGCGCCCATCCTGGTCTTGCCGGAATACCTTCCCATGCTTTTGGCGTGTGGTGCCAAGCATATCGTGGCAGTTTCATCAACAAGCAGATTTACCAAAAGAGAGTCTTCTGATTCTTCAGAAAAAAAGCTGGCAGACGATCTGGCTGCCAATGAAGAGCTCCTGGCCGCCCGGGCAACAAAAGAGAAATTAACTTTTACAATACTAAGGCCGACACTGATCTACGGTCTTGGTCGTGATAAGAATATCAGTGTGATTGCCGCTTTCATCCGGCGCTTTGCTTTTTTCTGTGTTTTCGGAGCCGCACGCGGACTTCGGCAGCCCGTGCACGCGCAGGATGTGGCCTCATGCTGCGAGGCCGCGCTTTGCTCAAATGCGGCGGTTAATCATAGCTATAATATATCCGGCGGGGAAATAATCAACTACAGGGAAATGGTCTGTCGCATTTTCCAGGCTGTTGATAAAAAGCCGCGATTTGTGGAGTTCCCTCTTTGGCTTTTCCGGCTGGCGGTATTTATATTGCGGATATTTCCTCCCTGTCGTAAGTGGTCGACCGCTATGGCCCAAAGGATGAATCAGGATATGGTCTTTGATCACGCCCAGGCAAGCCGCGATCTTAATTTTTCTCCCCGCAATTTTCGGCCTGATAGAACGGATTTGCAGGGAAGCTAATTTTTGTAAGAAATAGAATAAATGATATTTTCCAAATGAAGTTTTGTAATAATTTAAAAAGCAAGTTTGAAATTAAATGTATTTAATTTATAATGATAAGGGCTACGGAAATTAAAACACAAAGGGCTATTGACTGGATATGGATACGGTTTAAAAAATGTGCAGTTTAGTAATAAAATATGGATAACAGACCAACTCTTTCAGTTATAACTCCTGTTTATAATGGCGCTGATTTTGTAGAGCGATGTTACGAAAATCTGCTCAGACAGTCATTTGCAAATTGGGAATGGGTGGTTGTTGACGACGGCTCAACGGATGATACGGCGGAGATAGTTCGCAAAATTACAGACGCCCGTGTTCGACTTTTTTCATGCAAAAGTAACAAAGGCCGCGGTTACGCGCGTAATCTGGCAATCAGGGAATCGCTGGGAGATTGGATAGTCATCTGGGATGTGGATGATCTTAATTTCCCTGAGCGTCTGGAGATAATCGAGACAGCGAGACTTCAGGACTATGAGTTTTTCTGTTCGTACGCGGTGGTGGTCAATAATGATATGAAGATAAAAGGCACCAGAGGATTCCATGAGCCATCCGGCTGTTTGCCAAAAGGGTTTGTACATCCAACTCTTGCCCTGAAAAAAGAAATTGCTCAAAGCATTCAATACAAAATAACCAGCGGAGTTGGCGGACCTGCCGAAGACGCCAAAATTTTGTGGATACTTCCTCTGAAATACAGGGGCTTATGGTTTGAAGATGCGTTGACAATTTATCAGGAGGAAAGGGATATTAATCTGAGGAAAACAATTGATACCAATATAGCGCATCTGCAAACGTTAAATGAGCTGAGACGCGAAGGCATATTTAAATCCGGCAAGACATATTATCCTACGGTCGTGAAATATTTTATCAAGATATTTATCCTGAGTATCATGCGGATATATCCAAAGATTTATTTAAGGTCTATAGATTTAAGAGATTACGGACGGTTGAAAACCGGTTGGCAGTTATCGCCCGAAAAAATTGATTTTATAAAAGACAATATGCGGAAAGATGAATTATAATGCATGTAAATAATGTTATTTGGAAAACCAGCCCATTGATCGTTCACGCTCCGGGACTGCAGCATAGCAAAGAAAAAAATTTTATCCACATGTCCTTCAATCCTTATTGGATACCGATCATCAAAAATTGGGAACAGGAATCTCCCATATTGTGCAGGAAGGAAACAAAAGATGAATTAACCATCATTACCTGGAATTCTTCAGGAATAAAAGGATATTGCGAACAATCTCTGGAGAGGCTGGGATTGGATTATTTTTGTCTGGGGAAAAATATAAAAAAATGGTGTTTTCTGGATAAAATAACTACGGTGTTGGACATTATAGATTCGATAAAAACTCCCTATGTGATGGCATTGGATTGTTTCGATGTAATTATTCTGCGCGATCCTTTTGAAGCTGTGGAAAAATTTAAAAAAATGAATTGCGACATGCTTTTTAACGGGGAAAAGAATTATCATCCTGATTTCGGATTAATGGCAACCGGGAATTACGCGATTACCGATCGATGGAAAAAATATGAAATAAGTCTGGCCGAAAGCGAGTGGAAATTTCTTAATGCCGGAGCATTAATTGCAAAAACCAAATCTTATAAGGAATTCCTGATAAAATGCCTGGAGCGTCATGACGCCATAAAAAAAAATCCGGAATCGTTCCCCCTTCCTCATGATCCGGTATATAAAAAGTATCCGGATTATAAAATCAGTAATGACGATCAACTGATATCCCACTGGATGCATCACGATTATCATCCGGGTATCATGATTGATTATAAAATGGAGATTTTTTTTAATACCATTCATACGGCGTTGGATAAACGTAAACTGATCATTCAGGATAGTCTGTTTACCGGTTATGCGGCGCTTAAATACAGAATAGAAGTTAACACTCTTGGGATTTTCCTGAAAACATATTTAACGTTATTGAAAGTACGGATTATGCCGGTCATCGTAAAGAATTTCTTTAAGAAAAGATTTAAATGATTAGATTGCGCAGGCATGATGAACCCGTCAATAACATAATCTGCATGGGATGTGATTTTAACGGACATGATAAAAATAACCATAGTAACCGTTTGCCGCAACAGCGCGACAACAATCAAGGATGCCCTGGAATCCGTTGCGGCGCAGTCGCATAAAAATGTTGAACACATTGTCATTGACGGCGGTTCTACGGACGGAACATTGGCGGCTATTCATGAGTGGAAAAAACATCCGATTCGAGTTGTCAGCGAGCCGGATCGCGGCATATATGACGCGATGAATAAGGGCATCGGACTGGCGACGGGTGATATCATCGGAATCCTTAATTCGGATGATATGTATTACGATTCTCACGTTTTAAAAAGTGTTGCCATGGTTATGGCTGACGCCTCTGTTGACGCGTGTTACGCGGATTTGATTTATGTTGATAAAAATAATCTTAAGAAAATTATCAGATATTGGAAATCATGTGTTTTTAAAAAAGGATTATTCTCCAGGGGCTGGATGCCGCCCCACCCGACTTTTTTTGTCCGCCGAACAATTTACGAAAAGTACGGCCTGTTTGATTTAAATTATACTCTGGCTGCCGATGTTGAATTGCTGGCGCGATTTTTGGAACGGTTTCGAATTCAGGCGGTTTATATTCCCAAAATATTCGTAAAGATGAGATTAGGCGGTGTCTCAAATAAGTCAGTGCACAATATTATCAAACAAAATATCGCGATTTATAAAGCCTGTAAAAAAAATAGTATTTCATTATCACCGTTTTTTTTCTTTGTTTCAAAAATTGCTTCCCGAATCAAACAATTTTGCATCCGGCCGACGATATAAATAACATACCGAAATAATTTATAATTAACCATGCCGCCAATTTCTACTTTCAGAAATTAGTTAATGATATCAATAACCAGTATTGAATAATTACAGCATTCACGAAACAATACTGTAACATATTATAATCATTTATTATTTAATGGATAATATGTTTGATACTGCTAATTTAAAAGGACTTCCTGATCGTCTATAATTGAAGTCATTCATACATGTTTGCAAGTACAATTTTATCTTGACAATAAGTAGGGTCTTATGCCGATATAATGGCACGAAAATATAAATATTTTGGAATTAATCAAGGAGGTTGAAAAGCGAAGTTATGGGTCATAAATATGTATACTCTTTCTCGGAAGGATACGGAAAAAGCAAGAATATTTTGGGAGGCAAGGGAGTTGGACTTGCGGAAATGGCACATCTTAAAATTCCTATTCCGCCCGGGTTTACGATTACAACAGAAGTTTGCACGGCTTTTTATCAAAACAAAGGCCGTTATCCGCAAGGACTAAAGGAACAGGTTTATAAAGCATTACAAAAAATGGAACGGGATTCCGGGATGAAGTTCGGCGATCCAAAAAATCCTTTGTTGTGTTCCGCCCGATCAGGCGCGCGTTCCAGCATGCCCGGCATGATGGAAACGGTGCTGAACATTGGCCTTACCTCGAAGACGATTGCCGGAATGATTGAGAAAACAAAAAATCCCCGATTTGTTTTGGATTCTTATCGCCGTTTGATTCAGATGTATTCGGACGTTGTGATGGAAAAGGCCGAAGGCATCGAACCTGAGGAAGGCATGGGTGTGCGCCAGCAGTTGGAGCGCGAACTTGCGGCCATGAAAGAACGCCGCAACGTCAAACTGGATGTTGACCTTACGGATCAGGATCTTACCGAACTTGCTGAAATTTACAAAGCCAAGGTGCAGGCCGTTTTGGGCAAACCCTTCCCTGATGACGCCGATGAGCAGTTATGGGGTGCCATAAGCGCTGTATTTAAAAGCTGGAACGGAAAACGCGCGATATCGTATCGCCGTATTGAGGGAATACCCGATGAGTGGGGAACGGCGGTCAACGTGCAGGCGATGGTATTCGGCAACATGGGCGATAACTCGGCTACCGGCGTCGCCTTTACCCGCAATCCGGCAACAGGTGAAAATAAATTTTATGGTGAGTGGCTGCCCAACGCGCAGGGTGAAGATGTTGTCGCGGGAATCCGCACACCCAATCCGATCAATGAAGAAACCCGCCAGGTTGACGATGTCGAAGGACATCCTTCTTTAGAGAAGGCCATGCCCAAGGCTTATGCTCAAATCAATGCTATTCGCAATAAGCTGGAGGCTCACTTCAGAGATATGCAGGATCTGGAATTCACCATTCAGGACGGCCGTGTCTGGATGCTTCAGACGCGTACCGGCAAGCGCAATGGTCCCGCCGCTGTCCGAATGGCCGTGGAAATGTACAAAAAGAAGATGATCAGCGCCGCCGAGGCGGTTTCTCGCGTGACCCCGGCACAGCTTGATGAAATGCTTCATCCGATGGTTGATCCTAAAGCTGAAGCGTCAGGCGATTTTCTGGTGAAGGGTCTGCCTGCCGGTCCCGGAGGAGCTGTGGGACAGGTTGCTTTTACGTCTGATGTTGCGGTGGACTGGAAGAAAGAAGGGAAGAAAGTCATCCTCGTTCGCGAGGAAACCAATCCCGAAGATGTGGAAGGCATGCGCGCGGCCGAAGGCGTGCTTACAGCGCGCGGCGGTATGACGTCACACGCTGCACTGGTTGCCCGGGGCTGGGGCAAGTGCTGTATTGTCGGCGCCGGCGCCCTGCATGTTGATATTCCACAAAAAGTCATGACGGTTGACGGTAAATCGGTCAGGGAAGGCGACTTTGTGACACTCAATGGAACCAAGGGACGCGCTTACGTTGGATCCCTGTCGATGATAAGCGGCGCTGAAGATGATCAAAATTTCGCGACTTTCATGAAACTCTGCGATTCGCTGCGTCGTCTGAAAATCCGCACGAATGCCGAAACGCCGAAAGACGCTGCTAAAGCCGTACAGTTCGGAGCCGAAGGCATCGGACTGTTCCGCACCGAACATATGTTCTATGGCGAGAACAGTGAACAGCCGTTGTTTTATCTGCGCAAGATGATTATTTCGGATAATGAGGAACAGCGTCGCGCGGCTCTGGATGAGTTGTTCCCGTTTGTCAAAGGCTTCATTAAAAAGACCATTGAAGTCATGGCGGGAAGACCGGTAACGATTCGCCTGTTGGATCCGCCTTTGCATGAATTCGTGCCCGAGAATCCCGAAGAACGCGCGCGTCTTGCGGAGAGTCTTGGTATTTCGATAGACACGCTCAACAGCCGAGCGGAAAAATTACACGAAACCAACCCGATGATGGGACATCGCGGCGTGCGTCTTGGCATTACCTATCCCGAAATAAGCGAGATGCAGATTCGCGCCATTCTGGAGGGGTCGGCGGAGCTCATCAAAGAAGGCAAAAAAGCGCTGCCTGAAATCATGATTCCGGTCGTTTGCGATGTGGCCGAATTTAAAAATCAGGCGGCTTTGGTGACAAAAGTTTATCCTGAAGTATGCGCCAAATACGGCCTGAAAAAAATACCGTATATGGTGGGAACAATGATCGAGATTCCGCGCGCGGCGCTTCTTGCCGACCGGATTGCCGAAGAGGCGGAATTTTTCAGCTTCGGAACAAACGATCTGACCCAGATGACTTACGGCTTCAGCCGTGATGATGTCGGCGCGTTTGTGCCCGGATACCTGGCCAAAAAAATTATTCCGGTTGACCCCTTCCAGATTCTTGATCAGGCGGGCGTCGGCCAGTTAATTCAGTTAGGCGTTGAACGGGGACGTAGCTCACGGCCGGGCTTAAAGGTCGGTATTTGCGGCGAGCACGGTGGCGAGCCCTCCAGTGTTATGTTCTGCCATCGCGCGGGCATGGATTATGTCAGCTGCTCTCCCTATCGTATACCGATAGCGCGTCTGGCTGCCGCTCAGGCCGCTATAGAGGAGAAGAAAAGTTTGCCCAGGCCCAAAGCAAAGGCATCAGTAAAGCCAAAGACACAAGTAAAAGCGAAGGCGAAAGTAAAAGCGAAAAAGTCACGCAAATAATTAACCATAAAGCGCCGGGTCGCAAACCCCGGCGCTTAGATTGATTAAATAAGGAAAATAATTTTATGGAAATAGTTGTAAAAAACGAGAAATTGAAAAAATGGGTGGAAGAAATTGCCCTCATGTGCACGCCTGATAAAATATATTGGTGTGACGGCTCCAAGAAGGAATACAATGAATTGATGTCGCAGATGGAAAAAAGCGGCATGGCTATCAAACTCAAGAAAAGAAGAAATAGCTTTTTGTTCCGGTCCGATCCATCGGATGTGGCCCGTGTGGAAAACCGAACCTATATCAGCACCCCCTCGCAGATTGAGGCGGGTCCGACAAATAACTGGGTCGCGCCTGATGAATTAAAGGCGACCATGAAATCCCTGTATAACGGATGCATGAAAGGACGCACGATGTATGTGATTCCTTTTTCCATGGGACCTATTGAATCGCCCATTGCCAAAATAGGCATTGAAATAACCGATAGCCCTTATGTTGTTTGCAATATGCACATCATGACCCGCGTGGGGAAAAAAGTTCTTAAAAAGCTGGGGAAAAAAGGCGAATTCATTCCCTGTCTCCATTCTATCGGCGCTCCGCTTATGGCGGGACAGAAAGATGTTTCCTGGCCCTGCGCGCCCATCGAGAAAAAATATATCAGCCATTTTACGGATGAAAATTTAATCTGGTCTTATGGTTCCGGATATGGCGGTAACGCGCTTTTAGGCAAGAAATGTCTAGCTTTGCGCATTGCTTCGGCTATGGCCAGACGGGAAGGCTGGATGGCCGAACATATGCTTATTTTGCGGCTGACTGATCCCGCGGGCAAACAGTATCACATCGCCGCGGCCTTTCCCTCGGCATGCGGTAAAACCAATCTGGCCATGCTGCAGCCGACCATTGAAGGCTGGAAATGCGAATGTGTCGGCGATGATATCGCCTGGATGAAAATCGGCCCGGACGGGCGGCTATACGCGATAAATCCCGAAGCCGGATTTTTTGGCGTGGCGCCCGGCACCTCTTATGATTCCAATCCCATGGCAATGGATACCATCAAGAAAAATGTTATCTTTACGAATTGCGCCCTGACCGACAAAGGAGACATCTGGTGGGAAGGGATGGATGGCGCGCCTCCCAAACACGCCATTGACTGGAAAGGACGCGACTGGCCTACTGAAAATAAAGAAGCCGCGGCTCATCCGAATGCGCGCTTCACAGCGCCGGCTTCTCAATGTCCTGTCATCTGCGCGGATTGGGAAAAACCCGAAGGCGTTCCCATTGATATCTTTGTCTTTGGCGGACGGCGCGCGGGTGTAGTGCCACTGGTTAATGAAGCCTATAGTTTTGATCACGGCGTATTCCTTGGCGCCACCGCTTCTTCGGAAACCACTGCCGCCAATATCGGCGCGGTGGGAAATTTAAGGCGTGATCCTTTCGCGATGCAGCCGTTTTGCGGATATAACATGGGCGATTATTTTCAGCATTGGCTGGATATGGGCGATAAATTGGGAGAAAAAGCGCCCAGAATATTTTACGTGAACTGGTTCCGTAAAACATCGGATGGCCGGTGGCTCTGGCCCGGTTTCGGAGAAAACAGCCGGGTGTTGAAATGGATGTGTGAACGCATAGACGGAAAGGCTGAAGCGGTCAAAACACCGATAGGAATACAGCCGGCCATGGACGGCCTCGATATGAAGGGACTTGCTATTGACGCCGGGGATATTAAAGAGTTGCTTAATATTGATCTGGAAGCCTGGAGGGCGGAAATTCCTGATATTGAAAAACACTTTGCTCAGTTTGGGGATCGTCTTCCCGAGAGACTCAAAATTCAGTTCCAGGCGCTAAAAGACAGACTTAAATAGTTCCGAAAAACCGGGGCAACATCGTTGCTCCGGTTTTTTTTAATTTATTTATAACTGTAAATTGGGTTATTCTAATTTTATACAAAACACCTATAAACATTCAGGAGTTTTTATTTGCGTGATTCCAAGAACCATTTCTACATGATCATCGTATTTCTGATTGTTGCCTCCTGTATTGCCTTTGGCCGTATAGCGGGCAATGACTTTATCAACTTTGATGATAACGGATACGTTACTGAAAACAACGATGTTCAATCCGGATTTAATCCGGCAAGCGTGAAATGGGCTTTTACTGCCGTTGTTGTGGGCAACTGGCATCCCTTAGCAGTGCTTTCCCATATGCTGGACTGGAGCCTTTTTGGAGCAAACGCATCCGGCCATCATCTGATGAGTCTGCTCCTGCACATTGGCGCCGTTATTTTACTATTTCTTTTCTTAAACAAAGCGACAAAGAACGTCTGGCCTTCAGCTTTTGCCGCCGCTTTGTTCGCTCTCCATCCCCTGAGGGTGGAATCGGTAGCATGGGTTGCCGAACGGAAAGATGTACTGAGTATGTTTTTCGGAATGGCCGGTATCTATGCTTATGTCTTTTACGCGGAAAAACCCGGGCTATCCAAATATTTTATGTGTCTCGTACTATTTGCTCTTGCTCTGATGTCCAAACCCATGCTGGTAACACTGCCCTTTGTCCTGATGCTTCTGGATTATTGGCCGCTGGGTCGCTGGCAAAAAAAAATAATCACTCCAGCCGTAGCGAAATCTTCAAATACACTTGAATCTCATAAGAGGAAAAAGAAGCAACAAAAAGCTGAACAATCAGCTAGCAATGAAAGCAAAGTTTGCGTAAGCGGAAGCATAGAGAGCAAAAAAACGATTGCCTGGATATTTATCGAGAAGATACCCTTTCTAGTCCTGGCATTTGTGGTGTGTATGATTACCTTGTGGACTCAAAACACACATGGAGCTATGTCATCATTGCAAAAAGCAACGTTCATTGAGCGTTTATCTAATGCGCTGGTGTCTTATGTTGCTTACCTTGGTAAAATTATTTGGCCCGTTGATCTCGCATTTTTTTATCCTTATAAATACTCTTTACCGGTATGGGAAGTTGCTGCCTGTGCTATTGTGCTTGCCATAATCAGCACTGCTGTCATTTACTATTTAAAGAAGGCGGCATTTCTTTTTGTTGGATGGTTTTGGTATCTGGGCGCCCTTGTACCTGTGGTTGGCTTTATTCAAGTGGGCGGCCAGGCGATGGCTGACCGATATACTTATCTTTCTTCTGCCGGTATCGCCATAATGACGGCGTGGGGAATGCCGGCTTTGATCAAAAATGAAGGTATACGCAAAAAGATTTTATTTCCGGCAGGAATAGCAATCCTTGCCGTTTTATCAGGTTTAACATGGCAGCAATGCGGTTATTGGAAAAACAGTATTACGCTCTATAGCCATGCCCTGCAGGTAACAAAAAATAACTTTCTGGCGGATGTGAATCTCGGCACTGCCCTGTCTGACGAAGGGAAAATCAAAGATGCGATAGAACATTATAACGAGGGAATTCGTATAAAACCTGAATATGCTACTGCCTTCTACAGCAGGGGGCTTGCTTACTTTAGGCTCGGTCAGAACCAGCGTGCCATTGAGGACTATAATGAAGCCCTCCGCCTAAGGCCGGATTATGTCTTTGCCTACAATAACAGGGGGTCTGCATACTTCAGGCTGGGCCAGTACCAACTTGCAATTAAGGACTTCAATGAAGCCATACGCATCAAACCGGACTATGCTGCCGCCTACAACAACAGGGGGAATGTCTATTCAAATCAAGGCCAGTTTCAACGTGCCATTGAGGACTATAACGAAGCCATCCGCATGAAACCGAACTATACTTCTGCCTACTTCAGCCGGGGAAATATTTATTTTAATCAGGGGCAGTATCAACTGGCCATTGAGGATTATAATAAAGAGATCATCATGAAACCGGGTAATGCTGATGCCTATAAAAATAGGGGTAATGCTTATTTTAAACTGGGCCGGTATCAGCAGGCTCTCGATGATTACAATAAAGAAATAACATTGAAACCGGATTATGCTGGTGCCTATAAAAACAGAGCAATTGTTTATTTAACGCAGGGCATCAAAGAGCCGGGCTGTAATGACGCGCGCAGGGCCTGCGCATTAGGAGATTGTTCGACGTTAAAAGCAGCTCAGGGCATCGGATATTGCCGTTGATGATAGGTGCCTTTATTTAAACGGGTGACTCTGAATCAAAAATATGAGAGGGGACAGCGAATAATTCCCGCTGTCCCCTCTCATATTATTTTAAATATTTGATGTAATCGGTTTTTTTATCAGGTCGAGTCTTTTGGGACTCGACCTGATCGTTTTCTCCTGCAGGATTAGAAACTATATGAAATTCCCGCGTTCGCTGTATAAGTTGAATCGGTTTGTCCCACATTGACACCGACACCTGCCGATACGCTCAGACAATCCAATATGCTAGCCTTCAAACCAAGAGCTACAGCACTCTGATTTTCAAAGTAACCATAACCGGCGCCAATAGCAAACCTCTTTCCGGGCATCGTGCCGGGAATTGCCGCCAGAGCGGATACAGAAGCAATGCCCTGATAGGATTTTTGTAACTGTCCGAAGTTGACAGCGTCGTATTGATTTACGCCATCGGCAACTCCTGTGACGCGGGCCGGGGCGCCGTTATTGCTGAAGGTGGCTCCCCAATTGTTGAGGGTCAATGAGGTGGAACTTGTTCCGCCGGATAAAACAGTGCTGTCTGTATTGACCGTCAATCCATGTCCGGTGCTATTAGTCAGGGCAATGACGGTAGCGCCGGGATTATCCGTAGCGTTCAGTCCGTTATTTACGGTAAGTCCGCTGCCGTCAAGGGTTTCAGCGGTTATCTTATTATTTGTGGCTGTAATAGTAGATCCACCCGTTACACCCATGCTGGCGTTGTTATGAGAGAGATCTACATAGGCATTATTACCGGTTATGTCGGTACTGGTTGAACCGGTAATAGTATTGATCGATCCCGTTATGGTGTTATTTGAGACACCAGGGGTACCAATTTGGTTTGTCGTGCCGGTAGCTGTAAGATTGCCCAAGACATCAAGAGTGCTGCTGAGAACGGTGGCCCCTGCAACATTAAGTGTGCTGCTGAGGGTTGTAGCCCCTGTGACATCGAGGGTACTGCTCAAAGTCGTAGCTCCCGCAACATTGAGTGTGCTGCTTAAAGTGGTAGCCCCTGTGACATCGAGGGTACTGCTCAAAGTCGTAGCTCCCGCAACATTGAGTGTGCTGCTTAAAGTGGTAGCCCCTGTGACATCGAGGGTACTGCTCAAAGTCGTAGCTCCCGCAACATTGAGTGTGCTGCTTAAAGTGGTAGCCCCTGTGACATCCAGGGTGCTGCTTAAAGTGGTAGCC
>Ga0335069_10003403_pt1 | contig 24052 bp, 22 predicted proteins | sample Lox_Sample_11_FD_206714 | JGI IMG/M metagenome (GOLD analysis project Ga0335069, IMG submission 206714) | Soil microbial communities from Loxahatchee National Wildlife Refuge, Florida, United States - Lox_Sample_1.1 | ecosystem: Environmental > Terrestrial > Soil > Wetlands | place: USA... | reverse complement strand
TTTTTACCACACTTGGGTCGGCGCACAAACATCGGCCGGCGCAGGTGCCCACAGCCTGGCAGCCGCCCCTGTGGGCAACCTTGTCGGACAAATAAATCACCGCCTGACGCCGCAAGTGGCGAAAACGGGGGCGTCTTGCGCCTATCGAGTGTCAGGTCAGCATGCAAACCTAAATTTCTTTTTCGGTTATTACTTTCTCTTGCCGAACGTACCCAGCAATGTTAGTTATCTTGCCGTTTGCGGTTTTGAACTTCCGGCTTGCATGAGACCTGAGAGCTCAAGATATATGCGCGGCCAGGCCGGTTGACCTCGCGTGCGAGGATGCAGCCGCGCACGCGATAGTATCCGGCACGCATCGCGGCCGTGCAGCTGCGTTGCGAGCGGGACTGGGGGGAGCGTTTTACCACCGGATCTGAAATGAATCTGAATTTGAACCGCACTTTGCTTACGCTTGCGCTGGTGATGTTCGCTGCCGGGGTCAGCACGATTGCCTTCTCGCAGCGGCCGTGGGCTCCCCGTTACGACGTCCAGCAGCCGATTCCCTTCAGCCACCGCATCCATGCCGGGGTCAACAAGATTCCCTGCCAGTACTGTCATGAATATGCGCGGCGCTCCTCGACTTCGGGCGTGCCGCCCGTGCAGCGCTGCGTCGGATGCCACGGCAGCCAGAAGAGCGGCGGATTGCTGCCGGTGACTCGTCCGTGGACCGATAACACGCAGTCCAATTTCGAAATTCGCTGGAACCGCGTCTACACCCTGCCCGATTTCGTGCGCTTTACCCATCGGCCCCATATCAATGCGGGCGTCGCCTGCCAGACCTGCCACGGTCCGGTCGAGACGATGGAACGGATACAGCCCGTGCACGAGATCAACATGGGGTTCTGCCTCGATTGTCATACCAAGCGCGGAGCCACCCAGGACTGCTACGTCTGCCACCACTAGAGGAGCGAGAGGGGACTATCCAAATGTCAGAGGGCTTGTCCAGGCGGTCGTTTATCAAGCTCGCCGCCACCGCCGGAGCAGCGGCGGCGATACCGGGATGCGAGCCGGCCGCCCGCAACCTGATTCCGTACGTCGTCCCCGACGAAAATGTGATTCCCGGCATGCCGACCTTCTACGCGACGGTATGCACCGAGTGTCCTGCCGGCTGCGGCCTGGTCGCGCGAGTGCGCGAGGGCCGGGTGATCAAGTTGGAGGGCAACCCCGCCGATCCCATAAGCCAGGGGTCGACTTGCGCTCGCGGCCAGGCCGGGCTGCAGGAAGTCTACAATCCCGACCGTCTGTCCAGGCCTCAGCGTCGCGCGCAGGGCGGATCCTTCGAGGCGGTCGGATGGGATGAATCGCTAAAGGGCTTCAACGAGCGGCTTGCCAGCGCTGCCAAGGCGGGCAAGGACCGCGTCGCATTTATCAGCGGACCGCTGGGCCCGACCCAGAGCAAAATCGCGCAAGTTTGGCTCGCAGCCTACAATTCGACCCGGATGGTGACCTACCAGCGGCTCGCGGACAATGCGGCGCGCGCCGCGGCCAAGGCCAGTTTCGGGCGTGACGATCTGCCTATCTACCGTATCGACCAAGCCGACGCGCTTATCTCGTTCGGCGCGGACTTCCTGAGCACTTGGGGCTCGCCCGTCGAGTTCCATCGCCAGTATGCCGCTTTCCGCACCCCCAAACAGCGCCGCGGGCAGTTGACCCTGGCGCGCGCCACCTACGTCGGCCCTGCGATGACCATGACGGCAGCCAAGTGCGACGAATGGGTCCCCACGGCGCCGGGGGACGAAGCCGCCATCGCGATGAGCGTGCTCAACGTGCTGGTCAAGCAGGGATGGGTGTCGCGCAACTCCGGCGTCGACCTCGACGCGCTGCGCAAGCTGACCGCGGATTTCGACCCCGCAAGCGTGGCGCAGAAGACCGGCGTCTCGGCCGAAGCGATCATGCGGATGGGCGAGGCGTTCGGGCAGTCGGAGAGCGCCGTCGCGATGGCTGGCACCGACGACCCGGCGCTGCACAACGCGGTCGCCATCCTCAACGCGGTAACCGGAAACGTCGGCAAGACCGTGGTCTTCGCCGACGGCGCGCCGGCGGCTCCCAGTTCGCCCGAGGATATCTCGGCGCTGGTCAAGGCGATGGCGGCGGGGGAGGTCGACGCGCTGGTAATCGCGGGCGGCAATCCGATGTTCACGATGCCGGTCGCGCAGAAATTCAGCCAGGCGCTCGGCAAGGTAGGTTTCGTCGCCTGGCTGGGAACCGTACCCGACGAGACCGCTGCTGCGGCTCATCTGCTCCTCCCGATCGACCACGCGCTGGAGACGTGGTTCGACCTCGAGCCGCGGGCGGGCGTGCGCGGCCTTGGGCAGCCCGTGATGGCGCGGGTGTTCGACTCGCGGCCGCTCGGCGACGTGCTGCTGGCCTCGGCTCGTGCCGGCGGCGCGACGGCCGACAAGGTACCGTGGGAGAACATGGCCGACGCGGTCAACGCTGCATGGCAGGACCTTGCCAAGGCCAACGGCGGCGCCTTTGACGAATTCTGGGAGAAGGCGCGCCGCTCCGGCGGTTACTATTCAGAGGCAAAGGCGGCCGGGGTCAAACTCGACAGCAAGGCGCTCGAAACGAGCGCACCTGCGCCCCAGGCGGCGACGGGCCTCACGCTTTTCGCCGTGCCGCACATCTTTTTCTATGACGGCCGTGGCGCCAACAAACCGTGGCTCCAGGAGATTCCCGAGCCGGTCGAACAGATCGTCTGGGATTCCTGGGTGCAGATACATCCGGACACCGCGCGCAGCCTCGGCATTTCGCAAAATGGAATCCTCGAGCTGACCTCAGAGGCCGGAACGATCTCCGTGCCCGCGCTGGTCTCCGAGCACGTCCGGCCGGGTGTGCTCGCAGTGCCGACCGGTCAGGGCCATACCGCTTACGGACGCTACGCCAACGGCAAGGGCGCGAACGTCTGGTCGGTGCTGCCGCAGTGGAGCCTGGCGGTCGCCGTCAAGGCGCGTCCGACCGGCGACGTACGCAAGCTGGTCTCGCCGCTCTTCAGGGCCGACCAGATGGAGCGCGGCATCGTCCAGACCATCAGTATCGACGATCTCGCCAAGGGCGTGCTGCCGCCGTCGGACGAACCCAAGCCGCCGCAGCCCTACGAACTGTACGCGCCGTTCGATTACCCCGTGCACAAATGGGCGATGACCGTCGATACGAACGCGTGCACCGGATGCAGCGCGTGCGTCGCGGCGTGTTATGCGGAAAACAATCTGCACGTGGTCGGCAAGGACGACGTCGAACGCGGCCGCATCATGTCGTGGATCCGGGTGGAGCGCTATTTCCCGCCCAAGGAAAAGGCGGACGAGGCGCCCCTCATGCAAGTCACGCCGATGCTCTGCCAGCAGTGCGACCGCGCGCCTTGCGAACCGGTATGCCCGGTCTTCGCCTCCGCGCACACCAAGGAAGGACTCAACCAGCAGATTTACAACCGCTGCGTCGGCACGCGCTATTGCAACAACAACTGTCCGTACAAGGTGCGGCGTTTCAACTGGTCGCTGCCCGAGTGGGAGGAGCCGCTCAACCTGCAGCTCAATCCCGACGTCGGAGTGCGCGGCGCGGGGGTGATGGAGAAGTGCTCGTTCTGCATCCAGCGCATCACGTACGCGGAGCTCAACGCGCTCATCGAAAAGCGTCCGGTCCGCGACGGCGAAATTCAGCCGGCCTGCGTGCAGGCCTGTCCGTCCAAGGCGATGACTTTCGGCGACGAGAACGATCCGCAGAGCGCGATGATGCAGCGGCGCGTCAACAACAAGCTTCGCCGCTACCTGGTCCTCGAAGAGATCAACGTCGGACCCAACGTGACCTATCTGCGCGATATCTATCAGACGAAAGGAAAAGCGTAAGTGGCTGCCGCAGTGAATGACATCAACCTGGATCCGACGTTTGCGGATATCGACCGCAGCGTCCACGCGATCCTGGAGCCGCCCGGCCTGCGGTACTGGGTCTGGATCGGGTTCCTCCTGACCCTGACTCTGATCGGCGGCGGGCTATGGACCAACCAGATCTACAACGGCCTGCATGTCACGGGCCTCGGCGACCCGGTGATGTGGGCGGTGTATATCACCAACTTCGTCTTCTGGGTCGGTATCGCACACTCCGGCACCCTGATCTCGGCCATCCTTTACCTGTTCCGCACGCGCTGGCGCACAGCGGTTTATCGCGCCGCCGAGACGATGACGATCTTCGCGGTTGCGACCGCCGGTCTCTTTCCGGTCATCCATCTCGGGCGCCCGTGGTTCTTCTACTGGCTCGCGCCGTATCCCAACGAGCGCTTCCTGCAGCCCGACTTCCGCTCGCCGCTAACGTGGGACTTCTTCGCGATCAGCACCTATCTCACGATCAGCGCGCTGTTCTGGTTCACCGGCCTCATCCCGGACGTGGCCAACGCGCGCGACGTGGCGACGGGCTGGCGCAAACAGCTCTATTCGATCGTGGCGATCGGATGGCAGGGGAGCGATCGCCAGTGGCGGCACTTCTCGATGGCCTACCTGCTGCTCGCGGGTCTGGCGACGCCGCTCGTGCTCTCGGTGCACAGCGTGGTCAGCTGGGATTTCGCGATGGCGCAGTTGCCAGGCTGGCACAGCACGATCTTCGCTCCGTATTTCGTCGCTGGCGCGATCTTTTCAGGCGTGGCGCTGGTGCTGACGCTGCTCATCCCGATGCGCTGGGTGATGGGTCTCGAAGACCTGATCACGCCGTGGCATCTGGACAACCTGGCCAAGGTCGTTTTGCTGACGTCGCTGGTCGTCAGCTATTCGTACATCGTCGAGTCGTTCATGGCCTGGTACAGCCAGGACCCGATCGAGCTGATGACCTTCCATATGCGCTATTTCGGGCCGTGGGGATGGATGTTTTGGGTGATGGTGCTGTGCAATTGCCTGATCCCGCTGTTCCTGTTCTCTCCGCACATCCGGATCAGTCCCGTTCCGCTGTTCATAATCACGATCTTCGTCAACATCGGGATGTGGTTCGAGCGCTTCGTGATCATCGCCGGCTCGCTCGCGACCAACTTCGAGCCCAGCACCTGGCGCTTCTGGCATCCGTCGCTCACCGAGATGGGAATCACCGTCGGCGCCTTCGCGTGGTTCATCATGCTGTTCTCGTTGTTCGCGCGATTCATGCCGATCGTTTCGATGACCGAATTGAAGGAGGGCATTACCTGGCTGAAGCAGGCGCTGCGCCAGGGATACGCCAAGGCAGCATGAGCGCAGAAGTCGAATTGGTCGGAGCGTTCGCCTACACCGACGAGGAGCGGCTGATCCACTGCATCGAGCAGCTGCAGGCTGCGGATACGCAGTTTCGCGTCTTCTCGCCGATCCCGAGTGAGCACCTCAACAAGGCCATCTACAAACGGTCGAGTTTCGTGCGCTGGTTCGTGCTGCTCGGCGGAATCACCGGGATCGTCACGGCCTTCGTGATGACCATCGGGACCTCGCTCGAGTGGAACCTGGTCACCGGCGGCAAGCCGATCGCCTCGATTCCGCCATACATGATAATCGCATTTGAACTGATGGTGCTGTTCGGCGGCATCTCGGCGCTCACAAGCTGGGTGCTGCTCGCCAACTTGCCGAGCTTCGAACCGCTGAGCGGGTATCGTCCGCGCTTTTCGAGCGACGAGTTCGGCCTGGTGGTGCGATGCGCAGAGACCGACGCGCAGCGCTTCGAATCGATGCTGCGCGAGGCCGGCGCTCAGGAGATAACGCGCGAGGCGGCTTGACCGACGCCGTCCAGCACTGGAATCACGAGTCTGGAATAACGATGAGCCCCAATTCTGGTACCGCTTCGCATCACTCCGGCGCTTCGGGAACGCCCCCGGCGGCCAACCTGCCGGCGCAGCCGCTGACTACAATCGCCTATGCGCTGATAGCGCTGGGCCTCGTCGCCTTCGCCATCGCGCTCACCCAGGGGCTCGCTCAGCGCGCCTGGGAGGCGTTCCTGGTCAACCTGCTGTTCTTTCTCGGAATCGCGCAGGGCGGCGTGACCGCCTCGGCCGCCTTCTACCTGACGCAGGGACGATGGGCCGGGCGCGCGCACTATCGCCTGGCCGAAGCCTTCAGCGGCTTCCTGATTCCCGGCTTTATCCTGTTCTGGTTTCTGTTCTTCGGCCGCGAACTGATCTTCCCCTGGATTCGGCATCCAATTGCCGCCAAGGCGGCCTGGCTGAACGCTCCCTTCCTCTTCCTGCGCGACGGTCTGGCGCTCGCGGTGATGACCTGGATCGACTTGAAGTTCCTTGCGGCCTCGCGCGGCGAGGAAGCCCGTCAATGGGCGGCGACCTCGGCCAACATCGCGATGCCCCCGCCCGCCATCCGCCGGCTCGCGCCCGCGGTGGCCATCTGCTTCGGCCTGGTTTACTCGCTGCTGTCCTTCGACCTCGTGATGTCGCTGTCACCGCTGTGGCACTCGACGCTGTTCGGCTGGTGGTATTTCGCCGGCGCCTTCTGGAGCGGAGTGGTGACGATGGCGTTTGCGGCGGTCTGTCTGCGGCGCGTGCTGGGGCCGGGAAATATCTACACCGAGGGCCGCATCATGCGCGATTTGGGCCTGATGGTGTTCGCCTTTTCGGTGTTCTGGTTCTACACGCTGTTCGCGCAGTATATCGTTATCTGGTACGCCGACATTCCGATGGAGACGTTCTTTATTGCGGTGCGCGCACACTACGTGCCGTGGGCGTATATGTCGTGGGGGGTCGTCTGCCTGGTGTGGGCGATTCCGTTCGTCGTCCTGCTCGGTATCCGGCCCAAGAAAACGCCGGTCATTTTGGGCACGGTGACATTGCTCGGGGCAGTCGGCATCTGGTGCGAAAACTACATCTTGATCGTGCCCTCGCTCTCGCCGCGGACGGTTCCGTTGGGGTGGGTCGAAATCCTGGTCACGGCCGGATTCCTTGGCGCTTTTTGGCTATGTTCGTATCCCGGCTTGAAAATGGCATCGGCGGCCGCGATGGAGCCGATCGGAGAATCGCACTGATGAAGCCGCCGGTTCGTTTTCTCAACAGGGCTTCGCTCGCGAGCGTCCTGATGGCGCTCCTGGCCGCGATTTCGGGTTGCGCACCGAACTACCCGATGGACACGCTGAGCAACGGGTCCGACTTCGCGCGGCGAATCCACGGGATTTACGTCTTCGTCAACTGGATCGACTTCCTCATCATGGTGCTGGTGGCCGTGGTGATGTTCCTCGCGCTGTTCTGGTTCTCGACGCGCGTCGGCGAGCCGGGTGAGCCGTCCAACGTCACTTCGGATATCCGGCTGGAAGTCGCCTGGACCGCGATTCCCGCCCTCATCCTGGTCGCCATCACGGTGCCGACCGTTCGCGCCATCTGGGCGACGCAGCCCGATCATTGGCCCAAAGACGCGCTGACCATCAACGTGATCGCGCATCAATGGTGGTGGGAATTCCAGTATCCGGAGTACGGCATCGACACCGCCGACGAAGTGCATCTGCAGGCGGGCCGCATGGTGCATTTCTCGATGCAGTCGGCGGATATCATCCACAGCTTCTGGGTCCCCACGCTGGGCGGCAAGCGCGACGTCGTGCCCGGCCAGGTCAATTCGATCACATACACGCCCGACCAACTAGGGATGTTCTACGGACAGTGCGTGGAGTTCTGCGGCGATTCGCATGCCAACATGCGCCTGCGCGCCTTCGTCCAAAGCAAGGACGACTTCGATCAGTGGGTCAAGCACCAGCAATCGCCCCCGGCGACGCCGTCGGGCGGGTCTGCTGCGGCGGGCGCGGTGATTTTCGCCAATGCGCCGTGCGCGATCTGCCATCGGGTCAAGGGCCTCTCGGGCTTTTCTCCGGAGTATAAGGGTACCTTCAAGGGGCCTGATCTGACCCATTTCGGCTCGCGCGCGACGATCGCAGGCAGTATTTTGGAAAACACGCCGGAGAATCTGGCGAAGTGGATTCAGGATCCGGACGGGGTGAAGCCGGGCGCGTACATGCCCAAGCTCGGCGTGCACGGCAAGGACCTCGACGACCTGGTCGCTTATCTCGAGAGCCTCAAGTAGGTAGAGGGCTATGGCTGCGCAACCCAAACATCTCCCGCTGGAGCGTTATAACTACCTGACGGCAGAGTCGGGTATTTACAGTTGGTTGACCACTGTCGATCACAAGCGCGTCGCTGTCCTGTACCTGGTGGCGTCGCTCTTCTTCATGTTGCTCGGCGGTATCGAGGCGATGGCGATTCGGACCCAGCTCGCGGTGCCGAACAACACTTTCCTCTCGGCCAACACCTACAACCAGATGTTCACGATGCACGGCACGACCATGATCTTCATGGTCGTGATGCCGCTGGAGCTCGGGTTCTTCGCCAACTTCCTCATCCCGCTCCAGATCGGCGCCCGCGACGTCGCTTTTCCGCGGATCAATGCGCTCAGCTTCTGGGTCTTCCTCTTCGGCGCGCTGTTTATGAACCTCGGATGGCTCAACCTCACGCTTCCCGACGGCGGATGGTTCGGCTACGCCAATCTGACCGAGCGCTACTTCTCCCCCGGTCTCAACATTGATCTCTGGAACATCGGCTTGCTCATCCTCGGCATCTCGACCTTGCTGAGCGGCCTGAACTTCTTCGTCACGATCGTCAACATGCGCGCTCCGGGCATGACCTTCATGCGCATGCCGATGTTCATGTGGTCGATGCTGGTGACCACTATCCTTATCCTGCTGGCCTTCCCGTGCCTGACGGTGGGACTGATCTTCCTGTTCCTCGACCGCTTCGTCGGGACCCACTTCTACCTGGTCGAGCTGGGCGCGACGCCGATCCTCTGGCAGCATCTGTTCTGGCTGTTCGGCCATCCGGAAGTTTACATCATGGCGCTGCCGGCCTTCGGCATGATGTCGGAGATCATCCCGGTGTTTTCGCGCAAGCCCCTGTTCGGCTATGCCGGGATGGCGTATTCGATGGTGCTGATCGGCTTTCTGTCGTATGGCGTGTGGGGCCACCACATGTTTGCGACCGGGATGGGTCCAGTGGCCGACTCGACGTTCGCGATCACCACGATGCTGATCGCGATTCCCACCGGGATCAAGATTTTCAGCTGGGTCGCGACCGTGTGGGGCGGCTCGCTGAGGATGAAAGTCGCGTTTTTCTTCGGCGTCGCGGCGGTGGTCGAATTCACGCTCGGCGGACTGAGCGGGGTCATGCACGCGAGCGTGCCGATCGACCTCCAGCAGACCGACACCTACTTCGTCGTGGCGCATTTCCACTACGTGCTCTTCGGCGGGATGATGTTCGCGATCCTCGGCGGGTTCTACTACTGGTGGCCCAAGATCACCGGCCGAATGATGAACGAGGAACTCGGCAAGCTGCACTTCTGGCTGACCATCGTCGGCTTCAATTGCACTTTTTTTCCGATGCACTTTCTCGGCGTCTGGGGAATGCCGCGGCGGATCTACACCTACGCGCCCGGAATGGGATGGGATTTCTGGAACGCCTTCGAGACCGCTTCGGCGTATTTGCTGTTCGTGGCCTTTGTAGTTTTCGGCTACAACCTGATCCGCAGCCTCAGCCACGGCGAAAAGGCGGAAGCGGACCCGTGGGACGCCCGCACCCTGGAGTGGGCAACCCCATCGCCGCCGCCGCCGTACAACTTCGAGCAGATTCCGGTGGCCCGCGGCCGCGACGCCTTTTGGGTCGATAAGTACGGCGTGATGGTCGAAGTGCACGGCCACGGCCACAGCAGCATGCCTGCCCAGGGTGAGACCTCGGGCGCTGCGGCGCCGGCCGCGCATCACGAAGCCGCCGCCCACGGCGCTCCGCATATGCCGGCGCCGTCGATATACCCGCTGCTGTTCGCGCTCGGCCTCGTGGTCGGCGCCGCGGGCGTGCTGATGAACTGGGTCAGGATCGACGTGCTCGGCGCGCTGCTCCTGTTCTTCTCGATTATCGGGATGGCTTTCGAGTATCCGGACCACGGCGAAGAGCACCCTCATCAGGATGCTCCGACCTATGCCGGCATCGACCATCGCAAGGCCGGGATGTGGGCGTTCCTCGGTTCGGAGTGCGTCTTCTTCGCGTGCCTTATCTCGGTCTACATGGTTTACAAGCCGCGCAACGTTGGCGTCGGCGCGGAAGTGCTCAATATCCCGCTGACCTCGTTCAGCACCTTTATCCTGCTGATGTCGAGCTTCCTGATGGTGCTGGCGCTGGCGGCCACGCAGCGCGGCGACCAGAAGTGGTCGACCATCTGGCTCTGCGGTACCGCCTTCTTCGGACTGATCTTCCTCGGCGGCCAGTTCTACGAATTTTCAACCCTGTTCCTGCACGACCATCTCTCGATGCAGGGAAGCATCTTCGGCCAGACCTTCTACACCCTGGTCGGCACGCACGGGACGCACGTCGCGATCGGCGTCATCTGGCTGATCGTGATGGCGGTGGCGTCGGCGACCGGCAGGGCGGGAAAGTCGCGGGCGCTTTCGGTCGAGATCGTGGGTCTCTACTGGCACTTCGTTGACGTGGTCTGGATTCTGATTTTCACTTTGATCTACCTGATGAGGTCGGTGAAGGGCGCATGAGCGAGAACGTAGCGGCGGCTGAACACGGACACGTTGCGGCGGGCGAGCACGCATCGGGGCATCCCGGCCCCGCGCTCTATGCGCTCATCGCGATCGCCCTGGTGATCCTGACCTTCATGGAACTGGCGGTCTATTACGTCAGTTTCCTGCAGCCCTTGCTGGTGCCTATTCTGATCCTGCTGGCGCTGGCCAAGTTTCTGCTGGTCGGCGGGTTCTACATGCACCTCTACTACGACCAGAAGATCTTCAGCATCTTCTTCGTCTTTCCTCTGATCCTGGCGTGCTTCATCGGCGCCGCGCTGATGATGATCTTCTCGGCGCTCGAAGCCCGTGTGATACTTTGAATTAGATGCGGAGCCGGCTCCGCGTCAGAGTAGTTTCAAATGGATCCATCAGCAGCAATCGGTATCGCTCTGCTGGCGGCCGTGTACGCGCTTGCGGCCTGGCAGATGGGGCGCCGCCCCACTCAGCGCCAGGTATTTTTCTTCGGCCTGCTCATCGTCGCGATGCTCATCACCTTCGGTCCGCTCGACGAACTGGGCGATGAACGCTCGTTCTGGGCACACATGCTCGAGCATTCGTTCCAGAGCTGGGTCATCCCGCCGCTCTTCCTGCTTTCGGTGCCGGACTGGATGTTCCGGCCGATCCTGATGAGCGCTCCGGTGCGGCCGTTCGCGCGTCTCTTCACCAATCCCATTGTCGCCTTCGCAACCTTCACGACTATCTACGTCTTCGCGCACGATCCGCCGATCTTCAACCTGATGACCACGAACGAGAATGTTCACATCGCGGTCCATCTGGCCTTCATGATCTCGGGCACCATCCTGTTCTGGCCGCTGCTGAGCCCGATGGCGGAGTATCCGCGGCTCAGCTACCCGGCGCAGATTCTCTATCTGTTCCTGCTGATGGTCCCGATGACCGCGGTGGCGGCGCCGATAACGCTTTCGGAATCGGTCACCTACCCATGGTACGCCGTCGCCCCGCATCCGTTTGGCCTCGAGCCGCGGCAGGACCAGGTGATCGGCGGAATTCTGATGTGGGTGGGCGACAGTTTCTACCTGATGCTCATCACTACGCTCATCTTCTTCCGTTGGGCGCGCAACGAGGAGATAGAAGTGCCGGCGATAAACCTGCGCCGCCCGCCAGAACTGCGCGTACTCCGTCCGACCCGCAACGCTCGCGCCTAAGCGCTCTAAATTCTTTTATCGCGTCCGATTCTTTGTCGTCGTCGGGCGTCCTTAAAATTTTCGCTTCCCTCCGCGATGCACAAGGCATAATGCTGGAATCAAAGGGGGCGCCGATCCGGGCCCCAAGAGACCTACATCGTCTTCCCGGGAAACCGCCGGTTTGCTCCGGCCGGTTGCGCTTTCCGATCCTACGGCACTCTTGGCTCTCGGCGCCTTCATCGAAAGGAGGATCCGATGAACCGGAAAATACGGATGACCGCCGACGGCGCGTTCGCAGGCATAATTGGCGCGGCTGTCATTGCGCTGTGGTACCTGATTTTTGACGCCGCGCGGGGTCAGCCGCTCGGCTCTCCCGGAGCGCTCGCCGCGACGCTCTTCGGCGGAGCGCATCCCGGCGCAGCGCTTACGATTGGCCGGCTCGTCTTTCATTTCGGCGTCTTTGCGCTAATCGGCGTAGCTGGCGCCATGATGCTCGAAACGGCCGAGCACGACGAGTCGCTCTTTCCAACCATGATGCTGCTGGTGCCGGTGTTCGAGATTTTCTGCATCCTGATCCTGATGTTGATCGGGCCTTCCGCCCAGGTCTCGCTGCCGTGGTGGAAATTTCTGATCGGCGCGTTGATGGCGACCTCGGCAATGCTCGCGTTCTTTCTCGAGCGCCATCCTACGCTGGCGCATCATCTGGCGGGGCCATGGACCGGAGTGGCCCGCGAGGGCACGGTCGCCGGTGTCATCGGTGCGGTCGTGGTCGCACTCTGGTTTCTCGGCTGCGACACTGTGAGCGGCGAGGTTTTTCGCACCCCGGCGCTGCTTGGTGCGGCGATCTTCCAGGGCATCTTTGACCCCAACCAGGTTCAGGTGACGCTGCCGCTGGTGCTGGGCTATACGGCGCTCCATTTCTTTGCCTTCGCGATGTTCGGGATCGCGACCGCGGTGCTCCTCTACGCGGCTGACTTCGAGCCGGTGTTCGCGCTGGCCGCACTTTTTCTGCTTGCGATTTTCGAGATCTTTTTCGTCGGGGCGCTGGCCGCTTTCGACCAGGCGGCGCTGGCCGAGTTGGGATTCTGGAAGATCCTGGCCGGAAACGTGTTGGCGATGGCGGCGATGCTCGGTTACTTCGAAACCCGGCATCGCGGATGGTGGGCGCGTTTCCGCGAGCGATGGGAAGTGCTGCAACTACGGCGCGACTAGAAGCAGACGGGGCGGGCGCGTCTCGCACGAGATGCGCCTGCCCGGCGCGGGGCGGGCAGCCCGCGAAGGGGCCTACAGCCCCAGTACGTCGCGCATCGAGTAGAGCCCGGGCGGCTGTTGCTCCAGCCACGCCGCCGCGCGCAACGCTCCGCGCGCGAGCGAATCGCGGCTCTGCGTGCGATGGATCAGTTCCAGCCGCTCGCCCTGGCCGCCGAATATAACGGTGTGATCGCCGACCGCGTCGCCCGCTCTGAGAGCCATCACGGCGATTTTCTCGGCTGGCCGCACGCCGGTTATACCTTCGCGTCCGTAGATCGCGTTGGCCGCGAAGTCCTGCCCGCGCGCCGCCGCAATAATGCGGCCCAGCGCGACGGCGGTGCCGCTCGGCGCATCGACCTTGGTCCGATGATGGATCTCGAGGACTTCGGCGTCGAAGTCGGGCAATATTTTGGCGACCTCGGCCACGATTTTCATCAGCACGTTGACTCCGACGCTCATGTTGGGGGCGATCACGGTGCGCGTGCGCGGAGCGATTTCGCGCGCCCGCGCTTCCATCGCCGGCGTGAGGCCCGTCGTGCCGAGCACGATCGCGGCCCCGGCGCCGGCGGCGACCTCGAGATGCTCCATCGCCGCAGCCGCGACGGTGAAATCGAGCGTGATGGTGTCGGGCCTGGCGATCGCGGCGTAGTCGGCGACGACGGGCACGCCGAGCGGCCCCACGCCCGCGAGCGTACCAGCGTCGGCGCCGATCGCGGGCACGGCGGGAGCCTCGATTGCGCCGACCAGGCGATGGGTCCGGTCTTGTGCGATTAGCGAAGTCAGCAGGCGGCCCATCCGGCCGGCTGCCCCAGCCACAATAAGGTTGGCCATCGTGCCTCTCCGATTCGGGCGCGCCGACGCGGGGCGAGCCGGGCTCGTGCGGGGCGCGGACTTATTCGGGGTATCGTCCGCCCGGTTTTATCGCCCGAGGCCGGTCAGGCGCTTTGCTCCGCGGGTGCGGCCGGAGCCTCGGGGGCGGCCGCCGCGCCCTTTTTGCCGTGCTTGGCGGTCCAGTGTTCTTCGCAGAGGCTCCCGCGCACGCGCTTTTTGCGGCACTTCTCGAAAGTGCAGGTACTATAGCGCGCCTTCGGCATTTCGCCGTGACGCCACAGGCGATAGTGCTTGCGGCAATAACCCTTCGCGATCACTTCGCGGTTACAATCCGTGGCCTTGCAGGTTCCCTTGTTCGCCATTAACGCTCTTCTCTCGAAATTATGAATTGCCGCGTCGGTGTTTCCGGGCAGTCAGAACTCGGCCTTGAGCTCGCGGCTCAGCAGTTCATCGACCATAGCGTTTGCGGGCGCGCCTTCATAGAGCACCCGGCAGACCGCGGAGACGATTGGCATCTCCACGCCCATCCGTCCGGCCAGTTGGCTTATCGAGCGCGCGTTGGAAACGCCCTCTGCCACCGGATGGCCGGAAGACATGTTCGCCATGACGGCGTCGATTCCTTCGCCGCGGCCGATCCTGAGTCCCAATGCGCGATTGCGCGAGAGATCGCCCGTGCAGGTCAGCACCAGGTCGCCCAGCCCGGCGAGCCCGTAAATCGTCTCGGCGCGCGCGCCGGCCCGCACGCCAAGCCGCGTCAGTTCGGCCAGGCCGCGTGTGACGAGGGCCGCCCGCGCGCTCGAACCGAGGCCGAGGCCGTCGCTGATTCCGGCCGCGATCGCGATTACGTTCTTGGCCGCGCCCGCGAGTTCGACCCCGCTTACGTCAACGCTGCGGTAAACGCGGAGCCTGCGCGAGGCGAAGAGCCGCTGGACGTCGAGCGAGACCGTCTCGTCGCGCGCCGCCGCGACCACCGCGGCGGGTTTGCCGCGCGCGACCTCGGCGGCGAACGCCGGGCCTGACAGCACCGCGATCCTTTGTACTGCGGGCGCAAGGCTGGCCAGCATCGCGGTCATCGTGCAGAGCGAGGCCTCTTCGATCCCCTTGGTAACGCTGACGAGCGTCGCGCCGGCGCCGAGCGCCGGACCTACCGGCGTCATCGCTGCCCGCGCGAAACGCGACGGCACCGCCATCAGGACCGTATCGCTTGCGCCCGCCGCGTCGGCCCATCGATCGCTGATTTCGATCGCTTCCGGCAGCGCCACGCCGGACAGGTAAGCGGCGTTCTCGCGCTGCTCCCGGATTGCCGCGGCATGATCGCTGCGCCGCGCGCACAGCGTCACGCGATAACCCGCGCGGGCGAGCTCGACAGCGAGCGCCGTGCCCCACGCTCCCGCTCCCAGGACCGCAATCGTGCTCATGGCCTCCTGGCCGGAACAGCCGCGATTTCGAGCCGCAACTTCAAGCGGACGACCGGCGCCGATCCATATTACGGCTATACGACGCCGATGACGATTCGGTACAGGGGCTCAAGTTCGCGGTAGGCGTCGAGCAGCTCGGCGCGATCCAGGCGGATCGCGTCGCGCACGTTCCATCCGAAACCGACGTCGATTCCGCCGGTCTTTTTGCCGAGCTCTTCCGCGAGCGAGGTAAAAAGCGTCTCGTCGGCCGCGATCTCCCTGGGCAGCGCGCTGAAATCCCAATTTTCATAGCGCGCGACGCGCGTTCCGCGAAGCGATCTTGCGAGCGCGGCGGCGTTTGTGGCAATGCCGTGCGCCATGGACGCCCGGCCGTCGGCCTCTGGCTTGACCACGATTCGCGCATGCAGCCCTGCGCTCGAGACGCAGAGCGCCAGGTGACCGTAACGCCGGTAGCCCCTCGGCGATGGTCCGAACGCGGCCCAAGTTTCGGGCGGCGGATTGACGGTGCGGCGCGCATGCCGGGCGAGGTGAGGATAAAGCTCGTGATTGAGCGTGCGCGCGAGCTCGGGCGTCAATTCATCGGCGAGCCGCGCGAGGCGCGGACGCACCCGCGCATCGATCTCCTGCATGCGTGTGTTGAAGTCCTCGATCTTGAAGACTGCGAAGTCGGCCGGCGTGAAGCCGAGCCCGGAGGGTTTTTTCACTGCTTCGCGCGATGCGCCACGATGGCCGTTTCCCAGTTGCGCCCGTCGAAGCGCTCGACCTCGAGCGCGAAAAGTTCAATCCCCTCGAGGCATCGCGCATTGACGTCGATCTTGTCCGGGTCGGAGCGAGGGATATAGAAGGCGGCGACGCCGCAGTTGGGGCAGAAATGGTGTTTCGCGACACCCGTGTTGAAGGTGTAGGTCGAGAGATTTTCGGCTGGGGTCAGCAAACGAAAAGTCTCCCGCGCCACGATCCAGTGCAGGTATCCTTTTTTGACGCAGATCGAGCAGTTGCATTCGCTCACTGTTTCCGTTTCGGGGCGGCCATCGACTTCGAAGGCGACGCGTCCGCAATGGCATCCGCCGCGAGAGATTGCGCCTCGTGCGTTCATCAGATTTGAACTTTTGATTGAATGGCGAGCGGCATTTTTTCTTGCCTCGATCCCATAGTGCAGGCCGGAGGGTATCGCAAGGGACTCGAACATTTTAGCATTTCGCGCCGGAACCCGGTGGCGCGGCACTTTTGCGTCCGGAGCTTTTGCGCTAGAGACTAAGCGTCGGGACGGCGGCAAGGAAAAATGGACTTCAGCTACACGCCTGAAGAGGAGGCCTTTCGCCTGCGCGCGCGCCAGTGGCTCGAGGCCAACGCGCCGCGCGACATCCCCGACCGCGGGTTCTCGCTGCCGACGGATCCGGCGTCGATCCAGACGCTGCGCGACTGGCAGCGCCGGCTTTTCGAGGCCGGGTTCCTCGGCCTCTCGTGTCCCGTCGAATACGGCGGCCAGGGCAAGACGATCGTATATAGCGCGATCCTGAGCGAAGAGATGGCGCGGGCGCGCGCCCCCGCGGCGCTCAACCTCATCGGGCTCTCGATGGCGGCGCCGACGATCCTGGAGCACGGGACCGAGGAGCAGCGGCGCCGCTTCGTGCCGAAAATTCTCTCGTGCGAGGAGATCTGGTGCCAGGGGTTCTCCGAGCCCGGCTCGGGATCCGATCTTGCCGCGCTCAGGAGCCGCGCCGAGCTCAAGGGCGACGAGTTCATCGTCAACGGCGCGAAGGTCTGGACCTCGCACGGGCAAATCGCCGACTGGTGCATGCTGCTCGTGCGCACGGAGCCCGACAAGCCCAAGCATCGCGGCCTCAGCTACCTGCTGGTCGATATGCACAGCCCGGGCGTCTCCGTGCGGCCGCTGCGCCAGATGACCGGCGAGGAGGAATTCAACCAGCTCTTCTTCGATGACGTCCGTGTGCCGCGCGAAAACCTGCTCGGGCCGCAGGGCGGCGGATGGGGCGTGGCGCTGACCACGCTGATGAACGAGCGAGCGACGCTGTCGCTGTCGATCGTCGCGCGCTTCGGCAACACCTTCGACGACCTCAAGCGGCTCGCGCTCCGCACGCTCGCCGACGGCACGACGCCGCTTGACCCGCGCGTCATCCGCCAGGCGCTCGCGCAGTTCTATATCGACGTCGAATCGATGAAATACCTCGCCTACCGCAATTTCTCGCGCCTGCTGCGGGGCGGCACGCCGGGTCCCGAAGGCTCGATTTCCAAGCTCCTGTGGAGCGAGCTGAATCAGCGGATGAACGAGTTCGCGCTGGCCGTCCAGGGTCCGCACGCGGTGCTCGACGAGGGATCGCCGCACGTGGTCGAGGACGGGCGATGGCAGTACGGCACGCTGCGCGCGCGCGGCAACACGATCGAGGAAGGGACTTCCGAGATTCAGCGCAGCATCATTGCCGAGCGGCTGCTCGGGATGCCCAAGGGATACTGAGCGCGCCGCGCGAAAGCCGCTGCCAGGCGAAGAACCATAGCGCGAGCAGCGTGGTCCCGATCCCGACCGCGAACGGATACATGATCGTCGGACGATCCATCACCAGCGGCAGCAGCGCGACGGCGAGCGCCGGCGGCACGTGAAGGTCGCACACGCGCAGCACCGCGATTCCCCACGCCATGCTTACAGCCGCGGCAAGCGGCGTCACCCCGAAGAAGTGCCACGACACGAATCCGCCGAGCGCCGTCAGAAAGCACGCGACCGGTAGCCGGATTGGCTTGTCCGCCCACGGACAAATGGCGGTGTGGCCAAGCATCTCGAATCCAATCACCACCAGCGGCGGGAACAGCACAAAACGAAGCCCGGTCAGCTTGACGAAGAATACCGCGACCGCGACGAAGGCGAACAGGGCCGCAAGCCACAGGCGGCCGGCCGGCACTTCCTCGATAAGGTCGTCAAGAACGTCGAGATCGTCAAGGCGCCCGGCGTCTGCCGCCGCATCGCTCGCGGCGCGCGCGGGCGCGACCGCGCGCTCGGCGCATAGTTTTTTCCACGGCACGGACAGCACCGCGAGCATCACCGTTCCGAGCGCGATCGCCGGCGGGTACCACCAGCTCTTCACTCCCAGCACGAGCGGGAGCAGGCCCGCGGAGATCGCCGGCGCAATCGGCGAGCGCAGGGCGAAGATGATCGCTATTGCGCTCGCGACGGTCAGCAGCACCGAGAGATATCCGTAAGGCAGCGCTCGGGTGAAGAAGATGCCGGCGGCGCCGGTCAGCGCGGGCGTAATCGCGAGCAGCACCGGCGCGTTGGCCCAGGTCCCGCGCGGGCGCGTCATCACGTCGTGCGAGAGCGCGCCGAGCTCCGGGAACAGGACATAGACCGCGCCGGTCGCACACGCGATCTGGGCGATGATCGCGATATATACGAGCGCGATCAGCTCGGCGCCCAACTGGTAGAGTCCGCCGAGCGGCGCAGCGCCAGCCGGACGCTCGCGGCTCAATGGGGCCGGCGCCCCCAGACGCGGGTGAGGTTATGAAGTCCGCTCAAGTTGCGATACCAATAACATATAATGGCGGCTGGGATGACGGGGCAAAATCAAAAAACCGATCGGGACACGGCGAAGCGTGCGCGGACCGGGTCGCGGTCCGCTCCGCCGCCCTTCGCGGATTTTGATCGGGTGCTCGCGCGCTATGGGTTGGGCGCTCTTACGCGCACCCAGCCGGTCGCGCTGCAGGTCAACGTCGGCAAGCACTGCAATCAGGCGTGCCATCACTGCCACGTGGACGCCGGTCCCGCGCGCACCGAACGGATGGAAAACGCTACGGCAAAGCGTGTGCTCGAGCTGCTTGCGCGAAGCCCGGCGATACGCACGCTCGACCTGACCGGCGGCGCGCCGGAGCTCAACGGAAATTTCCCGATGCTGGTCGAGGGCGGCCGCCGCGCCGAGCGCCAGGTGATGGTTCGATGCAACCTGACGGTGATGTTCGAGCCCGGGATGGAACGGCTCGGCGAATTCTATCGCGACAACCGCGTGACGCTGGTCTGTTCGCTGCCGTGCTACAGCGCGGCGAACGTCGAGCGCCAGCGCGGGCGCGGCGTCTTCGAAAAAAGCATCGCCGCGCTCCGGAGGCTCAACGCGCTGGGCTATGGCGGGGGCGGAGATCTCAGGCTCGATCTCGTTTACAATCCGGTCGGCCCGGCGCTGCCGCCGCCCCAGGCCGCACTCGAAGCGGACTACCGGCGCGCGCTCGCCGCTCACCGCGTCCGCTTCGATCGCCTGTTGACGATCGCCAACATGCCGATCTCGCGTTTTGCCCGTCAACTCCATCAGTGGGACAAGTACGCGGATTACATGGGGCTGCTGGTGAATCATTTCAACCCGGGTACGGTAGAGGGCGTGATGTGCCGCACGCTGGTGAGCGTCGGATGGGACGGGCGGTTGTACGATTGCGACTTCAACCAGATGCTCGAAATGCCGATCGGCGCTGCGGGCGAGCGCCGCACGCTCACAGTGTGGGACGTCGAAGATCTGGAGGCGCTCGCGGGTGCGCCTATCGCGACCGGCGCGCATTGCTTCGGATGCACGGCCGGCGCGGGCTCGAGTTGCGCCGGCGCGCTGGTCTAATCGCAGGAAACTTCACAAACATGACTGACGTTACGATCGAGGGAAGCTGCGATGCGCGGTTTGCGCGCGTGCGCGAGGCCTTTGCCGCAAACTTCGTCAACTATCGCGAGACCGGAGCCTCGGTCTCGCTCGTGCTCGACGGCCGCGTCGTCGCCGATCTGTGGGGCGGATGGGCCGACAAGGCGCGGACGCGCCCCTGGAGACGCGACACGATCGTCAATACGTATTCGACCACCAAGGGGCTCACTGCGATTTGCGCGCATCGCCTCGCCGGCGAGGGCCGGCTCGACCTCGACGCGCCGGTCGCCGAATACTGGCCCGAGTTCGCGGCCAACGGGAAGAGTCGCATCCCCGTGCGCCAGTTGATGAACCATCGCGCCGGTCTTCCCGCGATTCGCAGGCCGCTTAAGCTCGAGGACCTCTACGATTGGCGAACAATGACCGGCGCGCTGGCGGCCGAGGAGCCGTGGTGGGAGCCGGGAACGCGGCACGGCTACCATGCGCTCACCTTCGGCTACCTGGTCGGCGAGGTGATTCGCCGTGTCGCGGGCCGGAGCGTCGGAAATTACTTCAGGGACGAAATCGCCGCGCCGGTCGGCCTCGACGCGCATATCGGGCTGGACGCGCGCGAAGACGATCGCGTTGCCGAGATGATTGGCGCCCCGCCGCCCGCGCCGGGCGAATTCAATCTGTTTGCCGAGATGGCGAAAAATCCCGACTCGGTCACCGCGCGCACCTTCGCCAATCCGCCGGTGCTGTCGATGGCGACGGTGAACTCGCGCGGATGGCGCGGCGCGGAGATTCCGGCCGCCAATGGCCATACCAACGCCCGCGCGCTGGCCCGCCTGTACGGCGCGCTCGCCCGTGGCGGCGAGGTTGACAGCGTGCGCGTGATGGCGGCGCCTGCGATTCCCGCCCTAAGCGTCGAAGAGTCGTTCGGTCCCGACGCGGTCCTGCTCATTTCGACGCGCTTTTCGCCGGGCTTCATGCTCTCGCAGCCAGGCGAAGAGATGGGACCCAATGCGCGCGCCTTCGGCCATCCGGGCGCCGGCGGCTCGCTCGGCTTCGCCGATCCCGAGGCGAAAATCGGCTTCGGCTACGCGATGAACCGGATGGGCGCAGGTATCCTGCTCGACCCGCGCGCCAAGGCGCTGATCGCCGCGGCGTATGCGTCGCTCTAGTTGCTGTGCGGTTGGCCGCCGCCCGCTTCCGTTGGAAAAGCCCGGCTAATCCGCTATTCATAATGCGATTAGGAACGCTGATTGAAAGGGCGCAGGCGAAGTAGTCAGGATGTTGCTCACCTGGTTTCCGATTCTGGTAACGCTGGCCGTGGCGGCGATCGTCGTCGGCGCGATGGTCACGATCAACCGCCTGACCGGGCCGCGGCGCCCGAGCAAGATCAAGGGCGAGGCCTTCGAGTGTGGCAATCCGCCGAGCGGCGTCGCTTGGGGCCGCTTCTCGGTGCACTTTTACCTGACCGCGCTCCTGTTCGTCGTGTTCGACGTCGAAGTCGTTTTCCTCTACCCGTGGGCGGTCGAGTTGCGCCATCTCGGGATGTTCGGCCTGGTCGAGGCGCTGGTCTTCATCGCGATTCTCACGGTCGGACTCGTGTACGCATGGCGCCGCGGCGCGCTGGACTGGACCTGAACCGGGCGCTTCGCGGCAAATCGAAAAATGCTGCTTGACCAACTGAAGGAGCGCTTCGGCGCGGATATCCTCGCGGCCGAGAGCGCCCGCGGCGAAGAAACGATCTCGGTCGCGCGCGAGCGCGCGCCCGAGGTGCTGCGCGCGTTGCGCGACGAGCCGGCGTTCGCCTTTAATTTCCTTGCCGACCTTACCGCGGTGGACTGGCCCGCGCGCACGCCGCGCTTTGACGTCGTCTATCATCTGCATTCGATCAAACTCGGCCATCGCCTGCGGGTAAAGGTCCGAGCCGGCGAGCCCGACCCGTCCGTCGCGAGTGTGACGGCGTTGTGGAAGTCGGCCGACTGGCTCGAGCGCGAGTGCTACGACATGTTCGGCATCCGCTTCGAGGGCCATCCCGACCTCCGCCGTATCCTGATGTACGATTCCTTCGAGGGCCATCCGCTGCGCAAGGACTACCCGGTCAACCGGCGCCAGCCGATGGTGCCCGAGACCGACCCGATTCTTAATCCGCTGCGGCCCTCGCGCTGAGCGCGGCGGCCCCGATCGCAACCGACACCCGGGAGAGCACATGGCACTGCCCGCGCGCTGGAGCAAAAACGCCGAGATCGCGGATTCGACCGACGAGGTGATGGAAATCCAGATGGGGCCGTCGCATCCGGCCTCTCACGGCACGATCAAGTTCAATTTGAAGCTCGACGGCGAGCAGATTGTCGATTGCGACGTCGAGGTCGGCTACCTCCATCGCGGCTTCGAAAAGATGTGCGAGCAGGGCACCTGGACGCAGTGCTTTCCCTACACCGACCGCCTCAACTACGCCTCCCCATGTATCAACAACGTCGGCTTCGCGCTCGCGGTCGAACGCCTGCTCGGCGTTAGCGCGCCCGAACGATGCCAGTACGCGCGCGTCATCATGAGCGAGGTCCATCGCTTGGCCGACCATCTGACCTGCCTGGGGATGGCGGCGGGCGAGGTCGGCGCGCAAAGCGTGATGTTCTACATGCTCGAGGCGCGCGAGTTTCTCTACGACCTGGTCGAGGCGGTAACCGGCGCGCGGCTGACCGTGACCTGGTGCCGCGCGGGCGGAATCTCGCGCGATCTGCCGGCCGACCTGGGCGATAGAGTCGTGCTCGCTTTTCGCCATCTTGACGGCATTCTGTCGGACTGCGACAAGCTCCTCGGCCGCAACCGGGTGTTCGTCGATCGGATGGCGGAGATCGGAGCGATGAGCGCCGACGAGGCGATCTCCCACGGCCTGTCGGGTCCGCTCCTGCGCGCCTCGGGCGTGGCCTACGACGTGCGCAAGGCCCATCCGTACCTGGTTTACGACCGCTTCGAATTCGACGTCCCGACCGGCAGCAAGGGCGACAATTACGACCGCTTCAACGTGCGCTTCCAGGAGATGTACGAGTCGCGCAAGATCATCGAGCAGGCGATGCGCACGCTGCCGCAAGGGCCGTTTGCGCTCGACGATCCGCGAATCGTGTTGCCGCCCAAGGAGCGCGTGTACAACTCCATCGAGGGGCTGATGAACCATTTCAAGCTCATCATGGAGGGTATCAAGGTGCCCGCGGGCGAAGTTTACCAGGCGGTCGAGGGCTCCAACGGCGAGCTGGGCTTTTACGTGGTGAGCGACGGCAGCGGCCGTCCGTACCGGGTGCGCGTGCGGCCGCCCTGCTTTCTCGGGATGGGCGCGCTTTCGCAGATGCTTAAAGGCCATATGATCGCGGATATCGTGGCGACCTTCGGCATGATCAACATGATCGGCGGCGAGTGCGACCGCTGAACATGCGTCGCGCCGACGGCGCCGGACGGCTTCGGGCAACCATCGCCGGCTGCTAAGCTCGGCTCCCAGGGTAGCCTGAAGACCGCATGTCCCGCGCCGATAAGACCGATCCCGAAACCGCCATCGACGCTACCGCCAGAGCGCCTTCAGCCGGGCCAACCGAGACCGGCGCCGCGCCAAGCCGCGTCGTGGAACCGGACGCGACGCCGCGCCGGATTTTGATAATTTTGCTCGGCGCGATCGGCGACGTCGTGCGCGCACTGCCGTTGCTCGGCCGTATCCGCCGCGCATGGCCGCACGCGCACATCGCGTGGGCGGTCGAGCCCAAGTCGCAGGCGGTGCTGGAAGGCCATCCCTGGCTCGACCAGTTGATCGTTTACGACCGCCGGCGCGCGCCATTTTCGTTTCTGCCCTTTCTCGTCCGGGTGCGCGCAGGCCGCTTCGATCTCGCGCTCGACCTTCAGCGCCATCTGAAGAGCGGCGTGGTCTCGATCGTTTGTGGAGCCCGCGTGCGATTAGGCTTCGATCGTGCCAACGTCAAGGAATTCAACCATCTGTTCTCCACCCGGCGGATCGCGCCGCAGCCGCCGATGCGCCTTAAGCTGATGCAATACCAGGCTTTCGGCGACGCGCTCGAACTTCCGCCGGCGCCGGTGGAATTCGGCCTCGTGGCCACGGACGCCGAACGCGCGCGCGCCGCGGCGATGCTGAAGGACACGCCGAGGCCGCTGCTCGCGGTGATCCTGGGCTCATCATGGCCGAGCCGGCTTTATTTTCCCGACTCGATCGCCGCCG
>Ga0335069_10003402_pt1 | contig 24060 bp, 20 predicted proteins | sample Lox_Sample_11_FD_206714 | JGI IMG/M metagenome (GOLD analysis project Ga0335069, IMG submission 206714) | Soil microbial communities from Loxahatchee National Wildlife Refuge, Florida, United States - Lox_Sample_1.1 | ecosystem: Environmental > Terrestrial > Soil > Wetlands | place: USA... | reverse complement strand
TCAACCCGCTGCCGACCGCGGCCCCGCTCGACGGTCTCACGCTGGTGTTCGTCGACGGCGCCAACGGGACGGAGTACCGCCGCGTCGACCTCGCGCCCGGCGGCGCGATTCCGGCGGGGGAATGCCTGGTCGTGAGCGCGGTGTCGGTCGTCGTCCCGCCCACTGCGGTGCAGCTCGCGCCCACCGCGTTCACCGCCGGCAACGCGATCCAGAACGGCGCGCCCGACGGCGTGCTCCTCCTCGACACCGTCAACCTCCGCGTGCTCGACGCGCTGTCGTACGAGGGCGGCATCACGGCGGCGACGGTGGCCGGCGTCCCCGGGACCGTGAACCTGGTCGAGGCGCCCGCGTTGCCGGCCGACGTCGCCGACAGCGACACGATCACCGGCTCGCTGATCCGCTGGCCGAGCGGCGCCGACACCGACCACGCGGCGTCGGACTGGCGCTTCACGACGACGCCGACCCCGGGCGCGCCCAACCAGTGGCCGTGAGCCGTCAGCCGCCGAGCCGCTTCCAGTAGAGCAGCTCGTCGACGTCGGGCAGCACCTTCCGCGGCAGCACGCCGACCTGCGCCCAGCCGTGGCGCGCGTAGAACCGCTGCGCGTCGACGTTGAAGTCGCTGACCAGCAGGTAGGCGTCGCGCGACGCGGCGGCCACCGCGGCCTCGAACGCGGTCAGGAGCCGTTCGCCGGCGCCGCGGCGCTGGGTCGGCGCCGCGACCGCGAGCAGCCGGAGGTAGCCGCCGCTCCCGAGCGCGCCGGTGGTCGTGAACCACGCGAGCCCCCGCACGCCGCCGTCGTCGAGCACCAGCACCGACTCCTGCCGCGACGGCGCCGACGCGAGGTCGCGCGCGATCGCGTCGGCGGTCCGGCCGTAGCGCTGCAGCAGCGGCAGCGCCGCGAGCGCCGCGCTGAGCGCGGGGATGTCGGCGGCGGCGAGCGGTCGGATCGTCATCGGACCTCCACGGTGACCGGCGTGCCGGAGACGAAGGGCAGCGGCCCGCCGGCCCGCGTGGCCCGCACGATGACACGCTCGCCGGCCGCGAGCGAGCGCCAGGCGAGCGACCGACCCGCCTCCGCCCGCCGCCCCGCCACGCCGTCGGCGACCAGCGTCGCGCCCGCGGCCGGCGCGGCGAGCGTCACGTCCGCGATTGCGTCCGCGCCGTGGTTGACGACGGCGGTGGAGCCGTCGCCGCGGTACTCGACCGTGACGTCGCCGAGCGCGCGCAGCCGGTCGCCCGCCCCACGCCAGGTCGGCACGACCAGCGACCCCGCCGCGACCCGCGCGCCGAGGCGCGCGAAGAGGGCGTCCAGCGCGGGCGCGATCTCGAGCGTCCCCGCGGCGGCGCGCCGCACCGCGAGCCGGCGGCGGTGATCCGGCGATCCCGTCGTCCGCTCGGACGCCGACAGATACGTGTGCGCGACGATCAGGCCGTGGTGCGCCTCGAGCGCGTCGAGCGCGTGGTCGTCGAGGCGGGCCGTGAGCGCTCCGGGCGCGTCGTACAGGAGCACGCTCCGGAAGACCCACAGCCGCGGATCGGGCGGAAACGGGAAGATCGGGCTCCGCGCGGCGGCCGGTTTGCCGCCGAACAGGTCGAGCGTGTCCTCGCCGACGTCGTCCGCCGCCCACACCCAGCGGTAGCCGTGCGCGATCAGCAGGTCGCGGATCCCGAACGGCGGCTCCGTCGTCCAGCCCTCGGTCGAGAGCGCCTCGCAGTTCGTGTACGGCTCGTGGTCGACCCAGGTGACGACGCGCCACGGGTCGAAGGTCGCGAGCCCGTCCCGCACCGCCGCGCGGTCGTCGACGTGGTCGGTGATCGAGTGCGCGCCGACCTCGCCGCCGCGCGCGACGATCACGTCGGCGAGCGCGCGGGCCGCCGCGTCGTCGGCGAGGGTGCCCGTCCCGCCGCGCGCGAAGAACGTCTTCGTGAGCTGGAGCCCGTGGCCGAACAGACCACGGGTCGCAGGCGCCGCCGCGTTCGAGCTGCCGAAGAGCACGGCGCGCAGCGCCGTCGGGTCGGTGCGATCGGCGTGGTCGGTGACGACCAGCGCCGCGCGAGCGCCGGCCGGCCAGCGCTCGACGATCAGCGGCAGCGGCGCCGCAGCGCCGACCAGGTGGAGCGTCGCCTGCGCGTGGACCTCGGCGCCCGCGGGACGCACGAGCGCGTCGTGCGGGCGGCGCCGCTCGAGCGCGCGCCAGTCGACGGGCGGCGGCGGCAAGCGCTCGAGGCACCGCTCGTAGACCGAGAACGGATGCGACGCGCGGTCGTCGAGGATCAGCGCCAGCTCCGTCCGGTCGTGGCCCGGGGCGACCTCGGCCGCCACGATCCCCTGCCCGCCCGCGACCACGACCCGCGGCGTCGCGACGAACACCGGCGTGCCGCGGTCGACCCGCAGGCGCTCGCCGACCGGCGCGAATTCCAGGTCGCGGCCGACGGCGCGCGCCGCGCCGGGCAGCGCGAGCCGCACGACTTCGTGGTCGACGGCGGTGGCGGCCGCGTACCGGACGAGCACGTCGAGCGTGACGGCCCCGTCTGCGGGCACGAGCGTCAGCTTGACGTCGCACGCAGCGCCGTGCGCGGTGCCGGTCCAGCGGTCTCCCGCACGCGTCCAGACGAGCGCCGACGTCCCGACGCCACCGGCGCGCACGTCGACGATGAGGTCGACGGACACCGGCGGACCGCCATCCTTCAGCACGACCGTCGTCGCGCGGGCGTGTCCCGCGCCAACCGCGAGCAGCGCGGCGAGCACCACCCATCCCACCCCGCATCGCACGCCGCACCCATCGCACGTCCGGCGGACGTGGCCAAACGCGCGCGCGTCAGTCCGCGATCGGTGCGACGTTCACCGAGACGAGGTTGGGGCCGGCCGACCGCACCACGCCGAGCAGCCACCCGCCCGACCACGGCGTGATGCCGGGCGCGCCGGCGACGCCCGCCGCCAGCAGCCGCGGCGACGCGTCGACGATCGTGCCGTCGGGCCGCACGCCGACGCCGAAGACGTCGTACACGCCGGGTCCGGTCTGCGACAGCCAGACCACCAGCCACGACGTCCCGTCGAAGGCGACGCGCAGCGGCCCGGCGACCGACGTCCCGCCGGCGAGCACGAGGCCGCCGTCGGGATCGAGCGGCCCGTCGGCGCGCGTGAAGCGGAGCGCGCGGACGTCGCTGCCGCCCACGCCGGGTTGCGCCCACGCGGCCAGGAAGCTCGAGCTGCCCCACGCCACCCCGGGCCCGGTAGTGGTGCTCGACGGCGCCGAGCTGAGCTTCACGTGTGCGGGCGTCGGCGGGAGCCACCACGCGAACAGGCCGCTGTCCACGACGACCGGCGAGCCGGTGCTCCAGTCCGCAAACGCCGACACGAAGGTCGCCACCGTGTCGCCGCCGCCGCTCGCGAGCCCGCCCGCGCTGTCGCTGTTCACCGGAGGAGGCTGGGAGAGGCCCGTCGGCTCGACTCCGATGCCCGTGGTGCTCTGCAGCTGACCGCTGGAGAACGTCATGCGCGCGGCGGAGTGCCAGTCGAACATGAAACTGTTGAAGCAGCCCGCGAAGTTGCCCCACAGCGCGACGACCTGATCGGGCTGCTCGGCGACGACGCCGACCGGCGGCCCTATCCCCCTAAAGCACATCCCGAACGTGGTCGCCTGCGCGAGCACCTGGCGACTCGCGACGGCGCCGGTCGCGTCGACGCGCGCCCCGCCCACCCGGTAGACCGGCAACGGCCCGGATCCATCCCAGCTGACGTACCACCCCGAGGCGTCGCCCCCGATCTCCGGGCCGTTCTGGGCAAACGGCCCACCGGTCGCGACGGGCTCGCTCACCTCGAACGACACGGAGTCGATCGGTATGCCGGACGCGTCGAGCCGCCGGCCGTTCACGGCCGGGAGGCTGCGGACGCTGTTCCAGGCGACCAACGCGCCGCCCGGTCCGGCAGCCACCGCCACCGCGCTGCCGCCGCTCACGCACGCGACCGCCGTCTCGCCCGACGGCGGCGCCGCGCAGGTCCCGGTCCGGCAGTCGTCGGTGCAGCCGGGCGAGCCCTGCGGCTCGCACTGCTCGGGTCCCTCGACCACACCGTCGCCGCACACGGCGTAACGGCAGCCCGGGAGGCAGGCGTCGACCCCGGGCGGATCGCACTCCTCGCCCGGGTCGAGCATGCCGTTGCCGCAGGTGTCGAAGTGGCAGGCGACGCAGTCCGGCGTCGGCGCCTCGCACTCCTCGCCCGGGTCGACGACGCCGTTGCCGCACGCGACGCAGCCGGTCGCGGTGCAGCCCTCGACGACGTTCGACGGATCGGCGACGCAGGCGCTGGCGTGCGCCGCCGACTTGCAGAGGCTCGCGGCGCGCACGATGCGGCCGCGCACGCGCGTGCTGGTGGTCCGGCAGCACACCGCGGACCCCGGCCGGCCGCAGGTGGACTGGCTCGCACGCTTGCGGGCGACGCTCCTGCAGGCCGAGGAGAGGAGGCCGTCGTGGTGGCGCTGCTTGACGACGTCGTTCGCGCAGCGGGTGTACGCGTGATGGTCGGTCGCGGTCGCGCACGGGCACGCCGAGTCCATCGCGGTCCAGGTGTCCTCGAGCATGGCGGCGTCGGCGCTCCCGACGTCGCAGACCGCGGCGCGGCCCCGGGCAGGTGCGAACCCGACCACGCCGATCAGCAGCAGGAGCGCCCAGCGTCGGGCGGCGGTCATCGTGACCCCTTTTCGGGCGGTCCCTAACTCGCCGGCGACGCGCCGGTCAAGACAAAACCGGCCCTGGTCAGGACGACGCGGCGATCCGCGCCGCGCCCAGCAGCGGCGCGCGTCCCGTGAGCGCCACCGCGATCGGAATGCCGGAGAGCAGCTCGGCGAAGCGCCCCTTCTCGACGAACGCCTTCATGAACTCTCCGGCCTCGAGCATCGGCAGGATCCGGGGCGCGATGCCGCCGCCGAGATATACGCCGCCCAACGCGAGCGACTTGAGCGCCAGGTTGCCGGCCTCGGCGCCGTACGCGGTCGCGAACATGTCGAGGGCGGCGGTGCAGAGCGGGTCGCGCGCGCTGCCCCCGAGCTCGGTGATGACCGCGCTCGGGTCCTCCCTCGCCATCCGCTCGGCGACCGCGGGCGCCTCCGGGTAGTACGCGAGGTCGCGCAGCGCCTCGTAGAGATGACGCAGCCCCGGCCCCGACAGCACGCGCTCCCAGCTCACGTGCCCCTCGTAGTGCGCGCGCAGGTAGCGGTAGACGTCGATCTCCTGCTCGCTGCGGGGCGCGAAGTCCGCGTGGCCGCCTTCGGTCGGGATGGCGTGATGCCGGCTCCCGTCCCACCAGAGGATGGCCTCGCCGAGGCCGGTGCCGGCGGCGATCACAGCGACGGTGCCGTCGCCGAGCGGGCGGTGCCCGCGGTTGAGCACGTGCAGCTCCTCGGTCGCGAGGTGCGGCATGCCCCACGCCATCGCCTCGAGGTCGTTCACGAGCGCCGTGTGGCGCAGCCCGAGCAGCGTCGCCAGCGTCGCGGAGTCGACGGTCCACGGCAGGTTGGTGGTCTGACAGCGCCCGTCGACGACGGGGCCGGGCACGCCGAAGCAGGCCGCGCGCACCGCGAGCGTCGGATGCTCGTCGAGGAAGGCCCGCACCATCTCTTCGATCCCCGCGTGGCTCTTGCTGGCGAAGCTGCCGCTCGCCCGCTCGACGAAGCGTCCCGCCTCTTCGCGAAACGCCGCCAGCACGGTCTTCGTTCCGCCGACGTCGCCGACCAGGAGCATGCGGGCGGGGAGTATAGCCGGACCGGGTCGGAAGCCTACCCCCTCCGGGCCGAAGCGGGGCACCGAAACGTCCGGCGCGGGTGCGCCATCCAAGCGGCCGATGACCCCCCGACCGGCTCCGGGCCCTGGTCCTCGCGGGCGGCGACGGGACGCGGTTGCCGCCGGCGACCGCTCGCGCGACCGCACCGTTCCCGTCTAGGCTGCGCGCTGGCCGCGCCGAAAAGGAGTCGTCCCGATGAAAGCCGTCGCCGTCGATCCCGCCCGCCGCAGTGTGCAGCTCGTCGATCGTCCGGAGCCCGCGCTCGCGACCCCCACCGACGTCAAGCTCCGCGTCCTCGACGTCGGCGTGTGCGGCACCGATCGCGAGATCTGCGCCTTCGAGTACGGGACGCCGCCCTCCGGCGACGCGCAGCTCGTGATCGGACACGAGTCGCTCGGCGAGGTGGTCGAGGTGGGCGCGGGCGTCAGCGGCCTCAGGCCCCGCGACCTCGTCGTCCCGACCGTGCGGCGCCCGTGCCCGCACCAGGAGTGCATCGCCTGCCGCGCCGGCCGGCAGGACTTCTGCTACACCGGCGACTTCCAGGAGCGCGGCATCAAGCAGCGCCACGGCTACATGACCGAGCTGGTGGTCGACGACGTGCGCTACATGAACGTCGTGCCGCGCGCGCTGCGCGACGTGGCCGTGCTGGTCGAGCCGCTCACGATCGCCGAGAAGGCGCTCGAGCAGGTGTGGGAGGTGCAGCAGCGGCTGCCGTGGCTCGAGTGCGACGGCTCGGGAAAGACGCCGCCGGGGCACGGACACCGCGCGGTGGTGATCGGCGCAGGGCCGGTCGGGCTCCTCGGCGCGATGACGCTGGTGCTAAACGGCTTCGACACCACCGTCTACTCGAAGGGCGCTGCGCCCAATCCCAAGGCCATGATCGTCGAGGCGATCGGCGCCCGCTACGTCGACGCCGACGCGGCGACGCCCGAGCAGCTCGCCGAGCAGGTCGGCAACATCGACCTGGTCTACGAGGCCGCGGGCGCGTCGGCGGTCGCGTTCGACGTGATGCGCGTGTTCGGCACCAACGGCGTCTTCATCTTCTCGGGCGTGCCCGGGCGGAAGGCGCCGATCCAGGTCGACACGGACCTGATCATGCGGAACCTGGTGCTGAAGAACCAGGTCGTGTTCGGCACCGTGAACGCGGGACGGGCCGCGTTCGAGGCCGCCATCCGCGACGTCGGCGAGTTCGCGCGGCGCTGGCCGGAGGCGGTGCGCGCGCTCATCACCGGGCGCTTCCCGATGACGGAGTTCGGCGACCTGCTGCTCGGGCGTCCGAGCGGCATCAAGAATGTCCTCGCCGTCGGCTGAGACGCGCGAGTGGCTCGAGACCGACGGGCTGGGCGGCTTCGCGTCCGGCACCGTCGCCGGGATCCGGACGCGGCGCTACCACGCCCTGCTGGTGGTCGCGACCACGCCGCCCACCGGCCGCGTGGCGCTCGTGAAGGGCGCCGACGTGTTCGTCGAGACCGCGTCCGGGCGCGTCGCGCTCTCGTCGCAGCGCTACGTCCCCGACGTCGTCGCGCCGGACGCGCGCGGCTTCCTCGAACGCTTCACGACGGATCCGTGGCCGACGTGGACGTTCCAGCTCCCCGACGGCGCGCGGATCGTCCACGAGCTGTTCGTGCCCGAGGGCCTGCCGGCGGTCGCGCTCGCGTGGCGCGTCCACGGCGACGCGACGGCGGCGCGCCTCACGATGCGGCCCTTCGTCGCGGGGGTCGACTTCCACGCGCTGCTCCGCGAGGACGGCGAGCGGCGGCTCGCGAGCACGCTCGCCGACGACGGCGTGGTCTGGCGTCCCGATCCGGCGCTGCCTGCGATCGTCGCGCGCGCGAACGGTACGTGGGCAGCCGAGCCGTTCTGGTACCGGCAGTTCCTCTACACCGAGGAGCGGGCGCGCGGGCTCGACCACACGGAAGACCTGGCGTCGCCGGGCGTGTTCACCTGGGACCTCGCGCGCGGCGAGGCGGTGTGCATCCTCGGCGCCGAGCGCGATGGCGCGCCGCTCCCGCTGGCGGGCGGCGCCGACGCGTGCCTGCGGAACCTCCGGAGCAGCGAGCGCGCGCGCCGTACGGCGTTCCCGTCCCGGCTCCACCGCGCCGCCGACGCCTACCTGGTCCGGCGCGGCCCCGGTCGCAGCGTGATCGCCGGCTACCCGTGGTTCGCGGACTGGGGCCGCGACGCGTTCATCGCGCTGCGCGGGCTCTACCTCGCGACCGGCCGGCTCGACGACGCGCGTGACGTGCTGCTCACGTGGAGCGGCGCGCTCTCCGACGGCATGCTGCCGAACCGCTTCTCGGATCAGGGCGAGCCGCCGGAGTACCACTCGGTCGACGCCGCGCTCTGGTACGTGATCGCCGTCCACGACCTGCTGGCGCGCACCGAGGTCGCGGCCGACGAGCACGCGCGGCTCACGGGCGCCGTCGCCGCGATCCTCGACGGCTACGCGCGCGGCGCGCGGCACGGCATCCACCTCGACGCCGACGGGCTGCTCGCGGCGGGCGAGCCCGGCCTCCAGCTGACCTGGATGGACGCGCGCGTCGGCGACCGGGTGATCACGCCGCGCGTCGGGAAGCCGGTCGAGGTGCAGGCGCTGTGGCTGAACGCGCTCCATCTCGCGAGCGGCGCCTCGTCGCGCTGGGCGCCGATCCTGACGCGCGCTCGGGCGTCGTTCGCGGCGCGGTTCTGGAACCCGGCCACCGGGTGCCTCCACGACGTCGTCGACGTCGACCACCGGCCGGGGACGGCCGACGGCGCGGTGCGGCCGAACCAGATCCTCGCGGTCGGCGGGCTGCCGCTCGCGCTCCTCGAGGACGAACGCGCCCGGTCGGTCGTCGACGTCGTCGAGACGCGGCTCTGGACGCCGCTCGGGCTGCGCTCGCTCGCGCCGGGCGAGCCGGGCTACGCGCCGCACTACCGCGGCGGCGTCGCGGAGCGCGACGGCACGTACCACCAGGGGACCGCGTGGCCGTGGCTGCTCGGCCCGTTCGTCGACGCGTGGCTGCGCGTCCACGGCGACTCGGCCGAGCGGCGGCGGGAGGCGCGCGAGCGGTTCCTGGCGCCCCTGCTCGCGCACCTCGACGAGGCCGGGCTGGGCCACGTCTCCGAGGTCGCGGACGCGGAGGCACCGCACACGCCGGGCGGGTGTCCGTTCCAGGCCTGGTCGGTGGGCGAAGCGCTGCGGATCGCGGCGCGGCTGCGGGGCTAGCGGACGAATTCCGGCAGCGCGTGCCGTCGAGCGTCGACGGTGGTCCCCGGGGTCGGCGAAACACCGGGGGCCGGTCCGGCATTCAACGTCCATGCGCCGTCTCGCCATCGCCGCCACCCTCGCCGTCGCCGCCACGGCCCGCGCCGACACCGCCTTCACCGTCGACCCCGGGGCCGGGAGCAACGCCTTCTCGGCGGTCTTCGACGCCGCGATCGGCGAGCGCATAACCGCGGTCAGCTCAAAGGTGGGCTGCACGCTCACCGTCGACGAGGAGAAGCTCCAGGGGAAGGCGGTCTGCACGGTGCCGCTCGGGTCGATCCGGGTCGACAACGACGACCTGAAGAGCGACCACTTCCGGCAGTGGGCCACCAACAAGACGGTCGACCCGCGGCAGTGCGTGCTGCGCCTCGAGGTCCCGCAACTCCAGCTCCCTGCAGTCGAGCCCATGAAGCCTGTCACCTTCGAGACCGAGGGGACGTTCACGATCTGCGGGCGCCCCCGCGACGACCACGGGGCGGAACGCATCACCGGCACCGTCCTCTACCTGCCGCCCGGCGAGTACAAGGACAGCCGGACGCTGCGGATCCGCGCGAAGATCGAGGGCTTCGACCGCGAGCGCTATCGCGTCGGACCGGCGTTCACCGACGGCTGGCTGGCGCGCGTCCAGCAGCTCGCGCCGGTGGTCGCCAAGCAGGGCACGATCGACGTAAACGTGTTTGGGACCGCGCCGGCCCGCTAGTCGCGCCACCCGAAACCCGCTCTGCGGCCGGACATCGAACGCCCGTGACCGATTCCCGCCTGCATCTACCCGAGTATCTGATGGAGGGCGCGCTCCTCGGCGCGTTCATGCTCTCCGCCTGCGGCTGCACGGCGTTGCTGTTCGACCCCGCCTCGCCGCTCGCGGGCGCCGGCGGCGGCGCGCTCGGCACGCGGCTCCTGATGGGGATCGCCATGGGCGCGACGGCGGCGGCACTGGTGTACTCTCCGTGGGGCCAGCGCTCCGGGGCGCACATGAACCCGTCCTTCACGCTCACGTTCCTCCGGCTCGGCAAGATCGCGCCCGTCGACGCGGCGGGCTACGTGGCCGGGCAGTTCGCCGGCGCGGTCGCGGGCGTGCTGGCGGCGCGCGCGCTGTTCGGCGCCGCGCTCGCGCACCCCGCGGTGCGGTTCGCCGTCACCGTGCCGGGCGCCGCGGGTGCGCCGGTCGCCTTCGTCGCCGAGGCGGTTATCTCGTTCGTGCTGATGGCGGTTGTGCTGACGTGCTCGAACAGCGCGCGGCTCTCGGCCGTCACCGGCGTCGCCGCCGGCGTGCTGATCGCCGCGTACGTCGTGCTCGAGGCGCCGCTCTCCGGGATGAGCATGAACCCGGCGCGGACGACCGGCTCCGCCGTCGTCGCGGGCGTGTGGACCGCCCTCTGGATCTACTTCACCGCCCCGCCGCTCGGCATGCTGCTGGCGGCGGAGGCCTACCAGCGCGTGCGCGGCGCCCATCGGGTGTACTGCGCCAAGCTGCATCACCGGAACACGTACCGGTGCATCTTCCGGTGCAACTACGGAGCGCTCACATGAGCACGCACTACGACGTCATCATCATCGGCACCGGCGCGGGCGGCGGCACGCTCGCCTGGAAGCTGGCACCGTCGAAGAAGCGCATCCTGCTGCTCGAGCGCGGCGAGTACGTCCCGCGCGAGAAGCAGAACTGGGACTCGCACGCGGTCGTGGTGGAGAGCCGCTACCACATCAAGGAGCCCTGGTACGACAAGGGCGGCAAGGAGTTCCACGCGGGCGCGCACTACTGCGTCGGCGGGAACACCAAGTTCTACGGCGCGGCGCTGATCCGGATGCGCGAGAGCGACTTCGGCGAGGTGCGCCACCACGGCGGCCTCTCTCCGGCCTGGCCGATCTCCTACGACGAGCTGGAGCCGTACTACAGCGAGGCCGAACACCTCTACCAGGTGCACGGGCTCCGCGGCAGCGACCCGACCGAGCCCCGCGCGAGCGCGCCCTACGCGCATCCGCCGCTCAGCCACGAGCCCCGCATCCAGCAGCTCGTCGACGACCTCACCCGTCTCGGCCACCGCCCGTTCCACCTGCCCGTCGGCGTCATGCTCGACGAGCAGAACCCGCGGAAGAGCCGCTGCATCCGGTGCGATACCTGCGACGGCTTCCCCTGCCTCGTGCAGGCCAAGGCCGACGCGCAGGTGGTCTGCGTCGACCCGGCGCTCGAACACGCGAACGTCGACCTCCTGACGGGCGCGTACGTGGCGCGGCTCGAGACCGACGCGGCGGGACGCGCGGTGACGAAGGTCCACGTCGAGCGGAACGGCGCCCGCGAGATCTACAGCGGCGACGTCGTGGTGGTGTCGGCGGGCGCGGTCAACTCCGCCGCGCTGCTGCTGCGCTCGGCCGGCGACCGGCATCCGCGCGGGCTCGCCAACGGCTCCGACGTCGTCGGCCGGCACTACATGTGCCATCTCAACTCGATGCTGCTCGCGGTTTCGCGCGACCCCAACCCGACGCGGTTCCAGAAGACGTGGGGCCTCAACGACTTCTACCACGCGACGCCCGGGTTCGAGTTCCCGATGGGCCACATCTCCATGATCGGCAAGACCGACGCGTCGATCCTGCGCGCCGGCGCGCCGCGCCTCGCGCCCGAGTGGACGCTCGAGAAGATGGCGGAGCACACGCTGTCGTTCTGGCTGACCTCGGAGGACCTCCCGTCCGCCGACAACCGCGTCACCGTCGACCGCGACGGCCGCATCACGCTCGCCTACGCGCCCAACAACGAGGAGGGGCATCGGCGCCTGATCGCGAAGCTCAAGGGCATGCTCGAGGAGATCCGCTGCGAGGATCACCTGATCCCGCTGAACGCCTACATCCCGGCGCGCATCCCGTTGGCCGGCGTGGCGCACCAGAACGGCACGATCCGCTTCGGCCGCGATCCGAAGACGTCGGCGCTCGACCCGAACTGCAAGGCGCACGAGCTCCACAACCTCTACGTCGTCGACGGCAGCTTCTTCGCCTCGAGCAGCGCGGTGAACCCCGCGCTCACGATCATGGCGAACGCGCTCCGGGTCGGCGACCACCTGCTGGAGCGCCTCGGGTGAGGCTCCTGCTCGCGGTCCTCTTCCTCGCGGGTCGCGCTGCGGGGGCGCCCGCGGTGCGTGCGGTCGACGCGGTCGGCGTCACGGTCGGCGACCTCGGGCGCTCGGTCGACTTCTACACGACGCTGCTCGGCTTCGAGCAGGTCTCGCAGGCCGACGTCGGCGGGGACGCGCTCGAGCAGCTCCGCGGCGTCTTCCCGCTGCACGCGCACGTCGCGACGCTCCGGCTCGGCGACGAGCGCCTCCAGCTCACCGAGTACGTGGCGCCGCGCGGACGGCCCGTGCCTGCCGACTCGCGCAGCAACGACCGCTGGTTCCAGCACGTCGCGATCGTGGTGTCCGACATGGACCGTGCCTACCAGCGACTGCACGACGCGCACATCGCGCAGATCTCGCCCGGCCCGCAGCGCCTCCCCGACTGGAACCCGAATGCCGGCGGCATCCGCGCCTTCTACTTCCGCGATCCCGACGGCCACCCGCTCGAGCTGATCTGGTTCCCGCCCGGGAAGGGCGATCGACGCTGGCAGCAGCCGGGCGACCGGCTGTTCCTCGGCATCGACCACACCGCGATCGGCGTCGCCGACACGACCGCCAGCCTGCGCTTCTACCGCGACCGGCTGGGCTTCCGGGTGGCCGGCACGGGCGAGAACTGGGGCCCGGAGCAGGCGCGGCTCAACGCGGTCGCGGGCGCACACCTGCGCATCACCGGGCTCCGCGCCGCCGCCGGTCCCGGCGTCGAGCTGCTCGAGTACCTCGCGCCGCACGACGGCCGCCGCCGTCCCGCCGACGTCCGCCCGAACGACCTCGTGCACTGGCAGATCGAGATGACCACCGGCAACCCGTCGGCGGTCGCCCCGCCCCGCGCCGCGTGCGCCGACACGCCCGAGCGCCCGCTCGGCTTCACCCGCGCCTGCCTGACCGCGGATCCCGACGGGCACGCCGTCGAGCTGGTGGACGGGAGCATCCGATGAGCGACCGCGAGCAGCAGCGCCTCGACGAAGACGTCCGTCGCGAGAAGAACTGGAAGCGCTGGGGACCGTACCTGGCCGAGCGCCAGTGGGGCACCGTGCGCGAGGACTACTCCGAGGACGGCGAGTGCTGGACCTACTTCCCGCACGACCACGCCCGCAGCCGCGCGTACCGCTGGGGCGAGGATGGCCTCTTCGGCATCACCGACCGCGAGTGCCGCCTCTGCTTCGCGCTGGCGCTCTGGAACGGCCGCGACCCGATCCTGAAGGAACGCCTCTTCGGCCTCACCGGCCCCGAGGGCAACCACGGCGAGGACGTGAAGGAGTACTACTTCTACCTCGACGCCACGCCGACGTCGTCGTACCTGAAGGGGCTCTACAAGTACCCGCAGGCGGAGTTCCCGTACGCGAGGCTCGTCGAGGAGAACCGGCGCCGCGGGCGGCACGAGCCGGAGTTCGAGGTGCTCGACACCGGCGTCTTCGACGGCGGCCGCTACTTCGACGTCCAGGTCGAGTACGCGAAGGCCGCGCCCGACGACGTCCTGATCCGCATCACGATCTCGAACCGTGGCCCGGAGGCCGCGAGCCTCCACCTGCTGCCGACGCTCTGGTTCCGGAACACCTGGGCGTGGGGCCGCACCGGCGAAGGCTACTGGCCGAAGCCCAGGATCGCGCGCGCGAGCGACGGCGGCGTGGGCGCCGAGCACGCGTCGTTGGGCGCATTCCGGCTCGTTGCCGACGGCAAGCCCGAGTGGCTCTTCACCGACAACGAGACCAACGCCGTCAGGCTCTTCGGGGCCGCCGAGGGGCCCGCGTTCGCGAAGGACGGCTTCCACGCCCACGTCGTCGACGGACGCGCCGACGCGGTGAACCGCGACGGCGTCGGCACCAAGGCCGCCGCGCTCTACCGGCTCGACGTGCCGGCGGGCGAGTCCGCGGTCGTGAAGCTGCGGCTGGTCGCCGAGGCCGACGCCCCCGCGGCGCCGTTCGGCCGCGAGTTCGGCACGGTCTTCACGAACCGCATCGCGGAGGCCGACGAGTTCTACGCGTCCCGGATCCCCGCGGGTCTCACCGACGCCGAGCGCGCCGTGTCACGCCAGGGCTACGCCGGGCTCCTCTGGTCGCGGCAATTCTACTACTTCTCGGTGCGCGACTGGCTCGACGGCGACCCGGCGCAGCCGCCGCCCCCCGCCGCGCGGCGCACCGGCCGCAACAGCGAGTGGCAGCACCTCTACAACCGCGACGTCGTCTCGATGCCCGACAAGTGGGAGTACCCGTGGTACGCGGCCTGGGACCTGGCGTTCCACATGCTGCCGTTCGCCCGCGTCGACACCGAGTTCGCGAAGGAGCAGCTCGTGCTGTTCTCGCGCGAGTGGTACATGCACCCGAACGGCCAGCTCCCGGCCTACGAGTTCGCGTTCGGCGACGTGAACCCGCCGGTGCACGCGTGGGCCGCGTGGCGCCTCTACAAGATCGCCGCCAAGCGCGGCGAGCGCGACCGCGTCTTCCTGTCGCGGCTCTTCCAGAAGCTCTGCCTCAACTTCACCTGGTGGGTGAACCGCAAGGACGCCGAGGGCAACAACCTCTTCGGCGGCGGGTTCCTCGGCCTCGACAACGTCGGCGTCTTCGACCGCTCGAAGCCGCTCCCGACCGGCGGCCACCTGGAGCAGGCCGACGGCACCGCATGGATGGGCTTCTACTGCACGACGATGATGTCGATGGCGCTCGAGCTGGCGCGCACCAATCCCGCGTGCGGCGACATGGCCTCCAAGTTCTTCGAGCACTTCATCGCGATCGCCGACGCGATGAACAACCTCGGCGGCTCCGGCCTCTGGTGCGACGACGACGGCTTCTACTACGACCAGCTCCACCTGGGCGGCGGGCACATCGTCCCGCTCCGCGTCCGCTCGATGGTCGGGATCATCCCGCTGCTCGCCTGCGGCCTCCTCGAGTACGACCTGCTCGACATGGTGCCGGGGTTCACGAAGCGCATGGAGTGGTTCCTCGAGAACCGCCCCGACCTCCACGGCCAGGTCGCGTGCGCGGTGCGCGGCGAGCGCCATCGCCTGCTCGCCATCCCGACGCGCGAGCGCCTCGTGCGCGTGCTGCACTACGTGCTCGACGAGAACGAGTTCCTCGGCCCGTACGGGATCCGCTCGCTGTCGCGCGTGCACCACGACCGGCCGTACGTCTTCGGGGTCGACGGGCACGAGTATCGGGTCGACTACGAGCCCGGCGAGTCGACGAGCGGGCTCTTCGGCGGCAACTCCAACTGGCGCGGGCCGATCTGGTTCCCGATCAACTATCTGCTGATCGAAGCGCTCGAGCGCTACCACCACTTCTACGGCGACGACCTGCGCGTCGAATGCCCGACCGGCTCGGGCCGCCTGATGAACCTGCTCGAGGTGGCGCAGGAACTCTCCCGCCGCCTCACCACGCTGTTCGTCCCCGGCCCGGACGGCCGCCGCCCGTTCCACGGCGACGACCCTCGCTTCTCCGACGATCCCCACTGGCGCGACCTCGTGTGCTTCCACGAGTACTTCCACGGCGACACGGGCCGCGGCTGCGGCGCGAGCCACCAGACCGGCTGGACCGCGCTGGTGCTGCGCTGCCTCGAAGACGTCGCCCGGAGCCGGACGCGATGACGTGCCGGGAGGCCGACGCGCTGCTGGCCGACTACCTGGACGACCTCCTGCCGCCGCTCTCGCGCCAGCGCTTCGCCCGGCACCTGGGCGCGTGCCGGTGGTGCCGACGGAACGCCCGCACGTACGCGGACACCGTCGACCTGACGCGCGCGGCGTTCGACGAGCCGCCCCCGCTCGGCGACGCCGACTCGCACCCCCTCGTCGCCGCGATCGCGCACTGACCTGCTCGCCGATTCCGGCTTGACACCACCCCGCCGCGGCGCGAATCGTCGCCCATGGCGATCACACTGCCGCCGGCGCACCGCACCCACGAGGTCCTGAACCACGTCCCGCCGCTCCCGGACTTCGATCTCTTCGCCCACGACAAGGCGCTCGCGGACGGCCTCGAGCGCGAGGGCGCCGGTTGGGCGCGCGAGCGCGCGCACGAGCTGGGCCGGATCGTCGGCGGTGAGCCGGTCCAGTGGGGCATGCAGGCGAACACCTACCCGCCGGTGCTGCGCACGCACGACCGCAGCGGACACCGCATCGACGAGGTCGAATACCACCCGGCCTGGCACCACCTCCTCGGGCTCGCGGTGCGGCACGGGCTCCACGCGCTGCCGTGGCGCGAGGCGCGGCCGGGCGGGCACGTCGCGCGCGCGGCGCTCTTCTACCTGCTGGCGCAGGTCGAGCAGGGCGTCGGCTGCCCGGTGTCGATGACGTTCTCGGGCGTGCCGGCGCTGCGGGTGCAGCCCGAGGTCGCGGCGGAATGGGAGCCGCGGCTCACGTCGCTCGAGTACGACCCGCGTCTCGTCCCGGCCGACGGCAAGCGCGGCGCGCTCTGCGGCATGGCGATGACCGAGAAGCAGGGCGGCTCCGACGTGCGCGCGAACAGCACGCGCGCGGTGGCGCTCGGTCCCTCCGGCCCCGGCCACGAGTACGCGATCACCGGCCACAAGTGGTTCTGCTCGGCGCCGATGTCCGACTGCTTCCTCGTGCTCGCGCACACGGAGCGCGGGCTCTCATGCTTCCTCCTGCCGCGCTTCCTCCCCGACGGCACGCGCAACCGCTTCCACGTGCAGCGCCTCAAGGACAAGCTCGGCAACCGCTCGAACGCGTCGAGCGAGGTCGAGTTCGACGGCGCCTGGGCCCGCATGGTCGGCGAGGAGGGCCGCGGCGTGCCCACCATCATCGAGATGGTGAACCACACGCGCCTCGACTGCGTGATGGGCGCGGCCGCGACGATGCGCCAGGCGGTCGTGCAGGCGATGCACCACTGCGAGCACCGGGTGGCGTTCGGGAAGCGGCTGGTCGAGCAGCCGCTGATGCAGAACGTGCTGGCCGACCTCGCGATCGAGTCGGAGGCCGCCACCACCGTGATGCTGCGCCTCGCGCGCGCCTACGACGAGTCGAAGGATCCCGCCCAGCATCGCTTCGCGCGGCTCGCGACCGCGGTCTCGAAGTACTGGGTCTGCAAGCGCAACGCCCCGACCGTCGCCGAGGCGCTCGAATGCCTCGGCGGCGCCGGCTACGTCGAGGAGTCGCTGCTGCCGCGGCTCTACCGCGAGGCGCCCCTCAACTCGATCTGGGAAGGCTCCGGCAACGTGATGTGCCTGGACGTGCTGCGCGCGATGGGCCGCGACCCCGAGTCGGTCGACGCGTTCTTCGCCGAGGTCGGGCTCGCCGCCGGCGCGGACCGCCGTCTCGACGGCTTCGCCAACGCGCTCCGCGACGAGCTCGGCGACTTCGACGCGATCGAGCCCCGCGCGCGGCGCATCGTCGAGCGGATGGCGCTGGCGCTCCAGGGCTCGCTGCTGGTGCGGCACTCGGATCCGGCCGTCGCCGACGCGTTCTGCGCCTCGCGCCTGGGCGGGGATCGCGGGCTCGCGTTCGGGACGCTGCCGCCGGGCGTCGACTGCGCGCGGATCATCGCGCGGGCGCGGCCGGCGGTCGGGTGACGCGGGCGGCCCCGGGCCTGCGCGGTGTCAGGCGTTCGCGCGGCTGATGCCGAGCCGCTGCATGCGGCTCCGGAGCGTGCTCGGCGAGAGGCCCAGCACCCTGGCCGCGCCTCGCTCGCCCTCGATGCGCCACCGGGTCTCGCCGAGCACCGCGAGGATGTGCTGCCGCTCGACCTCTTCCAGCGACGCGCCGTTCGACGCGGGCGCGGGCGCCGCCGCGACCGCGGGCAGGACGCCGTCGTCGACGGTGAGGACCGGGCCGGTGGCGAGCACGACCGCGCGCTCGACGACGTTCTGCAGCTCGCGCACGTTCCCCGGCCACGCGTACGCCTTCAACCGGCGGAGTGCGTCGTCGGCGACCTGCGTGACCGGCTTCCCGAACTTCTTCGCGGACTGCTGCACGAAGTACAGGACGAGCGGCCCGATGTCCTCGACGCGGTCGCGGAGCGGGGGCACGCGGATCGGGAACACGTTCAGCCGGTAGAAGAGGTCGCTCCGGAACCTGCCGCCCTGCACCTCGGCCGCGAGGTCGCGGTTGGTGGCGGCGATCACCCGCACGTTCACCTTGAGCGTCTTGCTGCTCCCGACCGGCTCGAACTCCTGCTCCTGGAGGATGCGCAGCAGCTTCACCTGGGTCTCGAGCGGCAGCTCGCCGACCTCGTCGAGGAAGATGGTGCCGCCGTCGGCGATCTTGAAACGACCGTCGCGGTGGTCGAGCGCGCCGGTGAAGGCGCCGCGCACGTGGCCGAACAGCTCGCTCTCGACCAGGCCCGCGCTGATCGCCGCGCAGTTCACCTTGACCAGCGGCCGGTCGCGCCGCGGGCTGCGGTCGTGGATCGCGCGCGCCACCAGCTCCTTCCCGGTGCCGGTCTCGCCCAGGATGAGCGCGGTGGCATCCGTCGGCGCCACCTGCTCGATCGTGCGCAGCACCGCGCGCAGCGCCGGGCTGTTGCCGACCACCTCGGTGAAGTTGTGCTCGCTGCGGATCTCCTCCTGGAGATACGTGTTCTCGGCCGCCAGCCGGTCGCGGAGCCGCGCCACCTCCTCGTGGGCGAGGCAATCGTCGAGCGCCACCGCGACCGCGCTCGCCACCTGCTCGAGCAGCGTACGCGGCAGATGGGCGTACGCACCGCGCCGGGCGGCCATGAAGAACAACACGCCGCGCGCGCGGTCGGCGCTCACCAGCGGCATCGCGCACAGCGACTCCATGCCCTCGGCCGTCATCACCTCGAACGTGAGCGGGAAGCGCTCGCGCAGCTCATCGCGCGACGCGGTCACGACCCACTCGCGCTCGCGCAGCACGAAGTCGCAGGCGGTGCCGGCGGCGGGCAGCACCTTGACGCGCGTGCGCGTGTCCGCGTCGGCCTCGGGGGTGAGGAGATGGCCCTGGAGCCGGTCGCCCTCGATCGGCAGCTCGATGCCGAAGCGGTCGGTCTCGACGAGATCGCGGAGGCAGAGCGCGAGCGTGCCGAACAGCGCGTCGCGCTCGAGGTGCCGGCTGACGGCGCGGTTCACGTCGAGGAGGACGCGCAACTCCTGGCTCCGCTGCTCGAGCTTGGCGTACGTCGAGAGCCGCTCCAGCTCGGCGCCGGCGCGCGCCGCGAAGCTCTCGAGCACCGCGAGCCGGTGCTGGTCCGCCGTCATCGGCTGCCCGTCCATCACCACCAGGTGGCCGATCACGGTGCGCTGCGAGTCGACCACCGGCACGCCGAGGTAGCTCTCGACGCCCAGGTCGACGAGCGCCGTGTCGGTCGGGAACGTCTGCTGGAGCCCCTCGCCGTGGAAGCACGCCCGGCCCGCGACCACGCCCTGGCACGGCGTGCCGGCGAGGTCGTACTCGAACGCGGCGCCGTGGTGATCGCGCTGCCAGAACGCCAGCGAGCGCGCGCGATGGTCGGGCAGGCAGGCCGCGACGAACGCGTACTCGACGCGCAACCCCTTCGCGAGCTGCTCGACCAGCGCGTGGAAGAACGGCTCGCCGGTCACCGCCGCGGTGCCGTCGGTGATCGCGCGCAGCAGCTCCTCGGCGCGCTTCCAGGCCGTGACGTCGCGCGAGACCGCGAGCAGCATCTCGGGCGCGCCGGCGGCGTCGAGGATCGGGCTCACGACCACGTCGAACCACTTGGGCGTGCGGGTCTGCGTGGTCGGGAAGAAGCCGACGAAGCGCCCCACCCCGCCCGCGCGCGCGGTCGCGATCGCGTTCCGGGCCGCATCGCGGTCGGCGCCCTCCCAGAAGCCGATCCACTCGCCGCCGATCAGCGGAGCGAGGTCGCAGATCTCGAGCAGCGTCATGCCGCCGGCGTTCATCGACACCAGGCGGCCTTCGAGGTCGAGGACCTTGATGCAGTCGAGGCTGCTGTCGATCACCCGCGACTGGAGGTCGTCGGGGGCCGGGGTCGCGCGCGCTGCCCGCTCCGTGTGCGCCATGCCGAACTCGGAATCGCATATTCGCCCAGCCGACGGGCGATCACAACGGGTCCGCCGCGCGCCCGCGCTCACGCCGCCCGGACCCCCGCGACCGCGGCGTCGCCGTCGCCCAGCTCCCCGGCGAGCAGCGTGCGGAGCGCCTGGCGGGCGCGGTGCAGGCGGATCTTCACCGCGTTCGCCGTCACCCCGAGCAGCCCGGCGGCCTCGTCGGTGTCGAGGTCCTCGATGTCGCGGAGCACCAGGACGGTGCGATACGACTCGGGCAGCTTCGCAATGCAGCGCCGGACGCGCGCCCGCGTCTCCTCGCGCTCGAGCAGCATGTGCGCCGGCTCATCCCAGGTCGCCGGGGCCTCGGCCCACGCGCCGGTCGCGTCGAAGGTGGGGAGCAGCTCCTCGATCGACTCCTCGCTCCGCCGCCGGCGGCTGCGGAGCTTCATCAACGCGGCGTTGACGACGATCCGGTGCAGCCAGGTGGAGACCCGGGCGCCGCCGGCGAAGCCGTCGATACCGCGCGACGCCGACAGGAAGGCGTCCTGGAGCACGTCGCGGGCGTCGTCCTCGTTGCCGACGATGCGGCGGGCGACGGCGAGGAGGCGAGCGCCGTAGCCGCGCACGAGGTCCTCGAACGCCTGCGGGTCGCGGGCGCGAAGGCGGTCCAGTAGCTGGGCGTCGTTCATCGCGTGCTCCTCTCGAGGGTGTCGGTCGGGGTGGTCTGCAGCAGCTCGCGGAGGAAGCCGGTGCAGCCGACGAGCCGCACCCGGTCGCCGTCGAGACGGCGGAGGAAGTCGAGGCCGACGGCGTCGGCGAACTGCACCTGGGAGACGTCGAGGTCGAGCGCCGGGTGACGCTTCATCGCCTCGACGCAGGCCTGCTCGAGCGCCGCGACGGTCCGGGCCGTCACGCGTCCCTCGACCGCCAGCCGGGCGTCGCCGCCGTCTCCCACCAGCTCGGTGATCCGCAGCATCATGCGGGGCCGGAAGAGCAACCCGCGTGCCGCGAGCGGGACTGTGAAAAGGCGCAGAGATCCCACCGCGCCTCGCGGCGCCCACGACCGGCCGCGATTCCGCCCACGAAATGTCGCGGTGGTCGTGGGCGGCGCCGCGAATCGAAACGCGCGGGAGCACGCCGCTCTGGGGCACCGGCTGAGGGGACGGCCGCTTGCAGCCTGGTAGCCGATCGGCTGTGCTGACCCCGCATCGCATGCACACCGCCACGCCGTCGTCCGCCCCGTCGCCCGACGAGACCGCGCTGGTCGCGGCGCTCCGCCGCGGCGACCAGGCCGCGTTCGCGACCGTCGTGCGCACGTACGGCGGCCGGCTGCTCGCGGTCGCGCGGCGCCTGCTGCGCGACGAGGACGACGCGCGCGACGCCTTGCAGGACGCGCTGCTCTCGGCCTTCCGCGGCCTCGACGGGTTCCAGGAGGGCGCGCGGCTCTCGACCTGGCTGCACCGGATCGTCGTCAACGCCTCGCTGATGAAGCTCCGGGCGCGGAAGCGCCGGCCGGAGGAGCCGATCGAGGGCCTGCTGCCCCAGTTCCTGGAGGACGGCCACCGGGTGCTCGACGGCGGGCAGGACTCCCCGTGGGCCGAGCCCGCCGAGACACTGCTCCAGCGCCACGAGACCCGGATGCTCGTCCGGGACGCCATCGACCGGCTGCCCGAGGGCTACCGTACCGTTCTGCTCCTCCGCGACATCGAAGACCTGAGAACCGAGGAGACCGCGCGCTTGCTGGAGATGACCCCCAACGCCGTCAAGGTCCGCCTGCACCGCGCCCGCCAGGCGCTGCGGACGCTCCTCGACCCGCACCTGAGGACGCCCCCCGCATGACGTGTCGCGAGCTGATCGACTTCCTGATGGACTACCGGGCGGGTGCGCTCCCGGAGGCCCAGTGCGCGAGCTTCGAGGCCCATCTCGAGCTCTGCCCCCCGTGCGTCGACTACCTCCGGACGTACGAGGAGACCGTGCGGCTCGGGAAGGGCGCCTGCAACAACCCCGACGACGCGGTCAGCGAGGAGGTCCCCGACGAGCTGGTGCAGGCGATCCTGAGCGCGCGCGCGAAGCGGTAGCGGCTCAGACGATCCCGCCGCTCTCGGCGAGTGCGCGCCGCGCGGTGCGCGTCACGACGACGGTGACCGCGATCGTCGCCAGCAGCCCGAGTGCGAGCACGACGTAGTACCCGACGCCCTCCGCCGCGGCGGGCGCGCTCGCGAGCGCGGCCACGTCGCCGGCGAGCTTCCCGTAGTAGACGTAGAGGAACGTGCCCGGCAGCATCCCGGCCGACGCCAGCACGTAGTCGGCGAAGCGCACGCGCGTGAGGCCGAGCACGTAGTTGAGCGGCGTGAACGGGAACACCGGCGAGAGCCGCAGCAGGAAGACGATCTTCCGGCCCTCGGCGCCGACCGCGCGGTCGATCGCCGCGAAGCGCGGCGTGCCGGCCAACCGCCGCTCGACGGCGCCCCGCGCGACGTAGCGCGCCACCAGGAACGCCGCCGTCGCTCCCAGGGTCGCGGCCATGAAGACGTAGACCACCCCGCGCGCCAGGCCGAAGATCGCGCCCGCGGCGAGCGTCAGCAGCGACGCCGGGACGAACGCGACCACGGCGAGCGCGTAGCCGGAGACGAAGACGACCGGCCCGAGCGCGCCCAGGCCGTCGATCCAGGCGGCGAAGCGCGGGACCGCGCCCCCCAGCGAACGCCCGACGACCGCCAGCGCGACGAGCGCGGCCACCGCGAGCGCCGCGAGCATCGTCCGGCGAGACATCTTCGACCGGTACGACGCACCGGTGGCAGGGTCAATCGGCCTGGCGGTACCCCCGCGGCGACCGTCTCCGGCCGCCGCGGGGGAACCTTGGCGAGCATCGCCCGGCTTGGGGAGGGACGGGCGCTGCTCCGTTGGACTCGGCGAACGAGCCAGCAACTGCCGTGCCGCCGTCCGGGTGCGGGATTTCCTGGGCCGACGACTCGCGGATGCGTGGTGGATCGCCTCATCACGTGCGAACGTGGCGGCGCGCCTCAGCGATGGTCGAGCTTGTAAGTCACCAGCGCGCGACTCACCGCCCCGCCGGCGGCGTCCGCGACGTCGACCTCGAGGACGACGATCGAGCGGCCGCGCTGGACGACGCGCGCGGTGGCGATCAGGTCGCCGCCCCGCGCGCCGGCGAGGAAGTTCACCGTGAGCCCGATGGTGGTGCCGCGCGGTTGGCGGTCGAGGTCGGCGCCCGTCCACGCGGCGGCGGTCGCGGCGACGTCGACCAACGCCGAGATCGCGCCGCCGTGCACCAGGTCGCCGACGGTCGTGACCTCGGGCCGGAACGGCAGCCGCGCCCGCACCAGCTCCGGCTCGACCGTCTCGATCCGGATCCCGAGGAGGCCGGCGAGCGGCGAGCCGCCGACGGCGGTGCGGACGATCTGCTCGAGGTCGGGCGTCATGGCCGGTCGGATTCCGCGGCTCCCACGCGGTTTCGGGCCGGGTCGTAGCACGGGGCGCGGTCCCCGCCGAGGCCCGGGATATGTCGACGCGGCGGACCGCTTCGCGCTATACGACCGCCCGGAGGAACCGCACATGGCCACCGGCGCGAGCCCAACCATGGTCGATCGACCGACCAGTCTCGTCGTCCGCGATCCCGCGCGCGGCACCGTGATCGACGAGCTGCCGATCGACGACGGCGAGACCGTGGCCGCGGCCGTCGCGCGGGCGCGGCACGCGCAGGCCGGCTGGGACGCGCTCGGCGTCCGGCAACGCGCGCGACTCCTGAAGCGTGCGCGCAAGGAGCTGGTCCGCGACCGCGCCGCCGTCCTCGACCTGCTCGAACGCGAGACAGGCAAGGCGCGCTTCGACGTGGTCGGCGAGCTGATGGGCGTCTGCCTCGAGCTGGGCTACCTCGCGCGCCGCGCACCCCGGTTCCTCGCCCCGCAGCGGGTGAGCACGCGGCCGCTCTTCGGCAAGCGCGGCATCGTCCACTTCAAGCCGCGCGGCGTGGTCGGCATCATCA
>Ga0335069_10003401_pt1 | contig 24061 bp, 22 predicted proteins | sample Lox_Sample_11_FD_206714 | JGI IMG/M metagenome (GOLD analysis project Ga0335069, IMG submission 206714) | Soil microbial communities from Loxahatchee National Wildlife Refuge, Florida, United States - Lox_Sample_1.1 | ecosystem: Environmental > Terrestrial > Soil > Wetlands | place: USA... | reverse complement strand
TCGCGCTGGGGGACGGCGAACGGCTGGCCGCGACCATCCCGAACGCTCGCCTCGAGGTCATCGAGGGGGCGCGCACGTTCTCGATGGTGGACCAGCCGCAGCGGCTCGCCGACCTGCTGTCGTCGATCGCGGTGCGCACCTAGGGCGGACCGGCGCTTCGCGGGCGTTACGCTCGCGGACATGCAAAACGTGCTGCATGGCCGGCGGATCCTGGTGACCGGTGGAGCGACCGGCATCGGCGCGGCCGCCATAGGAGTCCTCACCGACGCGGGGGCCGAGGTCGTCGGCACCTATCACCAGACCCCGCCGCCGGACGGTGCGGCGGCCACCTGGCTGCAGTGCGACGCACGTGACGCGGATGCGGTCTCGGCGATGGTGCGGCAGGCGGTCGAGCGTCTTGGTGGGCTCGACGTCCTGGTGAACGCCGCGGGGCTGTGGCAGGCCGGCATCCCCGGCTACATCGCTGCGGACGACATTTCGTTCCTGCTCGACACCAATGTCAAGGCGACGATCCTCACCAACCAGGCCGCCTACGGCGTGATGAAAAGCCAAGACCCCAAGGGCGGCAGGATCATCAACTTCGGATCGTCCGAGGCCGTGATGGGCAGCCCGGTCGCGGCCGTCTACTCCGCGACCAAGGGTGCGGTGCAGGCGTGGACCCGATCGGCCGCCAAAGCCTGGGGCGCCGACAACGTCACCGTCAACGCTTTGGCGCCGGCGGTGCAAACGCCCGGCTCGGACCGATTCCGGGATTTCCTCGGCCCGGAGGCCGCCGCCCTCATCGACCAGCAGATGAAGATGATGATCCCGCTGGGCGGGGCGCTCGGCGATCCCGCGCGAGACTTGGGACCCATGCTGGTTTTTCTGGCCGGGGCCGGTTCGGGCTTCATCACCGGGCAGCTGCTCGCCGTCGACGGCGGCCTGATGATGGTGGGCGGCTGAGGACGGGGCGCGGGTGAGCCGCCGCTAGGATAAGACGGACCGTCTCGTCTCGCAGTGGAGGTGGACCCGATCCGATGGCTGACGACACCATCCAGGCGCTGCTGCGCAAGCGCCTGTCCGACCCGGCCGTCGCCGTCAAACACGGCAACCTGCAATGGACTTGGAGTCAATACCTGGCGGAGTCGACCGCGCGCGCCGCGGCCTTCATCGCCGCCGCCGGCCCGGGGCGACCGCTGCACGTCGGCGCCCTGCTGGGCAACACACCCGAGATGCTGGCCCAGATGGCGGCGGCCGGGCTCGGCGGCTACGTGCTGTGCGGCCTGAACACCACGCGTCGCGGCGAGGCCCTGGCCGCGGACGTCCGGCGGGCCGACTGTCAATTTCTCGTGACCGACGCCGAACATCGGCCGCTGCTGGACGGTTTGAACCTCGAGGGAACGCAGATCCTGGACACCTCGGCGCCGCACTGGGCCGAGTTCGTCGGCGGCGCGGGCGAACTGGTCCCCCACCGCGAAGTCACCGCGATGGACGCGTTCATGATGATCTTCACCTCGGGGACGAGTGGAAATCCCAAGGCTGTCCAGGTATCCCACCTGATGGCGACGTTCGCCGGTATCAACCTGGTCCAGCGCTTCGCGCTGTCCGAACAGGACACCTGCTACGTGTCCATGCCGCTGTTTCACTCCAACGCCCTCGTGGCGGGATGGGCGCCCGCGGTGGTCTCCGGCGCCGCGATCGTGCCGGCGAGGTTTTCGGCGAGCAGCTTTCTCGACGACATCCGCCGCTACGGCGCCACCTACATGAACTACGTCGGTAAGCCCCTCGCCTACATTCTGGCCACCGCCGAACGCGACGACGACGCCGACAACCCACTGCGGGTGGCGTTCGGTAATGAGGCCAACGACAAGGACATTGAGGAGTTCGCGCGCCGGTTCGGGGTTCAGGTCGAGGACGGGTTCGGCTCGACGGAGAACGCGGTCATCGTGATCCGCGAACCCGGCACGCCGAAGGGCTCGATCGGTCGGGGGGTCGAGGGGGTCGCGGTGTACAACAGCGAAACCGTCACCGAATGCGCCGTCGCGCGCTTCGATGCCAACGGGGCGCTGGTCAACGCCGACGAAGCGGTGGGCGAGTTGGTCAACACGACCGGATCGGGCTTCTTCACCGGCTACTACAACGATCCCGACGCCAACGCCGAACGGATGCGCCACGGCATGTACTGGTCCGGCGACCTCGCCTACCGGGACGCCGAGGGCTGGATCTACCTGGCCGGCCGTACCGCCGACTGGATGCGGGTCGACGGCGAGAACCTAGCGGCGGCGCCCATCGAACGAATCCTGTTGCGGCACAGCGCCATCAACCGCGCCGCGGTGTACGCCGTCCCCGACGAGCGGGTCGGTGACCAGGTGATGGCGGCGATCGTCCTCAACGACGGCGCACAGCTCGAGCCCGACGCGTTCGAAGCGTTCCTGGTTGCGCAGCCCGACCTGTCCCCGAAGGCCTGGCCGCGTTACGTCCGCATCGCGGCGGACCTGCCCAGCACCGCCACCCACAAGGTGCTCAAGCGCCACCTGATCGCCCAGGGAACGGCCGTGGGCGAGGGTGAAAGCCTTTGGGAGCGCCAAGCGCGCGGCACCTCCTACCGGCGCGTCGCGGCCAGTGGCGATCGCAAGCACGGCCTAGCCGGGCGCTGCGGGTCGCCACCATCGGTCTAGGCCGGATCCCGGCGTGCTCGACGGCGGATCTGCCCCTTCGCCCGTCGCACCCGTTTGACGGGGTCCCGGCGTGTCCCGCCGGCGATCTCGTCGCGCAGCTGGGCGATGTTGGAGATCTCCGCGTACAGCCCGCGGATCGCGTAGTCGAGGACGGCGAACGAGAAACGCTGATCCGGGTCGTCGATGATGCCGAGTTCACGGGAACGCTGCCGCGACCACAGCGCCTCGTCCAGCCGAGCCCGGGTCGCCTCGAGATGCCGGTCGAGGGTATCGATCACCCGCTCGGGGTCCTCGCCGCGGGCCAGCCAGGTCCGGAGGATGACCGGGTGCTTGATCACCACCTGTTCCTGGCCCGGAAAGTGTTGGACCCAGCGGCGCAGCGCGTCCAGGCCGGCGTCGGTGGTCTCGTACAGCGTGATCGCGCGCTTGCCCGATTGGGCTCCGATCTCGCTGACCATCCCGCGCGCCAACAGCCGATTCAGTTCGCGCCGTACGTGACTCACTGACGGCGACCAATAGAAGTGGCCCACCGACAGTTCGGCGCGCATCTTGACCTCGCCGGCGGTGAGTTGTTCGTCATTGGCCGCCAGCACGCCCAGGACCAGGTAGGCGGTCACCGGTAGGCCGTTGCTCGTGCGCGCCGGGCTCATCGCCGGCTATTTCTGGCCGGTGAAATACGGCAGGGTCACGTCGCCACCGATGGCGTGGAATTGCACCTGCACCCGCAGGCCGATGGCCAGCTCGTCCGGGGCCACCCCGACGACGTTGGTCAGCATCTGGTAGCCCTCGTCCAGCGTGATGATCGCCGGCGCGTAGGGCGGTTCGAACTCCGCCGTGACGGGGCGATGCACGACGGTCCAGCTGTATACCTCGCCGAGTCCACCGCTGCGCTCCCAGCGTAATTCGGCCGAAAGGCATTGGCGGCATTGCTCGGTCGGCGGAAAGTTCGCCACACCGCAGGCCGCGCAGGATTGGTAGCGCAATTCGCCGGATCGGCAGCCCTGCCAGAAGGGGAGGCTGAGCTGGCTGCCGGCGTGCGGCACGGGGCCGTTCTGGGGCCGCAGCGGTTCGGTCGTCATGGTCGTTCGTCTCCCAGGATCAGCACCGTGGTGAACAGGGCTCCCGCTCCGCCGTTGCTGCACAACGCAACGTGCGCGTCGGGCACCTGGAGGTCCCCGGCCTGACCGCGCAGCTGCTCGACTGCGCGGATGGCCCGCTGCATCATCTGCGGATTGGAGCCCGCGTGGCTGAAGGACATCGTTCCTCCGTCGGTGGTGACCGGATGGCTGCCGTCGATGGCGATGTGACCGTCGGCGACAAACGGCCCGCCCTCGCCGTCGCCGCAAAAGCCGAAAGCCTCGAGCTGGCGGATGATTTCGAAGGAGAACGGATCGTAGAGCTCCAGCACGTCCACGTCGTCGCGCCGCAGCCCGGCGTGGCTGAACGCGCGGTCGGCCGCCCGCCTGCCGACCACGCCGTTCACGTGATCGCCGCGCCGGCCGACCAGATCCCACGCCGGTGGGTGCTGATACGACGGGCCGTGGAAGTCCGCGCCGCTGCCCAGCACATAGATCGGTTGGCCGGCGACGTCCAACGTGCCGACGTTGGCCACCACCAGGGCGCACCCACCCTCGGAGGTGGTGGCGCAGTCGAGCAGGTGAAACGGGTCGGCGATGGGACGTGACGCGGTGATGTCCTGCGGCGTGAACGGTCCGCGTTGGTAGTAAACGGCTTCGGGGTTGCGCGATCCGTTGTTGCGGATGGTCGCCGCGACGACGGACAGCTGTTCGCGCGTCGTGCCGTAGACGTGCATGTGGCGCCGGGCGATGAGGGCGAACTCCGCGGCGGTGAACATCCCCCAGGGCGCCACGAATTCGTTTTCGGGCCTGGTCCACGGCGCCGTGGCCTCGTGGTCGCGGTATTCACCCGCTTGCGCGGCGACCAGGACGACGACGTCGGCCATGCCGTGTTCGATCGCGGTGGCCGCCTCGGTGATCATGCCTACCCCGAACCCGAGCCCTTGCCAGGCGGGGCCGAGGCGCAGGTCGTAGATCAGCGCCGTGGACAGCGGCCCCGCGCTGATTCCGTCGACGTCGTCGACGCGCAGGCCGGCGTCGTCGAGGGCTCCGCGAATGGCCTTGAGCGCCAGGCCTCGTGAGCTTTCGCCATCCAGCCGGCGGCCCTGCCGGGTGTTGTGCACCCCGACGATCGCCGCGGTTCGCTTCGGCGGGCTAGTTTTCATCCGCGACGACTCCCAGGTAGGTGCCCACGACGTCGTAGTGCCGTCCGTCACGCGTGATGGTCCCGATCTTGGTGGTGCGCAGCCCGACTCGCTCCGTGCCCGCCTCGACCACGTCGATTCGCACGTCGATGGGCCGGGCCGTTTGCGGGTCGGTGATCTCGACGACGAGGGCCACGGCGCGTTCGCCCTCGTCCCACTCGACACCGGTGATCCGGTGCCGGGCGGTCAGCTCCAGCACCACGGAGTCCCGGCGCACCAGGAAGCGGACCGGTGCGCACAGCTCGCCGGTGCGCGGCGGCACGCACAGCGTCACCGCCATGTCACAACCCCGCCGGCCGCGCGCTGGTGATGCCCGAGGCGCGCAATTCGAGCAGATCCTGTCGGCTGCGTCCCAGAATGCCCGTCAGCACTTCGTCGGTGTGCTGCCCATACAGCGGCGGCACACGCCGAATCCAGCGCCGGGGCTTGCCGACGAATGCGAACGGCATGCCCGTGCACAAAAACGAGCCGGAAATCGGGTGGTCGACGGTTTCCCAGAAGCCGCGGGCGAGCAGCTGGGGGTCGCTCAGCAGGTCCGCCGGCGCGGTGACGGGCGCCGCGGCCACCCCGTCGCCGCGCAGCGCTGCCACCGCCCGTGCCACCGGATGGCGCGCGGTCCAATCGGAGATCAGCTTGTCGATTTCGTCGGCGCGTTCGCGCCACGCGGCCGCGTGTGCGCCGAGCTCGGGTCGCCCGATGAGCCTCGCCAACGCCACCCGGGCGGCGTCGTCCATCGCGGCCAGCGCCACCCAGTCGTCGTCACCCCGACACGGATACACGCCCTGCGGGGTTGCGCCGGGGCCGCGGTTTCCATCACGGCGCAGCTCGATTCCGTTGCGCGAGTACTCCACCAGCATTTCGGCGGCCACGTTCAGCGCGGCCTCGACCATGGTGGATTCGACGTGCATCCCGGCCCCTCCCCGGTCGCGGATCGCCAGCGCCGCGATCGCGGCGAACGCGGCATGCAGCCCCGCTATCGGGTCGCACACCCCGCGCGGAATCACCGGCGGTCCGTCGGCATGTCCGGTCATCCACGCCATCCCGGTCGCCTGCTCCATGGTCTGGGCGAAGCCGACGCGGTCGCGCCAGGGGCCGTCGAGGCCGAATGCCGGCATGCGGACCATGATCGCGCGCGGGTTGGCCGCGGCCACGGCGTCCCAGGTCAACCCGAAATTGTCCATCACCCGCGGCGAGAAGTTCTCGATGACGAGATCGCTTGCCGCCACGAGCTCTAATGCGATCGCGCGCCCGGCGTCGGTGCTCAGCTCGACGCTGATGCCGCGCTTGTTGTTGTTGCTGCACAGGAATACCGGGCCCCACTCCCACCATTGGTCCCAGTCGGGCGGGCGGCCCGCGGAAAACCTCATGCCGTCGGGCCGGCGGACGCCCTCGAGTTTGATCACGTCGGCGCCGAGCGCACCGAGCAGCTGGGTTGCGACCGGTCCCGCCCAGAATGCCGTCAGGTCCGTTACCCGTATGTCGCACAACGGAAGCGCGCCGGCGTCCGCGCGGAGCCGGTCGGGTCGCACCGGCCAGCGGATGCGGCCGTTGTCGGCGCCGAGCCGTGGGGGCCGCCCAGGCGGAGTGGTCGTCATCGCCTCGCTGCGGTACGGCACACGCGGCTGCAGCACCCCGAGCTCCGATTCGACGAAGACCCCGCGCTGCACGAAGTGGTCGACGGTGGGCAGTGTGGCCGGGGTGGCGATCGGCGCCACCGGGATGCGGAACGCCACCGCGAGGTCGACGATCTCCTCGGTGGTGCGGGACTGGGTCCACCGGGTGACCATGCCGAGGAACTCGTCGCGGCGCTCGACGCGGCCGGCGAACGAGGCCAGTTCGGCGTCGTCCACCAGGTCGGCGCGATCGATCATGACCAGAAAGTCCTGGAACTGCTGCGCGGTGATCGTGCAGAACCCGACCATGCCGTCGGCGGTGGGAACGATCGACGGCAGTTCCAGGCTGCGTTGGTACAGCAGGGAATCCGCGCCCAGCACGCTGGCCGACATGGTCGACAGCCCGCCCATCGCGATGACCATCGCCTCGTACGTCGAGACGTCGACGACCTCGCCGCCCCCGCCCCGGGCGGCGTGGCGCGCGGAGGCGGCGGCGACCGCCGCGGCGAAGGTGCCCGCCAGCCACTCACCCAGCCGCCCGCCGGCCTGCACCGGCTCGTCACCGGGCCAGCCCCGGCCGGCGATCGAGCCGCACAACGCCTGCAGGATGAACTCGTTGGCCACCACCTGGTCGTCGACGTAGGGTCCCGTCATGCCGAACGGCGTCACGGCCACGACCACGGCCGACGGGCCGGTGTGGGCCGTGACGTCGTCGAGGGTCCGGCCGTCGGTCAGGTCGGTGAGCACGATGTCGGCGCCGGCCAGCAGCGTCGTGGTCTCCGCGTCGTCGTTCACCGACTTCTTGCCCGCGGCCAGGTAGCCGAACAGCGCCCCACTGGGGCCGTCGGGACAAGCTGACCACCGGCGCAGCGAATCGCCCTGGCGCGACTCGATTTTCACGACCTCGGCGCCCGCATCGGCGAACATCTTCCCGCAGTAGGACACCGCGATGCCGTTGGACAGTTCCAGCACCCGCCAGTCGGCGAACGGTGCCCGGGCGGCCACGCTCAGTTGCCCAGGGTGGTGGCGCGCCCCGCGATACCCGAAGCCTCTGCAGTCAGCTGTGCCTGCAGCGCGAACTGCGTCATGCGCGTCCACGCGTCGCGGTCACGCTGTCCGGCCCGGCGGCCGACATGGGTGACCACGTCGACGTCGGTGGCCTGTGCGCGGAGGTAGCCGGCGCGGGCGTGGTCCTTAGGTATATGCCGGAACGGGTCGAAGGAGTATGCGGCCATGGCGTTTTCGTGGGTGATCTTGTTGATGACCGCGTCGTCGAGATGGCCCATGGTGTCCATGACGTCCTCCGGAGCGAACGGCCAATTGCTGTCGGAATGCGGGAAGTCGGACTCCCAGCACAGCATGTCCTCGTTGAACCAGTCCATGTTGCGCACCCCGACCTTGTCGCTGATGAAGCAGGTGTAGAAGTGGCGCTTGAACACGTCGGTCGGTCCGCGGTAGCCCGGCGGGAACTCCGCGAGAGTCCAGCCCGAGTGCCTTTTGTAGACGTGCTCGGCGCGCCACAGGAAGTATGGAATCCAGCCGACGTCGCCCTCGGTGAGGGAAAACTTCAGTTGCGGGAAGTCGGCCCAGAATTCGGCCCAGATCAGCTCGGTGAAGGTGAACATGCTCATCATCGACGACGCCGTCATCTGCACACTGGGCGGCGCGTCGCTCGACACCTGCGGGGATCGCGACGCGGAGCCGACGTGAGTGCACAGCACCGTCTTGTTCTCGCAGACGGCCTCGAACAACGGGTACCAGTACTTGGTGTGAATGCTGGGCATCTGCAACGCTTCCGGATTCTCCGAGAACGTCACCGCGTGGCAGCCCTTGCCGGCCAGGCGCTTCACTTCCTTCGCCGCTTCAGCCACGTCGAACAGCGGCAGGATGCCGCACGGGATAAACCGGCCCGGGTGGGCCGCGCACCACTCGTCGACGTGCCAGTCGTTGTAGGCCTTGATCATCACCAGGTTGGCCTCGCGGTCGGGGCCCTGGTTGAGCACCTGGCCCGAGAAGCCGGTGAAGTTCGGGAAGTTCAGGCCCGCCAGCTGCCCGCCCGCGTTCATGTCACGGACCCGCTCGTCGACGTTGAAGCAGCCCGGCCGCATCTCGTCGTAGCGCGAGGCGTCGATGTTGTACATCTCGCGGGGTTTTCCGGCGACGGCATTCAGGCCCATGTTGCGTCCGCGAACCTCGCCGTAGTACCACTGCTGGACGCCATCGGGTTCGATGACCACCCGGGGCGCGCGTTCGCGGTACTTGGCGGGCACATGCGCGTCGAACATGTCGGCGGGCTCGGCGATGTGGTCGTCCACGCTGATCAGGATCAGGTCGTCCTTGTGCATGCCGCACTCCCTCGCGTGCCGATATAGTGACTAGTAGACAATGGCTTCCGTCACAGTGTCAACGCCGGCCCGTCGCCAAATCGCCGCAGGCAAGGGCCGGAAAGACAGAAATCAGGCCGACCCGGCAGGCCACGGGCCCGCAGCGATTGCGGACTAATAGTCCGTCACGGTCCCGGGCTAGCCCAGATGCCGTGCCATGGTCTATGCATATGACCATGACCGAGAATGAGGCGTTTCACGCCGCGCCGAAGGCGCACGCCGCGTGGCACTTCTTCCAGCAGATGCTGGCCGACGTCACCAAGATCGTGACCGAGGACGCCGAATCGGAACGGGAACTTCTCGAAGGGCTGCGCGTCATCGCCCGCGTCTCGTCGTTGTGCTCGCAATTGTCCGTCGAGGCCGACCCCGACCGGCCATCGTTCTTCGACATGTGTTCCCCGACAAGGATGATCGGCGGGCCTAACCCCGACGGCAACTACTACCTGGCGATGATCCGCGGTGATCGGCGCTACCGGATCACCGGCACCCGCGGCACGAGCGCCTACCTCGGCTTTCAGATCCTCGCGGGCGCCGGCCTGACCCCGCGCCGGATGGCCAACTACGTCAGCGACACCGACTTGGTCCTGAATGACGGCGAATTCACGCTGGTCCTCTCGGCGGAGGAACCCGCCGATCTTGCCGGCGCTCAGTGGGTGAAGATTCCCGACGACGCGTCGTCGGTCGTCGTGCGGGAATACATCGGCCAGCCCGCCTCCGAGACGTTGGCCACGCTACGCATCGACGCCCTCGACCCCGACCCCGTGGCCCCGCTGACCGACGGTGAACTCGCCGACCAGTTCACCGCGATGGCGTGGACGCTGATGAAACTCGTGACGATGCACCGCACCATCAAGCCCGAGCTCCTGGACAACCCCAACACGCTGCTGACCGCCGAGGCGGCCGATCTGGGCGCCGCCGACACCACCCCGGACAACCTGTACATGATGGGGACCTTCCGGCTCGATCCCGGCGAGGCGCTCGTGCTCGACATCGCGCCACCCGACACCCGCTACTGGAACGTCACGCTGGAAAGCCTCTGGCACGAGTGCCTGGAGCCGCGCCGCCGGCACAGCTCGGTCACCAATCGTGCCGTGCAACCCGACGCGGACCGGCGGGTGCGGATCGCAATCTCCGCCGAGGACTACGGCTTTGGCCATTGGCTGGACACCGGTGGCCGGCACCGCGGGTTCGTGGTCCTGCGCTGGCTGGACAACCCCAGCCCGCCCGACGTCTCCGTGTCGGTCCGCGAAGGGACGCACCGGCCATGACGCCGACCGAGCGGTTCGCCCCGGAACGTCTCATCGCCACCGCCTGCGAAGAGGCCGAAAGCGACGACTTCGGCGCGGACGGATGGCAACCCGGGTTGCAGCGCCTCACCGACGGGCTGGTCGACGAAGCCCGGCTCTCGCCCATCGGAGTGGAGATCGCATACCTCGACATCATGCGGGCACTCAAGAACCGGCTGGGTGTAATCGACTGGCGCAACAAGCATCCCGAAATCGCCGGTGAGCCGATCACCGCGCCGATCTTCATCGTCGGCCAGCCCCGCACCGGCACCACGATCCTCTATGACCTGCTCGCCCAGGACCCCGACCTGCGTGCGCCGCTGACGTGGGAGGTGGACGCGCCCTGCCCGGTCCCGCGGCCGGAGACCTATCACACCGATCCGCGCATCGCTCAGACGCAGGCCGGCATCGAACTCTCCGAGCAGATCATCCCCGGCTTGTTGGCGTTCCACCCGATGGGCGCTCTCGTCGGGCAGGAGTGCGTCCGCATCACGGCCGGCGAGTTCACCAGCATGATCTTCTCGGTGCAGTACCGCCTGCCGAGCTACTACCGCTGGCTGCTCTACGAGGCGGACCACGCGGGCGCCTACCGCTTTCACCGAATCTTCCTGCAGCACCTGCAGTCCGGCGTTCCCGGGCAGTGGCTGCTGAAGTCGCCGGCGCACCTGTGGCACCTCGATGCCCTGCTCGCCGAGTATCCCGACGCGTTGGTGGTGCAGACGCACCGCGATCCGCTCAACGTCATCTCTTCCATCGCCGCGCTCACCGACCACCTCCGGCGGATGGCCAGCGACGAATCGAACATCGCCGAGTGCGCCGCGCAGTCCTACGAGGAGATCGTCGTCGGGCTCGAGCGTGAAATGGCGCTGCGCGACGCCGCCGCCATCCCACCCGGACGCGTGATCGACGTGTTGTTCGCCGATTTCATGAACGACCCCTGGACGACGATCAACGACATCTACCGGAGGCTCGGCCGGGAACTGCGGCCCGAAGCCGCGCAGCGGATGCGTGACTTCCTCGCCACCCACCCCGGCGACGGCGGGGCCGGCCGCTACACGTGGGCAGACACCGGCCTGGACGCCACCGAGGTCCGCTCGAAGGTCAGCGCCTACCAGGACCGCTACGGGGTGCCGACCGAGCGGCTGCGCTGACGTCCCGGCGCCGAGATCGACGCGAGCGCGAAGAAGTTCGAGAGGACGTGTCGGTAACGTCGATCTCGACGCGTCAATCCGCCGGTTCGTAGCGCAGCATGGTGACCTCATGCTCGGGGTAGTCGCAGAACACCGGCCGCACCCGCATCCCCACCCTCAGATCACCCGGATCGACGTTGACCATCTCGGTGGAAAACCTTGGCCCCTCGTCCCATTCGACGATCGCCAGCAGCTGCGGAACGGCATCGGCGAAGTGCGGGCCGACGGGCCGGCGGGCTACGGTGAACGAATATAGCGTTCCCATGCCGGATATCTCGCGCCATTCCAGGTCGTCCGCCAGCGTGCGCGGGGCGCGCACGCGCGGATAGAACACATAGCTCTGCGCCGACGGCGAGTACTGGATGACGATGCGGTGCTGTGCCAGCGCATCCCAAAACGGCACGGTGGTCGGCGTTTTGACGGGCATGGGCCGCTCGAAGTGCATCGTCAGTCCCCCTGCAGGATGAGCGTCGTCTGCTCGGACAGGATGCCGCCGTTGCCGGACACGAAGGCCCGATTGCAATCGGCGACCTGGGCGGCGCCCGCGCGCCCCATGATCTGGCGGGTGGCGTCGCACACGTGATGCATCCCACCCGCCAATCCCGCCTGGCCGAAGCCCAGTTGGCCGCCGGCGGTGTTCAGCGGGAAGTCACCGCGGAATGTCAGGTCGTGGTCGGCGACGAACTCCATGCCGGTGCCCTTCTCGCAGAACCCGGCGTCCTCGAGCGACAGCAGCACGGTGATCGTGTAGCAGTCATAGATCGACACCATGTCCATGTCGTCACGGCCCAATCCGGTCATGGCGAAGGCGGTGTCGGCCGCCGCCGCGATCGGGGTCCGCAGCAGGTCCTCGGCGTAGGTCGGGGTCTTGAACGGCACGTGCTCGCCAAATCCCTTGATCCACACCGGTCGGTGGCGCGCCCGCTTGGCGATGTCGGCGTTCGCGACGACGACGGCGGCGCCCCCGACGCAGGGCATCACGATCTCCAGCATGTGCAGGGGGTCGGCGATGACCGGGCTGGCGAGGACGTCCTCGATGGTGAGCGGCGTGTCCTTCCAGATCGCGCCTTCGGTGTGGTTGGCGTTGACGCGCTGGTCGACGACGATCTTGGCCATCGCCCGCTCGTCGTAGCCGTAGACCGCCGCGTAGCGCGTGGCCACCTGCCCATAGGGGCCGTTCTGCCCGAGGTTGCCGTACGGGATCTCGAATTCCGCCTGCGGAGAGCCGTATTGGTTGCTCGACGAGCCGAAGAACATCGCGTCCACGAGTCGGCGAGGTTTCTTCTTCGATGACGGCGTGATGTACCTGGCGGGCAGCGCGCACAGGACCGCGTCGCAAATCCCGAGTTCGATCACCGCGGCCGCCCGCCAGACCATCGCGGCGGCGCTGGCTCCCCCGAGGTCGACCAGCTCGGCGAATCTGGCTCCGATGCCGAGGTATTCGGCGATCGTCGAGGGCACGAAGATCTCCGACTCGGCCAGGTGCGACGCCGCGATGCCGTTCACGACGTCGCCCGGCAGTCCGGCGTCCTCGAGCGCGGCCGCGGCGAGTTCGGCCCATTGTTCGATGACGAATGGTGCGGGCGACGCCTTGGCCAGCCGCTCGGGCGGCAGCTCGACGTAGCCGACGATCGCGGCTTCACCTCGTAATCCCATGGGGCATCCTACTTTCGGGGCAGCCCGAGAATCATGTGGGCGATGATGTTCAGCTGGATCTCCCTGGTTCCGCCGCCGAGCAGCTCGGCGGGCAGGTGCAGGTACGGCTCCACAATCGCCGGGTCGGTGTCGGCGACCATCGCCGTCCGCCCGGTCAGCTCCAGCGTGGCCTTGAACGTGCGTCGCAGCAGCACGTTCATCGCCACTTTGGCGATGCTCGACGCCGGCCCCGACGCCTGGCCGTCGAGCAACCGGATCGTCTCCCGCACCCCGAGCGCCTTGATCGCGTTGGTGTAGGCGTCCAGTTCGCCGAGGGCGCGCTGCGCATCGTCGCCGTCCGGCCCGGGTTCCGCGGCGAGCCGGCGCAGCGCGACCGCCCGGTCGTAGTGGACGTATCCGCTGATGGCCGAACGCTCTTCGGCCATGGTGGCGATCGCGAGGCTCCACCCGTCGGTCGGAGCGCCCAGAAGCATGTCGTCGGGCACGAAAACGTCGTTGAGGAAGACCTCGTTGAAATGCGCCTCGCCGGTGGCGGTCTTGATCGGCTGGATCTCGATGCCCTCGGATCGCATGTCGACGATGAAGTAGCCGATGCCGCGGTGCTTGCCGGCGTCGGGGTCGGTGCGCGCCAGCAGCGCCCCGAAGTCCGCCCGGTGCGCGGCCGACGTCCAGATCTTGTGTCCCTTGATGTTCCAGCCGCCGTCGACCTTTGTTGCGCGGGTGGTCAGGGAGGCCAGGTCGGAGCCGGCGCCGGGCTCGCTGAACAGCTGGCACCAGGCGATCTCGCCGCGTTGCGTCGGTGGAATCAGCCGCTCCTGCAGGTCTTTTGGTGCGGCGCGCAGCACCGAGGGCAGGATCCACTCGGCGATGCCCAGCGACGGACGGACCAGTGCGGGTCGCTTGTCGAACTCCTCGTCGATGATGAGCTGCTGCAGTGGGTCCGCGTCGAGTCCCCACGGCGTAGGCCAGTGCGGCGCGATCAGTCCCGCCTCGGCGATCAACGTGCGTTGCTGCCCGGCCTCGAAGTTTTCGTAGTCGCCCTGCCGTCCGGGTCGGTCGTTGCGGAGCGTCAGCGCCTTATCCAGGGTGTCGGCCACCTTTGCCCGGAACTCCGATTCGGCCTCGCCGAGGTCGACGGACATGTCGCGTTGCTGGGTGCACGTCAGTTGTCCCAGGCGCCGCGCCCACCGGGTCGCCGGGCCCATCGACGCGGCGAGGCTGGTGGCGCGCCTCCAGTAGAGGTGCACGTCGTGCTCCCAGGTGAAACCGACGGCGCCGAACATCGTCAGCGCGTCGAGCACCAGGTCCGGCACCGGCGAGACCGCGATCACCGCCGCCGCGGCCGCCGCCAATTGGAGCTGGTCGAGCGATTCGTCGACGGCGCGCACGGCATCCCAAGCGGCCGCTGTGGCCAGCTCGCTGTTGATCAACAGCGTCGCCGCGTTGTGCTGCAGCGCCTGGAAGGTGCCGATCACCTTCCCGAACTGCTCGCGGATGCGCAGGTGCGCGGTGACCGCTTCGACGCACCACTGCGCGATTCCGGCCATCATGCTGGCCACCAGCCCCACGGCGACGCACTGTGCGCGGTCGGCGTCGATGCCGGTCAGCGCGGCGGGCTCGAGGCCGCGATAGTCGTTCAGCCGCAAGATCCCGACGTCGCAGACCAGGTCGGTACCGTGTATCGATTCGACCGTCGCCGTGGGCTTTTGGGTATCGACCACAATCCAGGCGAGGTCGCCGTCGTCGGTCCGGGCGCCGACCAGGATCACCTGCGCCGAACACACGCCCGCGGTGACATCCGACTGGCCGCTGACCAGCCATCCGTCGCCGTCGGCGCGTGCCCGGAAGTCGCCGCCGTCGGGAAGGACGACCGCCGCGGGTAGGCCGGATGCGAGATCACGCAGCAGTGATTCGGCGGTCGGTGACGGATCGGCCAGCAGCGCAACGGCTCCCGTCGTCACCGTCGGCAGCAGCGGGCCGGGCAGCAACGTCCTGCCCGCCGACTCGAGTACGCATGCCGCGTCGATCAGCCGCCCGCCCTGGCCGCCGAGCCGCTCCGGCAGATGTACCGCGTGAAAGCCATTGGCGGCCAAGGTTTCCCACCACGCCGGGAGTTGCCCCGCCGCCAAGGCATCGAAACTGTCGCGGGTCTCGGCGATCGGGGCGTGCCGAGTGGCGAACTGGACGACGGCGTCGCCGAGGGCCTGCTGCTCCGGGCTCAGCCCCAGCGTCATAGCGGCGACCCCGTCCGGCTGAGACGACACGCCATCGAAGACCGCGACCCTTTCCTTGCAAGACGAACCGTCTCGTCTTGTGGCAGACTACGGGGCGGGTCAGGATATGTAAAGCGGGCCGTCAGCAGTGAGGATCACCCCATGCCAAGCGATCTCATCCGGGCGAGCTCTCCGAGGCGCCGCAGCGAGAAATCGCGCACGGCCATCGTCACCGCCACGCGGGAGCTGCTTCTCGAGCGCGGATTCGACGGCCTGACCATCGAGGCGGTCGCCGCCCGGGCGGGTGTGGGAAAGCAGACCATCTATCGCTGGTGGCCCAGCCGTCCCGCGCTCGTCGCCGACGTCATGCTCGAGGACGCCGACAAGATCCTGGCGTCGGTCGACCACACCGATGACCTGTCCGCCGACCTGGTGCGGTGGGTGGGCAGGCTCGTCGCGAGCCTGACGACGGCGCGCGGCATGGCCATGCTGCGGATCCTGACCGTCGCCGGCATGGAGCACGAGGACACCGCCGTCAGGCTGCGCGCGGGGTTCAGCGCGCCGCTGCACGACAGCGTCCGGGCTCGGCTGATCGCCGACGGCGTCGATGCGGCGGCCGCCGAGTCAGCGGCGGACGCCATCGTCGGCGGCGTGGTGTACCCGATACTGTCTGAGCCGCAACAATACTCACGACGCCGGGCCGAGCGCACGACCAGGATCATCGTCGAGGCGCTCGGGCCGCGCCGCTGACCACGATCGCAACGAACGCAACAACGCGCTCTTCTTGTAGTAGGAATTGGTCCCGAACCCGTATCGGCGCGGGCATCGGTTGCCGTCGGGTTCCCGCTAAGCTTTCGCAAAGCGACAGAACTCTTCGGCGAAGGCGGGTTCTACGCCTGAGGAGTGGCCGTGGACGAAGATTGTCTGAAGCTCACCACCTATCTGGCCGAGCGGCGGCGCACGCGCGACGGCTTCGTCTCCGACGTGCTGCTCGGCCTGTATGAAGAGCACCGCATCGCGAGCAGCGTCGTACTGCGCGGCATCGGCGGCTTCGGCACTGGCCGCCACCTGCGGACCGACGAGTCTTTGACGCTGTCCGAGGACCCCCCCGTGGTGGTCGTGGCGGTGGACACCCGGGAGGCCATCGAGGCCGTCCTCGACCCCGTACTTGCCGTCAAACAGCGAGGGTTGCTCACCCTCGAGCGCGCGCGCCTGCTGCGCGACGGCATCGGTCCGCTGGAGCTTCCTCATGATTTGCACGAAGCCGTCAAGTTGACCGTTTACGTCGGCCGCAAGGAGCGCGTCTACGGGGTGCCCGCCTACATCGCGCTCTGCGACCTGATGTATCGACGACAACTTGCCGGCGCGTCGGTATTCCTGGGCGTCGACGGCACCGCCCACGGGCAAAGGCAGCGCGCGCGTTTTCTTGGCCGCAATCCCGACGTGCCCATGATGGTCATTGCCGTCGGGTCCGGCGAGCGGATCGGCCGGGTGTTGCCCGAACTCGGCGGCCTGCTGCGGCGTCCCATGATCACGCTTGAACGGGTCCGCGTGTGCAAGCGCGACGGGGAGCTACTGGAACGGCCGCACGCTCTGCCGGGGTTCGACGAACACGGCCTACCGCTGTGGCAGAAGTTGATGATCTACACCTCGGAATCCGCGCGCCACAACCGCGTGCCGATTCATCGCGGTCTGCTCCAGCAGCTCCGAAAACGTAAGTCGCCCGACGGCGCGACCGTCATACGCGGCATCTGGGGCTTCAACGGCGATCACCAACCGCACGGTGACAAGCTGCTGTCGCTGAGTCGAGACGTCCCCGTCGTCACCGTCATCGTCGACACACCCGACAACATCGCCGAATGTTTCGACGTGGTCGACGAACTCACCCAGCACCGGGGATTGGTCACCAGCGAAATGGTGCCCGCCCTGGTTTCCGACGAGGGCGATGGCAGCCCGGGCCGGCCGCCCATGGCCAACCACCGCTACTGAGGGCGCAGCCTCAGCCGGCCACGGAGGCGTCGTAGATCGACTGGATCGACTTGTCCAGGGTGGCGTTGAACTGCTCATCGGACTGGTCGACCGAAAGCCCCTCGGTGAGCGCGCGACTGAAGCTGGCGATCAATCCCGTGTTCTTCGCCAGCAGCTCGTTGGCCTCCTCGCGGGAGTAGCCGCCGGAGAGAGCGACCACCCGCATCACCTTCGGGTGCTCGATCAGGGGGCGATAAAAGTTGACCTCGGTGGGCAGGCTCAACTTGACCATCACGCGCTGCCCGTCGGGCACCGCTTCGAGCTGCTTGGCGATTTCGTCCCGCAGGATGCTCTCGGCCTGGGCCTTGTCCGGGATCGAGATCGTGACCTCGGGTTCGATGATGGGCACCAGGCCGTGCGACAACACCTTTCGGGCGACCTCAAACTGCTGTGCGACCACCGCGGCGATGCCCCCTTGGTTGGCGCCGCCGATCACCGACCGCTCCTTGGTGCCGAACACCCCCTTGCCCACGGCCCGCTCCAGCAGCTCGTCCAGACCCGGGATGGGTTTCATCAGCTGCACATCGTCGGACGCCTCCGCCAGGCCTTTGTCGATTTTGAGGAATGGCACGATGCCCTTGGTCTCCCAGAGGTAGGTGGTCGACGGCTTGCCCTCGATCTCGCGGTCCATGGTCTGTTCGAACAGGATCGCCGCCAGCACCCGGTCGCCGGTGAACGCCGGCGAAGTGATGATCCGCGAGCGCATCTCGTGGATGAGGTCGAACATCTCCTTCTCGGAGGAATACGCGTCCTCCTTGATGCCGTACAGACGCAGCGCCTTGGGCGTCGAGCCCCCGCTCTGGTCGAGCGCTGCGATGAATCCCTTGCCCGATGTCATCCGGTCGGCTTGCTGCTGGTTCGGCATGGAATTCCCCACTCCCTCGTGGCACTGTCGGTGACGGCGCACCGTCAAGCTCGAATCGTGCCGATCATATTCGTCCGGTCCAGGGGCGGGCAGGCAGGTCGTCAGTCGGTCCCGGCGAGCTCGCGTTGCCCGATCACCCCGCTTATACCCGCTGCGCCGAGCCGCTCACGGAACGCGTGCGCCGTGTAGCCGACCGCCGTCGCGTCCGTTCGGGCGCGCACCGTCGCCGAACGCGGCATGTGAAACAGCACGCCCATCTCGCCGAAGTAGTCCCCGGGCCCCGCCACCTTGACCAGCTCCTCGCCGCCGTCGGCCAGCTCGCGCACGATGTCGAAGTGACCGTCGGACACCACGTAGATCAGGTCACCCATGGTGCACTGCTCGAAGAGCACCTCGCCGGCCTTGAGCTGGACAGTCTCGGGGAGCCGGTTCGTCGACGCATGCGCGGGCGCCAGCTCGACGACGTGATCGGCCATCGGAAGGATCCGGCTGTCGTGGGTGGCAACCACCACCACGCGCTCGCCCTCCGCGAGCGAGCGGATCAACCGCAGCACCTCCTCCACCTGGATGAAGTCGAGGTGCGCGGTCGGCTCGTCCGCGAGGATCAACGGTGGTTCCAGCGCGATCGCGCGGGCAACCGCGACGCGTTGCTGCTGCCCGCCACTGAGGTCGCCGGGGCGGTATTTCATCCGCTCCGCGAGGTTGACCCGAGTGAGCAGTTCCTCGGCACGCCGGCGCGAGGCCGCGCGCGACCACCCGGCCGCGCGCAGCGGGACCATCACGTTCTCGCACGCGGTGAGGCTGGGCACCAGGTTGAAGGCCTGGAAGACGATCCCCACCGTGTCGCGCCGATATTGCGCCAGCGCTCCGCCCTCGAGCTTCGTGATGTCGACGTCGTCGAACGTGATCGCCCCGGACTTCGGGCGCAAGATGCCGCCGAGGCAGGACAACAACGTCGTCTTGCCGCAGCCGCTCGGGCCGAGCAGGATCACCAGCGACCCGGCCGACACGTCAAGGTTCAGGCCGTTGAGCGGCCGGATCGCGTACCCGCCGCTGGAGTATTCGACGACGAGGTCTCGAATGCTCAGATCGCCCATCGCTCAGGGACCTCCGAATGCGAGCGCCGGATCGACGGCGACCGCGCGCCTGAATCCGGCAAGGCTGGCCAGCAGACCGATCACGATCGCGACCACCGACAGCGCCAGGTACGCATAAGCGGGCACCACAACAAGCATCGGGAACACCGGGCCAAGCAACAACGAAAAGATGACGCCCAGCACCGCCGCGAGCAACGTGACAACGACCGCCTGCAACGCCAGGCCGGCCAGAATCGACCGCGTCGGCACGCCGATCGCCTTGAACACCGCGAAATCGCGCAGCCGTTCCAGCGCGGACAGGTAGACCACCGATCCGACGATCAGCACGGCCACGATCCACAGCAAGCCGGCGACGATCGTGAGTGAACTCCAGGCAACCTTCAGCGGGCGCAACATGTCGCTGAGACCGACCGCTCGATCGATGACCTGGTAGCCCTCGGGGAGCTGTCGCGGTGCGCCTTCGATCGCGATCGACGAGATCACCGGCTGCCCGTTGTACGCCAGGCGCTGCACGCCCTCTGTCGTAAGGAAGACGTTGGGTATCTTGGCCATTGCGGTGGAATTGGGCACAATGCCGACGACCCGCAGCGTGTACGCACCCACTTGCAGCTCGTCGCCGACGTGCCGGCCCAGGGTGCTCGACACCGCGACCTCGTCCGGCATCGACGGTGCCCGACCCTCCGGGACTCGTGGCATGCCCGGTCCGTGCTCCGGCGCGCCGAAGGCCGTGACGTTTCGCCTCGAGGTGCCGTCCTTGACGTTCGACGGCGCGCAGGCAAGGGGGACCGCATTCACAACGCCCGGCGAAGCGGCCACCCGGGCCAACTCGGCTTGGGCGAATGGTGTCGCCCCCAGGAATGGCCCGGCCGCGCCGGCCTTGATCACGAATGAGTCGACGCCGATGGAGTCAACGGTTCGCTGCGCCTCGACCCGAAACCCATTCGCGAGCCCGGTCATTACCAGCGTCATCGCCAAGACAAGTCCGGTGCTGACGATCGCGATGACGAGGCGCCGCCGTCGCCATTGCATATCGCGTAAGGCCGCGAACAGCATGCTCAGACGCTACCGCCGGCACGCTTTCCCGGACAGGGTGTTATTACGGTGCTTACCTCAGCGCCTCGACGACTTCATCCGCGGTGAGGATGGCGGTGGCGTAGTTCGGGATGTTGACCTCGAGGGCGGCATGCATCTCGCGGTCCGAATAGCTGGCGGTCGCGTCCTTGACCACCGTGACGTCGTAGCCGAGCTCAGCGCCGTAGCGAACGGTCGCCTCGAGGCAGGTGTGCGCGATGAGCCCCATCATGATCAGCCGGTGGATGCCGTGCTTCTTGAGCAGAAGGTCCAAGTCGGTGTTGGCGAAACCGCTTGAACACCAATGCTCTTGGGCGACGACGTCACCCGGGCGGGGCTCGAACTCGGGGCGCAGCTCCCCGCCCCACGTCCCGTATTCGAATGTCTGGCGCGACCATGCCGCCCGCTGAATCGGCGCGACGTACTTCCATGTTTCGTAGTCACCGGGCCGGTACCGGTGGTGTAGCGCGTAGAAGACGCGGATGCCCGCGGCTCGCGCGGCCTCGAGGACCTGGCGCATGTGCGGAACGCACCGGTTGGCTTCGGCGACCGCCTTCAGCCGATCCCACACCTTCCCGCCCTCGGAGATGAAATCGTTGTACGGGTCGATCACGACGAGGCCGATCAGATCCCTCTCGTAGGTCACGTCGGTCATGTTCGCATGGCGGCTAGCGGGGTTCATCCTGCTCTTGCCGGGCGGCACGCCTGGTGGGCCACACCGCCATGCGGTCGAGGAGCCCGTCCCGCAGCACCAGCGTGTGGAACAGCACCGCGCAGACGTGGGCGGTGAACGTGAGGAACAGCAGGAAGGCCAAAACGCTGTGGGCCTGCCGCAGCACCGCGTACAGGTCGAGGTTGTGCGGCGCGATTCCCGGCAGGTGCAGCGGGCCCACCAGGATGATCGGGAATCGCGCCGCCGAGAGCATGGCCCACCCGACCAGGGGCTGCAGGAGCAGCAGCGCATACAGCAGGTACTCCGACCAGGACGCGATGCGGCGTTCGGCGCGGCTCATGGTGGCCAAAAACGGCGGCAGCCGGTGGGTGAGCCGGTTCGCCAGCCGCACCACGGCGAACGCCAGGATCAGCACCCCCAACGGCCGGTGGATCGCCAGGAGCAGCGGGTAATAACTCAGCGACGCGATCATGGTGACGCCGATCAGCAGCTGCGCGATGACCATCGGCGCCATCAGCCAATGCAGAATCCGCGACGGAAGCGCGAAACGCTTTGGTGCGATGGCGGTTTGGTTCGTCTGGGCGGTCATGCGAGCACCTGGGCCACGTTGACCTCGCTGGGCGATTTGGGTTCCTCGGCGCGGCGCGTGAAGGAGCGGGCGTAAACGGCCGATCTCGCCGGGGGCAGCGGATCGTCGGACGCGGTGATGCCGTCCGGCAGCACGAGGGGGTCGAAGTTGATATCGCGCGCGTTGCCGGCTTGCTCGGTGCGCACCGCGGTGATGGTGATGGTGCCGGCGTCGATCGACCGCCGCGATGGCGGCCACGGCTTAGTGGCGTCGTTGGTCGGATCGCCCGGCTCACCGATCGTGAGAACCAGCCGCCACCTCAGTGGCCGCTGCGCCAGCGTCCGGATGAGGTCGTCGAAGAGGTAATCCTTGCCGAGCGAGGACTGCGGCCCGCCGGCCCCGCCGGCATCCTGCGGAACCACCGACCACCGCACTGGAACGGTGGCGCCGGCGCCGTTGGTGAACCAGAAGGCGTTGAGCCCGTAAAACGTGCTGTCCGCGAATCCCGCACCGGGTGGTGACTGCTTGATGATCTTCATAGCCGCGGCGGTTTCGGGGTGCCGATCGAGGAAGGCGGCCATCTTCTGCGGGTCGGGCTTGCCGGTTCCGGGCAGCGGTTTGGACGCGAGCATCCGCTCGTAGAAGCCCTCGGGGGTGCTGTCGGTGAAGACGGGCAAATTGATCATCGCTGTGCGCCACTGCTGGCCGTTGGCCTGGAACAGCAGCCCGAGCCCGCGCACGGTGTCGGGCTTGTCGGGCTGATCCGGCAGACCGCCGCCCAGCGAAAACCGGCCGACGAGCGGAAAGGTGCCCGTCCCGAAGACCGCCGCCCGGCAGACGGCCGCGCCCGCCCCGTTGCTCACAAAGGATCCGGTGGCGGCCAGCCCTTTGGCGTGATTTCGCCGGAAACCGTCGTGGTGGCCGTAGACCGCTTCGAAGCGATCGGCGAACCTCGAGGGGGTCGGTGGCGTCGCTGTGTCCGGCCGCAGCCAGCCGCCGGCGTAGGCGAACCCGCCCACATCCACCGCCGCGAAACCGGCGACAGCGCCCATGCCGAGCAGCGCGCTTCGTCGGGTCAGCGCGACGCGGCGGGGATGCGCGGGCTTGGTCTCAGCGGTTTGGTCGTCGGGCCTGCCATCGTGATCGCCGGGCTCCATGCCCACCGTCCTTTCCCGCATTTCCGGGCCTTGCCGCGCAGTCTGGGAACGAACTCGATGGACGCATTCACCCACGTGAGGCTGCCGTGCGCAACATTTGCGGCGGCCATCGCGCACACCCGGACCACGTCGGGGCGCCAGGATTCGTTCAGTTGGATTGGTCACAAAGCCACGGCTGCAAGCGCCGTTTTCGGCATGGCTTAAAATCGGCTAAACACGTGCGGCTGCGCCTCCGCCTAGCGGTGCAGAAGAGATACTGTTTCTCCCCGGCAAGGCGTGTTACGCGGGTTGAGTCGACAGCCCCGGGCTTGGCAATGGCTGTTTGATTTCTCGGTGTCCCGCGCGGGGCGAATGTGAGTGACGAAGCATGATCGAACAATCCGGCAATTCAGTCGATCCGACGACCTTCGACGTAGCAAAACACCAGGTAGGCGGGGCGGTCGTGCTCAGCGTCTCGGGTGAGGTGGACATGCTCAGCGCGCCGCAGCTCGCCGAGGCGATACGCGCCACACTGGCCGCCGGACCGCCGGCGCTGGTCATCGACCTGACGAAAGTGGACTTTCTGGCCTCAGCCGGGATGACCGTCCTGGTGACAGCGCAGGCCGAGGTCGCGCCCCCCACCCAATTCGCGGTCGTCGCGAACGGGCCTGCCACCAGCAGGCCCATCAAGCTCATGGGATTGGACAGCATTTTGTCGCTCTACAGCACGCTCGACAGCGCGCTGAGCCGTCTCGCCGACGGTTGAACCTGAGAGAGTGAGGATGCAGCCGGGAGATGGGACGCTGAAGAACGTGGGCTGGATGAGGTGTCCGACATCGATGACCGATCCCGCTTCGTGCGCAGGGAAGTGGCCGCCGACGCGCGAAGCGCGGCCCGAACCCGTGCCGAGTTCGGCGTCTGGCTCGAGAGGCACTTCACGCTGGGCGCCGAGCGGACCAACGACCTGCTTCTTGCGGTGAACGAAGCGCTGACAAACGCCGCAGAATTCGCGTACGTGGAGGCACCGCAGCGCGGGAGCGTGGACCTCAGCGCAGCCTACGACGACGACTCCGACACGCTCGCGGTCACCATCAACGACCGCGGCCAATGGCGTCCTACCCGTCCCGAACCGGCCACCGCGCAGCGCCAACCACAGATTCGCGGGCGCGGCATCCCGCTGATGCGCGCGCTCGCCGACCGCGTGACCATCGACCGCACACCCCCCATGGGACCCACGTGACCTTGGTGTGGACGCGCCTCAGGTAGCGCACGGGGCCTGCTGGATGCGTGGCGATCTCCCGCAAAAGACCGCGGAGTACCCCGTCAGTGCCCCGCTCTGCTCG
>Ga0335069_10003400_pt1 | contig 24064 bp, 13 predicted proteins | sample Lox_Sample_11_FD_206714 | JGI IMG/M metagenome (GOLD analysis project Ga0335069, IMG submission 206714) | Soil microbial communities from Loxahatchee National Wildlife Refuge, Florida, United States - Lox_Sample_1.1 | ecosystem: Environmental > Terrestrial > Soil > Wetlands | place: USA... | reverse complement strand
GCAAGTGCTCGAGGGCGAAGTCGACCTCGCGAACGATTTCGGCCGCGTGCAGTTGCGATCGGGCGAGGCGGGCGAAGCCGAGGTGGGGCACGCCCCGCGTAAGACCGCGGTCATCGAAACCCGGAATCTGCTGCAATGGGCGCTCTACTACCCGGCGGTGCTGGTGCCGGAGGAGCTTGGGCTCGCGTCAGACGAGCAGTCCCGGCTGGCCGCGTCGCTTGAAGCCTACCGGGCGGGCAGTCTCCTCGACGCCCGCGACCTTTTCCCGGCGAGCGAACCCGGCCGGTCGGAGGCGGCCGGCGCGTTCAAGGCGGCGGTGCTGCTGGCCACCGGGCGGGTGGAAGCGGCGCGCACCGTCCTGCGGGATGTTCCGCGGCAGTCGCCCGGCCGGGCGGCGCTCGAGCGGATGATCGCCGCGGTGCTGGGCTCGGACCTCTCGGAAGCGTCCGCCCCGCAAGGCGCGAGCGGGTGGCTCGCCGAGAGCTATTTCCGTCAGTCGCGCCACGACCTTGAAGCCGCGCGGACGGCGGCCCGCCGCGCCACGGAACTCGCGCCGCGTTCGGGTTACGCCTGGGAGCGGCTGGCCGAGCTTGAGTTCTCCTTCGGCCGCACGCGCGAAGCTTTGCGCGCGTTGGACGAGAGTCTCCGGCTTTCGCCCCGCAACGCCCAGGCGCACGCGCTGCGCGGCTTCGCGCTCAGCGCGGAGAATCGGATCGGGGACGCCCGCGCCGAATTCCAGCAGGCGGTGGCGCTCGACGGCGGTCTGGGCAACGGCTGGCTCGGGCTCGGCCTGACGAAGATCAAGCAGGGCGACCTGGCGGCGGGCCAGTCGGACCTGCAGACGGCGGCGACCGTCGAGCCCACCCGCGCGTTCCTCTACAGCTACGACGGCAAGGCGCTCAACCTCCAGAGCCACGATGCGCTGGCCCGGAAGGATTTCGACCTGGCCCGGCAGATCGATCCGCAGGATCCGACGCCCTGGCTCTACTCGGCCATCCAGACGCAGCAAGGCAACCGCTACAACGAGGCGATCGGCGACATGGAGCGTTCGATCGAGCTCAACGGCAACCGGCGCGTGTACCGCTCGCAATTCCTGCTCGACCAGGACAGCGCCGTGCGCAGCGCCAACCTGGCCAAGATTTACCAGAACGACGGAATGACCGACCTTTCGGTGCGGGAGGCGACCCGCGCGGTGGACAGCGATTACGCCAACGCGTCGGCCCACCTGTTCCTCGCCGACAGCTATTACGCCCTGATCGACCCGAAGCGCATTTCGCTGCGCTATCAAACGGCGTGGTTCAACGAGCTGCTGCTCGCCAACCTGCTGTCGCCCGTCGGCGGAGGCCCGCTCTCGCAGTTCGTCTCCCAGCAGGAATATTCCAAGCTGCTCTCGCCCGACGGTGCCGGTGGCAGCACCGTGACCGAGTGGCGCAGCGGGGGCTACTTCGACTCGCAGAATTCAGTCTTCGGTTCCCGCGGCCGGGCCAGCGCGGGCCTGGACTTTTTATATCACAAAGACCCCGGGACCCGGCCGAACAATGATGACACCCGCAAGGAACTCTGGGGCCAGGCCAAGTTCCAGGTCACGGCCGACGACACCGTCTACACCCTGCTTCACTGGCGGGACCAGAAGGATGGCGACTTGTTCCAGACCTACGCCGACACCTCCAACAACCCCGGGTACCGCTACGAAGACCGGCAGGCGCCGGGCCTGGCGCTGGCCGGTTGGAACCACCGCTGGGCGCCGGGTTGGGTCACGTTGTTCCTGGGCGGCCGGCTCGATTCTGACCAGACGGCGACCGCGCCGAATGCGAGTGAGATCCTGCTGCAACGCGACCCGTCGTTCTTCTACCCCGGCTTCATCGAGCCCGCTCCCGGCGGCGGGCTGCAATTCACCGATCCGGTCCTGCGGAACGCAAATCCGGCGCCGGTGGGCTTCAATGCCGATGGCTCGCTCAAGTTTTCGCCGGCGTTCCTCAACAGCATCGCTCCCTTCCTGGGCCGGGCGCCGGTTTCCGGGGTATATTCCGACCGCTTCAATCTCGCCACGGAGCGCCGCTCAGTCGCCTGGACCGCGGAACTCGAGCAAATCTGGCAGACGAACCGGAATACACTCCTGGCCGGCGGCCGCTGGCAGTCCGGGTGGTTCAACACGACCGACCGACTTGACCTGCTCGATGTGGCGCTGAAGCCCTATTTCCCGTCGCCGGCGGCATTGCAGAACTCACGGGTCGGGCTTCGCCGGGAGAGTGTTTACGCTTACGACTATTTCAGCCCAGCGCCGTGGCTGACCCTGGTCGGGGGCGGTTCCTGGGACCGGCTCGAGCATCCGGCGGACTTCCGCTTTCCGCCGGTCAGCGACCGGAAAGTGGTGGACCAGCGTGCCAACGCCAAGGCGGGATTCACCTTCAAGCCGGCTCCCTGGCTGACGGTGCGGGGCGCCTACACCGAGGTACTCGGCGGCGTGGCGCTGGACGAGGACGTCCGGCTGGAGCCGGTGCAGTTCGCCGGGTTCAGCCAGACTTTTCGCACGATCATCTCGGAATCCATCGCGAGTTCGGTCGAGGCTCCGGTTTACAAGAACAAGGGGCTCAGCGTCGAGGGCCGCCTGCCGACGAGAACCTGGTGGGGCGCGTCGCTCAACGAACTGCGGGAACGCGTGGACCGGACGGTGGGTGCGTTCGACGTGCTGTTTCTGCCCGCGTTTCCGGTGGGCCTCGGAATTCTCCCGGCATCGACCACGGAGGCGCTCCGGTACCGCGAGGTCGACTCCGCCGTCGGGGTGAATCAATTGGCGGGTGACAATTTCGCGTTTGGTGTCACCTACCATCACACGCGCGCGGAACTCAGGGACGTTTACACCCAGGTGCCGGCAACCCTGCTGGCGGCCGCCGATCAGTTCGGCGTGGCCGCACTGGACCAGGTGACACTGGGGGCCAACTGGAATTCGCCGACGGGCTGGTTCGTGCGCGCGGAGGCCGATTGGTATCGCCAATGGCTGGAGGGCGTCATCCTGGGCACCGCCGCCGCCACCACGCCCGGCGACAACTTCTGGCAGGCGAACCTCGAGGGCGGTTTCCGGTTTCACCACAACCTGCGCGAGATCAGCGTCGGGGTGCTTAATCTCGGGGACCGCGACTACCACTTCAGTCCGCTGGACAACATTCTCGAGCCGCCGCGCGCGCGGACGATCTACGTCCGCTGCCGGGCGGCCTTCTAGCATGGCCAAACCGGGCCAGGCCCGCGGCGGCGGACGCGCCAGCTCCTGGATCGAGCGCCACGGTGGCTGGCTCTCGCACGTGGTGCTTTCCGTGCTCCTCGCCGCGGTCGGCTGGTACTCCGTCCGCTGGCGCGAAATCCTCTGGCCGACGTACAATGGCGAACCGATCGACTGGGCGGAAATGGGCATGGATCCGCTGCAGCAATTCAGCTTCGATGTGCCCTTTCTGCTCCGGCGCTCCCTGCCGGACGTTTTCCGGCGCTTCGCCGGCCGGCCGCGGCCGACCGACGAGGTGGTCCTGCTCTACATGGACGAGTCCTCGACCGCGCGGCTCGGGCAGCCGGCCGACCGGCCGTGGAGTCGCGCGGTGCACGCCCGCCTGCTCGACCGCCTGACGCGGGAAGGGGCGCGCGCGGTGATATTTGACGAGGTCTTCGAGACGCCCTCGCCGGAGGACGGCGGATTCGCCGCCGCGCTGGCGCGGAACGGTCGCGCGTTTCTGGGCGCCACGTTTGTGACGATTGGGGACGCACCGCTCACGCTGGACGAGCTCGAGCGGACCCGGCTGCCGGGGCTGAACCTGGAGAAGCTCATCCGGAACACCAAGCCGCTCGAGGCGGCCGCGGCGGGCTGGGGCCTGCTCACCTTTCGGCCGGTGGACAGTGATCACGGCGTCCGGCGACTGTTCGCCGGGAAGCCGCGCGCGGGACTGGCGCCGTGGCCGGCGATCTCCTGGCGCGCGGCGCTGGCGCTGGGCGCAAAGCTGCCGGCGGACGACGACCCGCGGCGCTTTGAGCGGCGCTGGCTGAATTACTACGGTCCGACCCGCAGCTTCGAGAGCATCAGCTATTCGCGGGCCCTGGTGGCGGAGGAGGGCATGCCGGAGGGGTATTTCAAGGGAAAGATCGTGCTCGTCGGCGGCCGCACCCAGCTCACCGTGACGGCCGGCCGGCTGATGGACGAGTTTAGCACCCCGTGGTCGCGCTTCGGCGGCCGGACGTTCATGCCGGGCGCGGAAATCCACGCCACCGCGCTGCTCAATCTCCTGCACCACGACTGGCTCGAACGGCTGCCGTTCACCGTCGAGCAGTGGCTGGTGGTGGCGTTCGGCTTGGTGCTCGGGGCGCTGCGCTGGCTGCGGCCCTGGCATGCGGTGGGGGCGGCGCTGGCGGTGGGGGCGGGCATCTTTGCCGCGTCGTGTCTGCTGCAGTGGCACAGCCATCTCTGGGGCAACTGGACCGTGCCGGTGCTCGTGCAGCTGCCGGTCGGCGTCGGGCTCGGCGTCGCCTCGCGGTATTATCTCGAGGAGCGCCGGAAGCGGAAGCTGCGCAGCGCATTCGGCTTCTACCTCTCGCCGGAACTGGCCTCCGAGATCGCCGAGCGCGATTTCACCCTGGCCCCGGGCGGAGAAAAGGTCACGGCGACCATGATCTTCACCGACCTCGAGGGCTTCACCACGCTCTCGGAGAAGCTCGGCGATTCCGCCCGGCTCGGCGAGGTCCTCACGGCGTATTTCACGCGGACGACCGACGAGATCCTCAAGGAGAAGGGGACCGTCATCAAGTTCATCGGCGATGCGGTCTTCGCGGCCTGGGGCGCGCCGCTGCCGCAACCGGACCAGGCCGAGCGGGCCGTGCGCGCCGCGTGGCACCTGTCGCGCGTCTCGGAAATGGATGTGCCCATCCCGCGGCCGGACGGCACGGTCGAGACCGTGCACGTGCGGACCCGCGTGGGCCTCCACACCGGGGAGGCGCTGGCGGGCAATCTCGGCAGCGCCCGCCGGTTCGACTACACGCTGATCGGCGACGCGGTGAACTTTGCGGCGCGGCTCGAGGGCGCCAACAAGTACACGGGCACCTCGATCCTGCTGTCCGACGACACGGCGCAGCGGCTCGGCGGAAAGTTTCTCCTGCGCCGGCTCGGTGCATTCCGCGTGAAGGGCAAGGCGCAGGCGGTCGTCATCCACGAGCTGCTGGGCGAGGACGCGGCCGCGCGCCCGGCGTGGCTCGACCAGTTCGACCGCGCGCTCGGCGCCTGGACCGCCGGCGACCTGGACGGCGCCCGCGCCGGGTTCGAGGCGGTGCTCGCCGCCCGCGGCGGCGCGGACGGCCCGTCGCGCTTCTACCTCCAGCGCCTTGCGACCGCCGTGCCCTGGCCACAATGGAGGGGCGAGGTCGAGCTCGAGGGAAAGTAGCCGGGAACCGCCGAGCCACTAAGGACAGGAGAGGTCTAGAGGCTTTCCGGAGGCCCGGATTTCATCCGCACCTGCATGGGTGGTTCGAACCTTCCGGGTGAGCCTTGGCTCGGCCGAAGGACTCGCTTCACCAGCTAGCCCGTCTTCGGACCGCTTCTCCTGAACCCGATCAGAGCACCGGCCGGCGGCGGTGCCACTCGTGTCCCTGCTCGTAGTACCGCGCGATCGCGAGCAGATCCGCCTCCCGGAACGGCTGTCCGATCAACTGCAGCCCGACCGGCAGGCCGGCGCGGGTGAAGCCGCACGGCACGCTGATTCCGGGCAGGCCGGCCAGGTTCACCCCGATCGTGTAGATGTCGCAGAGGTACATCGCGAGCGGATCGGATTTCTCGCCGATCCTGAACGCGGGCACGGGCGAGGTCGGCGTGAGCAGCGCGTCAACCTCGCGGAACACCTCGAGAAAGTCGCGGCGGATCAGCGTGCGCACCTTCTGGGCGCGCAGGTAATAGGCGTCGTAGTATCCGCTCGAGAGCACGTAGGTGCCGAGGATGATCCGCCGCTTCACCTCCGGCCCGAAGCCCTCGGCGCGCGAGCGGCTGTAGATGTCGATCGCGTCGGTGGCGGCCGGCGACCGGTGGCCGTAGCGGATGCCGTCGTAGCGGGCGAGATTCGAGGACGCCTCCGCCGTGGCGATGATGTAATAGGTGTCCAGGCAGTAGGGCGTGTGCGGCAGCGACACCTCGCGAATCTCGCAGCCCTGCGCGCGGTAGAAGGCGACCGCCGCCTCGACTGCCGCACCGACCTCGGGATCGAGACCCTCGCCAAAATATTCCCGCGGAAGGCCGAGCTTCCACGGTCCCCGTCGCAGCTGCATGTCGGCGGGATAATCGGGCACGGAGGCGTTGAAGGAGGTCGAGTCCAGCGGGTCGTGGCCGGCGATCGCCGCGAGCACCTGCGCGGCATCGGCCACCGTGCGGGCCAACGCACCGATCTGGTCGAGCGAGGAGGCGAAGGCGGCGAGGCCGTAGCGGGAGACCAGCCCGTAAGTCGGCTTGAGGCCGACCACGCCGCACAACGCCGCCGGTTGGCGGATCGAGCCGCCGGTGTCGGAACCCAGCGCGGCCACGGCCTCCCCCGCCGCGACCGCCGCCGCGCTGCCGCCGGAGGAGCCGCCCGGAACGCGCGTCAGGTCCCAAGGGTTGCAGGTCGGGTGGGTCGCGGAATTCTCCGTCGAGGATCCCATCGCGAACTCGTCGAGGTTCAGCCGGCCCCACACCACGGCGCCGGCCGATTTCAGGCGGCGCGTGACCGTCGCGTCGTAGGGCGAAACGTAGTTCGCCAGCATGCGGCTCGAGGCGGTCAGCGGCTGGCCCGCGACGGCGATCACGTCCTTGAGGCCGACCGGAATCCCCTCAAGGGGACCCAGCGCCTGGCCGGCCGCGCGGCGCGCATCGGAGGCGGCGGCCTGCGCGAGGGCGTCGGCCTCGTCGAAGGAATTGAAGGCGCGCACGCGGCCGTCGACCGCCCGGGTGCGGGCGATGACGGCCTGCAGCAGCTCCACGGCGGAAATCCGCCGCGCCGCCAGCAGGGCGGAGAGTTCCGTCAGCGTGAGGTCGTGCAGGGCTTCGGGCATCAGGACAGGGGCGTCCGGCTTCCGGCCGTGGCGGCAGGGACCGAGGGCGGGCGTCCGGCGGTCACTCGACCACCTTCGGCACGCTGATCATGTTCTCCCGGCGGGACGGGGCGTTGCGCAGCGCCTCGTCCACCGTCAGGCCGGGTGCGGCGGCGTCCGCCGCCCAGACGTTTTCCACCGGGAAGGCGTGGGCGGTGGGCTCGACGCCGGTGACGTCCACCTTGGCCAGCTGCTCGATGTGGTGCAGCACGTCGGCGAGCTGGTGCGCAAACGTGGCCTTTTCCTCCGGCGTGAGTTCCAGCCGCGCGAGGCGGGCCACGTAGTCGATGTCGAGGTCGGGCGCTTGGCTCATGGGACTGGGCGGTGAGCATGGGCGGAGCGTTTGGCGCATGGCAACGGGCAAAACGCGTCATCCCCCGACTTCCTTCATCCGTGGTTTTCGAGGCTCCGGCGCGCCTGCAGATAGGCTTGCCCCGCGCGGCGGGCTGCGGTGTCCTTGCCGTCACCCCATGAAGCTCGTGGTCGCGGTCGTCCGCCCGTTCAAACTCGAGGAAGTGAAGCACGCGCTGTCCAGCATCGGACTGGAGGGCATGATCGTGACGGAGGCCCGCGGCTTCGGCCACCATCAGGCGCACACCGAGGTTTACCGGGGATCCGAGTACACCGTCGACTTCCAGCCGTGCGTCCGGATCGAGGTGGCGGTGAACGACGACCAGCTCGAACGGGTGGTCGGCACGATCGTGCAGGCGGCGCGCACCGGCCGGCCGGGCGACGGGCGCATCTTCGTCCAGCCGCTCGGCGACGTCACGCGCATCGACACGCAGGAGCACGGCCCGGCCGCGCTCTGACGCCCGCGGACGACCATGAGCGGTCCGGCGTGCCAGCGCATCCGCATCCTCGACTCGCACACGGGCGGCGAGCCGACCCGGCTGGTGCTCGAAGGCGGGCCGGACCTGGGCGGCGGTCCGCTCGACGCGCGCGCCCGGCTTTTCGGCGAGAAGTTCGACGGCTGGCGCTCGGCCATCGTCAACGAGCCGCGCGGCTCGGACGTCCTCGTCGGCGCCCTCCTGGTCGAGCCGCACGCGCCAGGCTGCCGGTTCGGCGTGATCTTTTTCAACAATGTCGGGCTGCTGGGCATGTGCGGCCACGGCACGATCGGGCTCGTCGCCTCGCTGGCGCACCTCGGCCGCGTCACGCCGGGACCGGTGCGGCTCGACACGCCGGTCGGTCCGGTCACCGCCGTGCTGCAGGACGACGGCTCGGTCGCGCTGGAAAACGTCGCGAGCCACCGGCGGGCGGCCGGCGTGCGTCTGCAGGTGGCCGGCCACGGCGAGGTGTGCGGCGACGTCGCCTGGGGCGGGAACTGGTTTTTCCTGGCGGACGCGCCCGGGGGCCGGGTCGAGCGGACGGAGCTCGAGGCCCTGGGCGATTTTGCCTGGCGCGTGCGGCAGGCGGCCAACGCGCAGGGATTTCCGGAGGTGGACCACGTCGAGCTGTTCGCGCCGTCGCCGACGCCGGGCGTGCACAGCCGGAATTTCGTCCTCTGCCCCGGCCGGGCCTACGACCGCTCGCCCTGCGGCACCGGCACCAGCGCGAAACTCGCCTGCCTCGCAGCGGACGGCAAGCTGGCCGAGGGGGTCGAGTGGGTCCAGGAGAGCATTGTCGGCAGCGTGTTCCGGGCGACGTACCGCCGCGATGGCGACCGCATCCGCCCCACGATCAGCGGCACGGCCCATGTGACGGGCGAGGGTGTGTTGTTGCTCGACCCCGCCGACCCGTTCCGCTGGGGTATGCCCTGAATGGCCAGGAGCAGATCAGTCATCATCTGTGGCGGGGGCATCGTGGGCCTCTGCACCGCGTATTATGTCGCCCGCGAGGGTTTCCGGGTGACGGTGCTCGAGCGCAACGCCGAGGAGGCGGATTCGTGCGCGCACGGGAGCGCCGGCTACGTTTCGCCGAGCCATGTCATTCCGCTGTCCGCACCCGGGATGGTGCTGACCGGCCTGAAGTGGATGCTCAGTTCGCGCAGCCCGTTCTACATCCAGCCGCGGCTCGACGGCGACCTGATGCGCTGGGGCTGGCTGTTCGCCCGCGCCTGCTCGCAGGCGCACGTCCGCCGGTCGGCGCCGGTGCTGCGCGACCTCTGCCTTTCCGGCCGGAAGCTGTTCGTCGAGCTGGCCGACATCACCGGGAACGCGTTTGAGCTGAAGACCGAGGGCCTGCTGAATCTCTGCAAGACGCAGGAGACGCTCGACCACGAGGCGCACGGATTGGCGGCGCTGGCCAACGAGGTGGGCGTCGAGGCACGGGTGCTCAACGCCGCCCAGACGCGCGCGCTGGAGCCCGGCACGAAGCTCGAGGTCGCCGGCGCGGTTTATTTTCCGATCGATGCGCACCTGACCCCGCGCAAGTTCGTCCCGGCGCTGGTCGCCCTGCTGAAGGACATGGGAGTGAAGTTCCAGTGGCACACCAGCGTCTACGGCTGGCGCGCGGAGGCGGGCCGCATCGTGGGCGTGCAGACCTCGGCCGGAGACCTCACGGCGGACGAGTACGTCCTCGCCGGCGGCTCGTGGTCGCCGTCGATGGTCGCGGGGTTGGGCATCCGGCTGCCGATGCAGGCGGGCAAGGGCTACAGCCTCACGCTGGAAAAGCCGCGCTTCCGGCTGACCAAGTCGCTCATCCTCACCGAGCGGCGGGTTGCGGTCACGCCGATGGGCGACCAGCTGCGCTTCGGCGGCACGATGGAGATCAGCGGCATCAACGACCGCATCCGCCCGGAGCGCGTGCAGCAGATCATCGACGCGGTGCCGGCATATTTCCCCGAGTTCACTCCCGCGGATTTCGCCGGCCTCAAGCCCTGGTGCGGTTTGCGGCCGGTGTCGCCGGACGGCCTCCCGTACATCGGCCGCTTTGGGCGGCACCAAAACCTCACCGCCGCCTGCGGCCACGCGATGCTGGGCGTGACCATGGCGCCGTCCACCGGTCGGCTGGTCGCCGAGGTGCTGAGCCACCGGAAGCCAAGCATCGACCTCAGCCTGCTCCAACCCGACCGCTATGCATGAATCAAGCAGGGTCCGCTTTGCGGCGGACCGCGGTCCGTCGGGAGACGGGCATCTCCATTAATCCCCACAGAATCCTCCCATGAACTGGAAAGGCGTCATCCCGGCAATCACCACCAACCTGAAGCCGGACCTTTCGGTGGACCATCCGGCGCTGGCGGCGCACTGCCGCTGGCTGGTGGAAAGCGGCTGCGCCGGCATCGTTTGCTGCGGCTCGCTCGGCGAGGCGGCGACGCTGACGTTCGAGGAAAAGATCGCCGTCGTCCGCACCTGCGTCCGCGCCGTCGGCCGGCGGGCGCCGGTGGTCCTCGGAATCGCGTCGCTGAGCACGGTCGAGGCCGTCGCACTGGCCCGCGCTGCCGCAAAGGCCGGGGCCGAGGGCCTGATGGTGCTGCCGCCCTACGTCTACTCCTCCGACTGGCGGGAGATGAAGGCGCACGTCGACGCGGTCATCACCGCGACCCCGCTGTCGTGCATGCTCTACAACAATCCGGTGGCCTACAAAACCGATTTCCTGCCCGGCGAGATCGCCGAGCTGGCGGCCGAGCACGCCAACCTGCACGCGGTGAAGGAGTCCAGCGGCGACGTCCGGCGCATCACCGCCATCCAGGTCGAGTGCGGGCGCCGGCTTGCCATTTTGGTGGGCATGGACGACGCCCTCGTCGAGGGCGTCGCCGCCGGGGCGGTCGGCTGGATCGCCGGCCTGGTGAACGCCTTCCCGGACGAGTCGGTCGCGCTCTTCGACTTTGCCAGCCGCGGCGACCGGGCGCGGGCGCTGGAGCTCTACGCGTGGTTTCTCCCGCTGCTGCGGCTTGATACGGTTCCGAAGTTCGTCCAGTTGATCAAATGGGTGCAGGCCGAGGTCGGCCGGGGCACCCCGCACGTGCGGCCGCCGCGGCTGCCGCTGGCCGGCGCCGACCTGAAGCACGTCCGGGCGGTCCTGGCTCGCGCGCGGCGGGCGCGTCCCGCGCTCTGAGCGGCCTTGCGCTTTTGCGGTCCCCGCCTTTTGTAGGACGCGCCGGCCCGCCAGCCAAGGCGGCGCCCGCCGGCACCTCCCGCACCGATTCCCCGCGCATTCCCCATGAAACCTGACGGCGGCTCCCTGATCGGTTTTGGCTCCGGCGGCATGGGCGGACCCGAGTTCAAGGCGCTCAACCCGGCGACGGGCGAGCAGCTCGAACCGTCGTTTCTCTCGGCGACCGCCGATGATGTCGACCGGGCGGTGGGGCTGGCGGCCGCCGCTGCGCCGCACCTCGGCGGCGCGAGCGCCGCGCAGCGGCGGGCCTTTCTGCAGTCGATCGCGGCAAAGCTCGAGGGCAAGGCGGCGGAACTCGCGGAGCGCGCGGCGCTCGAAACCGGGCTGCCGCCGGCGCGCCTGCAGGGCGAGGTGGCGCGCACCTGCGGCCAGCTGCGCCTCTACGGCGAATGGGCGGCGCGCGGCGACTGGCTCGACGCGCGGATCGAGACGGCCCAGCCGGACCGCAAGCCGCTGCCGAAGCCCGACCACCGCTCGATGCTGCGGCCCCTGGGTCCGGTGGTGGTGTTCGGATCGAGCAACTTTCCCTTTGCCTATTCGGTGGCCGGCGGCGACACGGCCTCGGCCCTGGCCGCGGGCTGTCCGGTGATCGTCAAGGCGCACCCCGCGCACCCCGGCACGAGCGAGATGGTCGGACGGCTGATCCTGCACGCGGTCCGCGAGGCCGGTTTGCCGGAGGGGACGTTCTCGCTGCTGTTCGACGCCGGCTTCGAGGTCGGGCAGGCGCTGGTGCGGCATCCGGGCGTGAAGGCCGTCGGCTTCACCGGATCGCTCAAGGGCGGACGCGCGCTGGCCGACCTGGCCGCGGCGCGGCCTGAGCCGATTCCCGTGTACGCCGAGATGGGCAGCATCAATCCGGTGGTGCTCCTGCCCGGCGCAATCGCCGGCCGCGCGGCGGCGTTGGTCGAGGGCCTGCACGCGTCGGCGATGCTCGGCGTCGGCCAATTCTGCACCAATCCCGGGCTCATCCTCCTGCCGCGCACGCCGGCGGCGCAGCAGCTGGTTCGCGACCTCGCGGCGCGGCTGGCGGCGACGCCCGAGGGCACAATGCTCACGCCCGGCATCCGGCGGAACTTTGCCGCGCTCACCGAGGAGCGGGCGCGCCAGCCCGGCGTGCGGGTGCTGGCCGGGGGGACGGCGCAGGCCCCGTGCGGCGCCGCGCCGGTATGGTTCGAGACCGGGGCGCAGGAATTCATCACCAATCCGACGCTCGGGGAGGAGATATTCGGCCCGAGTTCGCTGGTGGTCTGGTGCGCCGACCGCGCCGAGATGCTGGCGGTCGCGCGTCAACTCGAGGGGTCGCTGACCGCCACGGTCCACGCCACGCCGGAAGAGTCCGCGGAAACCCGCGAGGTCGTGGAAATCCTGGCCGCCAAGGCCGGACGGCTGGTGCTGGACGGTTATCCGACGGGTGTCGAGGTGAGCCACGCCATGGTCCATGGCGGACCGTATCCCGCGACCAGCGACGGCGGGCGATCGACGTCGGTCGGCACGCGCGCGCTGGCCCGCTGGGCGCGGCTGGTGTGCTACCAGAATTTCCGCGACGACCTGCTGCCGCCCGAGCTCCGGAACGCGAATCCGCTCGGCCTCCGCCGGTTGGTGAACGGCGAGTGGGCCACCGCGCCGCTGGGCTGAGGCGGATTCGCGGCGTCAGGGCCGCCGGCCGTCGAGGGCGGGATTGAGCCGGGCGGCGGCCTGGATCTGCGCGGCGGCCTCGTCGAGCCGGCCGAGCTTCCGGAGCACCTGCGCGAGATCGAGGTGGGCCTCGGCGTTGTCCGGGAGCAGCCGGACGACGGCCTCGAGCTGGACGGCGGCCTCGTCGAGCCGGCCGGCCTGCAGCAGTGCGCGGGCGTACGTGCCCGGCAGTTCGGGATTCCGCGGATCGAGCGCGAGGGCCCGTGCGAAATGCGGGCGCGCGGCCGGCAGGCCGGTCGTCAGGGTCAGGGCGACGCCCCAGTCGAGCTCCGCGGCGGCGAAGTCGGGGCGCAACTGCACGGCGCGCGCGAAGTGAGTCACCGCCTCGGCGGCGCGGTCGAGGCGCAGCAGCACCTCGCCGAGGTTGTGCTCCGCCTCCGGGAAATCCGGCTGCTGGCGCAACGCGGCGGCGAACGCGGCCAGGCTTTCCGCAGCCCGGCCGCTCTCGCGGAGCGCGATTCCGAGGTTGTTGTGAGCCTGGGCGTAACGTGGTTCCAGTTTCACCGCCCGCTCAAGATGGGGCACCGCGTCCTGCGGACGGCCCAGCCGGACGAGGTCGTCGCCGAGACTGTTCTCCGCCAGGGCGTAGCCGGGGTGGAGTTGCAGCACGCGCTCGAGCAGCGGAACGGCCTCGGGCACCCGGCCGGAGTTGGCGTAGATGACGGCGAGGTTGTGCGCCGCCAGCCAGCAGTCCGGATTCCGCGCGAGCGTGGTCTGGTACAGCGTGGTCACGTCGCCGTACATGCCGCATTGGCTCCAACTGAGCGCGCCAAGCCCCGCCAGCAGAGCCGCGGACCCGGCCAGCCGCAGCCCGGCGGGCGCGAGCCGGCCGGCCGCGGACCACAAAGCGGCGCAGACGAGGGCGAGGACCGGCAGGCAGGCGAGGTACTGGAAATGATCGGCCACGTACGAGAACAGGAACGGAAACACGTCGACGAATCCCAGGACGGGAAACAAGGTGCCGAGGAAAAGCAGCGCAGCGGCGAGCGGAGCGCGGGAGCGGCGACGCCGCGCGAACAGGGCGCCGACCAGTGCCAGCGCGGCCAGTGGGAAGAGCCAAGACGCCGGGGCGGTCGGGTCGATGGTCCAGCGTGGATAAATGAACATCAGGTCGGCCGGCCAGACGAGTTTGCCCAGGTAGAACCAGACGACGCGACCGGCCAGCAGGCCGCGCTGCAGCCCGTCCAGGCTGAAATCCGCGCCCTGGGCGCCGATGAGCTCGCGTTCGATCCGGGCGGTCAAGAGTCCCGAGGCGGCGCCGGCGAGGAACCACGGCAGCAGCGGCAGGAGGTCGCGCCGCCAATCCAGCCGGCCCCGCTGCCACCAGAACAGGACGAGCAATGCGGCCGGCAGCGTGGCCGTGACGGTCTTGGTCAGCAGCGCGCAGGCGAACCAGGCGGCCGCGGCGGCGTATCGCGCCGGTCGCCGTTCGCGATCGAAGTCAAGGTAGGCCAGCGCGGCGGCCAGGTAAAAAACGGCCGAGAGCGTGTTCTTCTGCTCGGAGATCCAGGCGACCGATTCGACGGCGACGGGATGCAAGGCGAAGACGAAGGCGGCCAGCCAGGCGCCGGGCACGGCCAGGCGCTCCAGCACCCGGCCGAAGAGGCAGGCGGCGGTGCCGTGCAGGAGCAGGTTGACGAGATGGTAGCCGAGCGGCGCATCGCCCCACAGCCGGTGCTCCAGCCAAAAGGCGGAGTGGAGCAGGGGATAGTATTGCTGGGTGGCGCCGATCTCCCACCAGATGCGCCCAAGGCCGGCGAGGGAGCGCAGATCGGTGCGGGTGACATGGGCGTCGTCATCCCAGATGAAACCGCCGCGCAGGCACGGCAGATACGCCGCCACCACCGCGAGAAGGAGCAGCGGGAAGATCCATCCGGCGGGCCCGTAACGGTCCAACGGTGATGAAGTCGCGGACGCCGGCCGCGGATCGCTGGTGCGCGCCATGGCGAAGAACTAACGACGGGGGCGGGGCCGCGGCGACAATATTTGCTCCGGCCCTCCCCGCAAAGAGGCGCCGCCACCCCGAGGGCAGCGGCGCCTGAAGGTCACACCGGGGAGATCGGTTTACAGGTCGAACGTGGCGGTGAAGAAAAACTGCTGTGGATCGACGATGCGATAGGTCGAGATCGATCCGTCGGGGAACGCGCCGATCGGCTCCAGGTGGCTCTGCTGTCCAATGTTCCGGGCGTTGAGCTGGAACGTGGCGCCGACCTTGTCGTGCCAGAGCTTGGTCCGGTAGGCGACAAAGGCGTCGAAGTACATGTGGCTCTTATCGTAGATCGGCCGGTTCGGGTCGAGGTCGGTGATGATCGCGGGCAGCGACTGCACCCCGTAATAGCCAATGGTCGCCTTGTCCTCCCAGCGGATCGCCGCGCCGACGGACATGCGCTTGAGGATCCGGTTGTCGGTGATCCCGGACAGCTGGAGGCTGGACGCACCGCGGAAGCCGTAGCGGCGGATCTCATTGTTGCTCTTCCCTTCCGTGGCCTTGATGATGCCGAGCGGAGCGCCCACGAACGCCTGATAGTTGCCCTGCGGCGTCTGCGCCGTCGACGCGTAAGAGGCATTGCTGCCGGCCACCGGGGCGGCGGCATACTTGTGCAGCCACCACAGCTTGTTGGGATTGCCCTCGGCAATGGCGTCCGCCGTCCGGATGGACGGATCGACCAGGGTCGTCCAGATCGGCATCCGCTCGTTGATCCAGTCGACGAGCGCCTTGGAGATGTTCAGGTTCGACGCCCGATTGTCGGTGATCGCCGTGGTGACGGTCCAGTATTTGGTCGGATTGTAGTTGATCTCAATCTCCGTGCCGAATGAATGCAGGTCCGAGGTGGCGCCGATCGGGAGAATCGAGGCGGCATTCACGTAGTAGGTGTTGTCGGCGGCGCTGAAGCCCGTCTCCTTCTGCACTTCGGTGGCGACCTGGTCGGCCGACCACGACGGATTCTGGTACTTCACCCAGTGCGTGGCGTTGTCGTAAAGGTCGATGAACGGCGTTGGGTTGCCCGAGCCGGTCGGATTGAAGTCGATGCGCAGCACCCGGCCGGCGATGGTGTTGATGTCGTTGGTCTGGGCGTTCTGCTGCAGATCGTTGTAATGGGAAACCCTGATCGAAAGGGTGTTGTCGATCAGGGTCAGGCCGAGACCCCAGCTCTTGTCGGTGCCGGTGGTGTTGGGCAGCCGGTTCTTGAAGAGATCCTGTGCCGGCGTGGTCGGCAGGAAACTGTCCGAGTGGTTGAAGCTGAGGGAGAGGCCGTTGAGCAGGTCGCCGAGGAAATGCCCGCCGCCCCGCTGCAGGGACGAGACGAACGGCAGCTGCATGAACGGGCGGAGCACGAACTGAACGTTGGTGGTGCGGCCGCCGTTGACGTAGTAGCTGGGCTGCCAGCCGTTGACGATGTCGTAGTTAAACGTCTCGCCGTCGGAGTTCAGGATCTTGTTCGTGGGAATGCCGGGGTTGCCGAACTTGGTGAAGACGTCGTCGTTCCGCACGCCGAGCGTGGTCACCAGCCGGTCCTCGAGCAGGTGGCTCTGCACGACCGCGCCCTGGGTCCGGATGATGGTCTTCGTGTTGAACGCGCCCCCCGTCTTGTCGGCGGCCACCTGTCCGAGCAGGAGGGTATCATTATGGAAGGTGCCCGTGGCCGAGTTGCCCCAGACAAAGGGGTAGGCGCCGTCGCTGAAGCTTGCCGGGGCGTAGTCCACGTTATTCCCGTTCTTGTCGCCGACGTAGAAGCGGTACTCGCCGGACGTGATCGGGAGGTTGGTGGGCGTGCCGGTGGGGGCGGACTGGAAGCCGACGTAGTTGCCGGCCGGAACCCAGGTCGCGCCACCCGCGATCGCATCGCGCCAGGAGTACTGCCGGTTGACGCGGTACTTGTATTCCGCATAGCCCGTGGCCTGCAGGAAGCCGAGCCACTTCAGGAGGTTCTTCTCGTCGGTGAAATTGAGCTGGTAGGCCACCTGGGCGCGCGACGTGTCCCATTTTTGGGGGTTCTCCTGCGTCCGCGGCTTGTCGCTGGCGATGTAGGGCCGCAGGAAAAACGGATTGGGCGAGCCGTCGAGCAGGCGCTCGTTGACGTCCACCATGAGCTGGCCGGACTGGCCGTTGTCGTTCGCAATGCCGAGGAGGTTGCGGGTCCAGCGGTCGGAATCCTCGCGCATGAACGCGACCTGGGCGGCGAGCGTCTGCCGGGACGAGTTGATGATCATCTGGTCGACCTGGATCAGCGAGGTGTCGGTCCGGTCCCAGAAGCTGTTCGGCGCCGAGAGATTGATCGACGACCAGTCATAGATGCTCCGGTCGCTGATCGTGGGCGTGGTGTTGAACAGGTACTGGTCGAACGGGCGCGGCGCGGTGCCCGAGAAGACCGCGCCGGCGGCGGCGGTCGGCTGGAGAAAATGGGCGGCGGTGAAGTTGCCGATCGGGCCGGTCGTGTTCGTCGTGCTCTGCGGCGCGGACCAGTAGACCAGGCCCGACTGGTCGATGAACATCTGGTTGTGATTGTTGCCCAGGTAGCTGGAGGTGAAGTAGTCCGGGCCGTTGTAGGTCGCGGCGGTGTAGGGCCCGAGTGTCGTGCCGTTCACGTGAATGGTCTGCGTGACCGGGTCCCAAGTCGGCTTGCCGCTGGCGATCCAGTAGGAGAGGTTGTCGCGCGGCGGCAGGTAATTGGGCCGGTCGCCGTAGGCGTGGTACTTGAAGAGCGAGGCGCTGACCGTCGTGTATTTGAACGGCTGGTACTTGATCATCGCATTGTACCGTTCGGTCCGGACGCCCGAGGGCGTGCGCTGAAAATCGTCCTCCTGGTAGACCGAACTGAAGCGGAAGGACAGTTTGTTGGGCAGCAGCACGCGGTTCACGTCGAGGCTGGTGCGCCATCCGCCGTAGCTATCGGTGCGAAATTCCACCGTCGAGCGGTCGCGGGTGAGGTTGGCCGAGGCCGGAACCTGGTTGACCGTGCCCGAAGCGTTGCCAAGGCCGAAGACGTTGGCGTTCGGACCGCGGCTGATCTCGAGGGAGTCGATGGTGATGGGGTCGATCGGCACCCGGCCCATCGTCTCGATGTTCCCCAACGAAGTGTTGGCCGGGGCGATGCCGCGCACGCGGTTCGCCTGCGTCGGGTTGAGCTGGACGTTGTCGGACAGGCTGCCGTTGCGGTCCAGCGTGTAGTCCGTGTAGGTGCCCGTGCCTTCGGTGCCCGCGACGTAGAGGAACACGTCGTTGGCGTCGAGCATGGCGAAGTCGGACATCTCCTTTTTCGTCATCACCGTGATGGACGAGGCCAGATCATCCAGCTTCGTGTTGAAGCGGGTGCCCGACATCGTGTTGGCCGAGTAATAACCCCGCGAGTCGCTGATGACCTGGAAGGGCGAGAGGACAACCGGCTCCTCGCGGTTCGTATCGGCGTTCGCGGATTCGACCTGTTTGCCGGCGGCGCCCGCGGGCTCGGCGGCCGTGGAGCCAGCGGGCTGCGCCACTTGCGCGGCAGTGAAGGGGACGGAGATCAGCCAACAAAGCTGCGCGAGGACAAGGCGGCGCAGCGACGATGCACGTCGATTGCTTGGGTTCATTGGGGTGGATTACAGTGTGGCGGGGAATGTCAGCTCCAGCACGCCCGGGGGTGCACCGGAACACATCCAACCGGTGAGGTTGCGCCAGTCGTAGAAAAGCCCTTCCGGTCACTCAATCCTAAAATGTCATTAATGAACGTAGAGTTCATTAGTGAATATTTTTCTTGCGCGGCGCGGACCCCCGGCCCGGGGGCGGCGGGGGTGCATGATGCTGCCTTCGGCCGGACGTTGAGGCCGGACGTCCGGACCGGAATTTCGTGGAAGCCCGAGCCGCGGGCCCGTGCGTCTCCGCCGCCGGCGGAGGGGGCCGGGACCGAACCGGGCCGGTCATCGCCAGGGTTTGCCGGCCGGGGGCCTCGTCCGCGGATAGTTTCTAGACAGGTGTTTGGAGCCCGACTACGCTGGTCCGATGATTCCGTCCCCGTCCTTCGTCACCGCCAACTTTGTCGCCCGTCAGATCGGCTACCGCATGTCGCAGGGCTGGATGCAGGGGGACGATGCGGTCAATGCCTGGTTCGCGCCGCTGGGGACGTTCAGCGCGCGCTTCGAGGAGATGCTTTTGGAGATCAAGGCGCTCGGTTTCACCCGGCTCGACCTGTGGTGCGCGCATTTGCACTGGAAATGGGCGACGCCGCAGCACCTGGCCACCGCGCGCCAGATGCTGGCGCGCCACGGGCTGGCGGTGCGCAGCTACCCGGCCTGGGTCGGCGGCGGCGCGGCGGAGCTGCACGCGGCCTGCCGGCTCTGCACGGCCCTGGACATCCCGCTTTTCGCCGGCCACTGTGAATACTTCGCCACCGACCGCGCAGCGGCGGTCGCCATCCTGCGCGAATACGGCGTGACCTACGCCATCGAGAACCATCCCGAGAAGAACGCCGCCGCCATGCGGGCGCGTCTCGGCGAGGGCGACGAAGACGTGGTTGGCGTGGCGCTCGACACCGGCTGGTGCGCCACGCAAGGCTGGAATCCGCTGGCGGCGCTGACGGAGCTCGGACCGCGCCTCAAGGCGGTGCACCTGAAGGACGTGAAGGCGCCGCGCGCGGCCAAGACGGGCCTGCCCTTCATCGACCTGGGCCACGAGACCTGCCGGCTCGGCGACGGCATCGTGCCGATTCCGGCCATCGTGGCGGAGCTGCGGCGGCAGGGTTTCCGCGGGCCGATCGGGATCGAGCACGAGCCGGAGGAGTTCGATCCACGGGAGGATGTCCGCATCAGCCGCGAGCGCTTCGAGCAGTGGTGGTCGGCGGTCGAGGTCAAGGAGGCCGCCCCGCCGCTGCGGGTGGCGGTGGTCGGCTGCGGCAACATCGCCGGTCCCTATGGCGAGGCGATGCGGGCGCATCCGGAAATCGCGATCCTCGGCGCCAGCGACCTCGACCCGACGCGCGCGGCCGGATGGACCGCGAAGTTCGGCGGCCGCACGTACCCGTCCTTCGACGCCGTGCTTGCGGATCCCGCGGTCGAGGCGGTGGTCAACCTGACGATCCAGCAGGCCCATGTCGAGGTGGTCACCCGCTGCCTCGAGGCCGGCAAGCACGTCCACTCGGAAAAGCCGCTGGCGCCGACCGGCCCGGAAGCCTGGAAGCTGGTGGAACTGGCCGCCGCCCGCGGCCTGCGGCTGAGCGGCGCGCCGGTCACCTGGCTGGGCGAGGCGCAGCAGACCGCGTGGAAGCTCGTGCGCGACGGCGCCGTCGGCACGCCGCGCGTGGCCTACGCGACGGTCGACTGGGGCCGGATTGAATCCTGGCATCCCAATCCCGAGCCGTTCTATGCGGTCGGGCCGGTGTTCGACGTCGGGGTTTATCCGCTGACGCTGCTGACAGCCTGGTTTGGTCCGGTGCGGCAGGTGAAGTCCGGCGGCGGCGTCATCATGCCGGACCGCCGCACGAAGGAGGGGCGGCCCTTCACGCTCCGGACCGAGGACTGGACCGTCTCCGTGCTGAAGTTTGCGAGTGGTCTCCAGGCGCGGCTGACGGCGGATTTCTACGTGGGCGATCCGGCGGAAAACCGGGCCGGACTCGAGGTCCACGGCGACGCCGGTTCGGTGGCGATCGGCTGGCATGCGGCGACGTCGCCGATCCGCGTGGGGCGGTTTGGCGAACCCTATCACCGCGTTCCGCCCGTGCGGGTCCCGGCGGGCACGGGCGAGTGGTGGTGCGACTGGGGTGCCGGGGTGCTCGAGCTCTGGCGCGGCCTGCGCACCGACCGGCCGCACCCGACGGGCGGCGCCCACGCGGCGCACGTGGTCGAGGTCATGCAGGCCGTCCACCAGTCGATCCGCGAGAATCGCGCGGTGGAGATCAACAGCGGGTTTCCGGCGCCCGAGCCGCTCGCTTGGGCGAGGTGAGGCGTTAGGCCCTAACCTGAAAGCCGAATGCGGAAAGCTGAAGGCTGCACGCTGAAAGCTGAACGCTTACGGCCTGCCGCGTTCGGCCCAGGGCTGGCCGCCTCCGGCTTAGAGCTTAAACCTTACGCCTTTTTCTTTTCCGGCAGCGCGCGGGTGGCGACCTCGCGCTGAAAACGGGCCAGCAGTTCGGCCACCGGGTGGACGCCCTCGTCGCCCTTGGCGCGCGAGCGCACGGAAGCGCTCTGGGTTTCGGCCTCCTTCGCGCCGAGCACGAGCACGTACGGGATCTTTTCCAGTTCCGCCCGGCGGATCTTGGCGCCGAGCTTGTCGGAGTGCGTGTCGAGCGTGGCGCGCACGTCGGCGGCGACCAGCCGGTCGAGCGTGGCCTTGGCGTAATCGAGCACCTTGTCGCTGATCGGCACAAGCCGGACCTGCTCGGGCGCCAGCCAGAGGGGGAAGTCGCCGCCGAAATGCTCGATGAGCACGCCGCAAAAACGCTCCATCGAGCCGAACGGCGCGCGGTGGATCATCACCGGGCGGTGCGCGGCGTTGTCCGCGCCGATGTAGCTCAGGTCGAACCGGACCGGGAGGTTGTAGTCCACCTGCACGGTGCCGAGCTGCCACTCGCGGCCGATGACATCGCGGACCATGAAGTCGATCTTCGGCCCGTAGAATGCGGCTTCGCCCGCCTCCTCGGTGTAGGCCATGCCGATCGACTTCGCCGCCTCGCGCAGCGCGGCCTCGGCCTTGTCCCACAGCGCCGGCTCGCCGGTGTACTTGTTGGAGTCCGGATCACGCAGGCCGATGCGCACGCGGTAGTCGTGCATGCCGAGGGTGGTGAGGATGATCTTCACCAGGGAAAGGCAGCCGAGGATTTCCGCCTGCACCTGGTCCTCGGTGCAGAAGAGGTGGGCGTCGTCCTGGGTGAAGCCCCGCACGCGGGTCATGCCGTTGAGCTCGCCCGACTGCTCCCAGCGGTAGACCGTGCCGAACTCCGCGAGCCGCACCGGCAGGTCGCGGTAGCTGTGCGGCTGCGAGGCAAAGAGCTTCACGTGGTGCGGACAGTTCATCGGCTTCAGGAGAAAGCCGTCGATCAGCTGGTCGTCGGGCAGGATGCGGTCCTGGGTGATGGTCGCCTGGCCCGTGCGGGCGTTGAGGTCCTCGGCGAATTTCTGCGAGACAGCCTCGATCCGGTTGGCCATCTCGGCGCAGGAGCAGCCGGATGACACGAGCTGGTCGAGGAACTCGCGCTCCACCACCGGCGGGAACTGCGATTCCTTGTAGTACGGGAAGTGCCCGGACGTCTTGTAGAGGGAGAGGCGCCCGATGTGCGGGGTGAAGACCTGCATGTAGCCCTGCTTGCGCAGCTCGCCGGCGATGAAGTTCTGCAGCTCCTGGCGGATGATCGACCCGGCGGGCGTCCAGAGGATCAGGCCCTGGCCGACGTCCTCGTCGATGTGGAAAAGCTTGAGATCCTTGCCGAGCTTGCGGTGGTCGCGCAGCCGGGCCTGCTCGAGCTGCGTCAGGTAGGCGGCCAGCTCCTCCTTCGAGGGGAAGGCCGTGCCATAGATGCGCTGGAGCTGCTTGTTGCGCTCGTCGCCGCGGTGGTACGCGCCGGCGATGGAGAGCAGCTTGAAGGCCTTGATCTGCTTGGTGTACCGGACGTGCGTGCCGGCGCAGAGGTCGGAGAACTCGCCGTTGGTGTAGAAGGAAATCGGCTCGCCCGCCGGGATGTCGGCCAGGCGGCCCAGCTTGTAGCGCTCCTGGTGGCGGTCGCGGATGATCTTCTCCGCCTCCTCGCGCGAGACTTCGCGGCGGGTGAACGCCTGGTTCTCGTCGATCACGTTCTTCATCTCGGCCTCGATCCGGGCCAGGTCCTCGGTGGTCAGCTTGTGGTCGAGGTCGATGTCGTAGTAGAAGCCGTTTTCCGTCGGCGGGCCGATGTCCAGCTTGGCGTCGGGGAACAGGCGCAGCACGGCGGTCGCAAGCACGTGAGCGCTGGAGTGGCGCATTTCTTCGAGCGGAGTCATCGACATGGCGGGAGGTGGTTGTGGTCCTGCCTACGAATGCAGGGCCGAACCGCCCATTGGCGACACAGTTTGGCCGGGTGTCAATGCGGAGGTGTGGCCAAGGCCCGCGGCCGGCGGCGACGGTCGCGGAAGCCAAACTTTTGGCCGTCCGCAGTCGGCAGTCAGCAGGTTCAATGAGCGGAGCCGGGCCTGCCGAACGCTGAAAGCTGATGGCGGACAGCTATTTCTTCAGCGGCTCCAGCTTGTAGCCGTCCTTGCCGTCGAGCATCGTCCAGCCGGCGGCGGCCAGCTCCTTCCGCAACGCGTCGGCTGTAGCCCAGTCCTTGGCGGCGCGCGCGACCCAGCGCTTCTCGGCGAGGGTCTGCACGTGGGAAGGCGCATCGTCCGACCCGGCCCCTGCGAGCTGCGCTGGTGTCAACGGAATTATCCCAAGTGCATACAAGATTCTCGCGAATGCGTCGGCGTCCGCCTTCGTCGGCTTCCCACCGACCGCTCCCATCAGTTTGTGGCCAGCAGTGAACAAAGAACCGAGCGCGGCGGGCAGATTGAGATCGTCGTGCAATGCGCTGAACACGCCGTCAAATCGGGTTGAATTCTCCGGGCCTGCGATCTGATTGGCGGGATCTCCAATGACTACACCTATGGAGCTCAAGGTCTCGATAGCACTCTCCGCGGCGTGCAGCGACTCAAGGGTGAAATTGAGCTGCTTCCGCGGGTGGCCGGCGAGCAGCGCGTAGCGGACAGCCATCGGCGAGTAACCTTTCTCCATGAGGTCGCGCAGGGTGTAATAGTTGCCCTTGCTCTTGCTCATTGTGGTGCCGTTCACGAGGAGGTGCTCGCTGTGATACCAATGATGGGAGAACCGGACCCCGTTGCAGCACTCGCTCTGCGCGATCTCATTCTCGTGATGCGGGAAAAGGAGGTCGACCCCGCCGGTATGGAGGTCGATGGTGTCGCCGAGGAGCGACTTACTCATCGCGCTGCACTCGATGTGCCAGCCCGGCCGGCCGGCGGCCGCGCCGCGCGGACCGGGCCATTGCACGGCGCCGTCCTCCTCGGGCTTGTAGGCCTTCCACAGGGCGAAATCGGACACCGAGTCCTTGTGATCGGCGTCGGCGGCGAAGACGGTGGCCTTCAATTCCCGCTCCTTGATGCGGGAGAGGCCGCCGTAGCCGGGGAAGGACTCCAGCTTGAAATAGACCGAGCCGTCGGCCGCGCGGTAGGCGTTGCCCTTTTCCATCAGCACCTCGATCATGCTGACCTGCTCCCTGATGAAGCTCGT
>Ga0335069_10003399_pt1 | contig 24069 bp, 25 predicted proteins | sample Lox_Sample_11_FD_206714 | JGI IMG/M metagenome (GOLD analysis project Ga0335069, IMG submission 206714) | Soil microbial communities from Loxahatchee National Wildlife Refuge, Florida, United States - Lox_Sample_1.1 | ecosystem: Environmental > Terrestrial > Soil > Wetlands | place: USA... | reverse complement strand
GGTGGAACGCGCGAGGCAGGAACTAGCCGTTATGCGCGAGAGCATTCTCAAAGCATTTGACGCAGTCGACATTTTGCTCACGCCAACGGTTCCTATTCCTCCGCCGTTGATCGCCGAACTCAAGCAGAACCCTGATCAGCTTCGCCCGGCGGAGCTTGTGATGCTGCGGAATACGCGCCCGTTTAATGTTTGGGGAATTCCGGCGATCTCTGTTCCCTGCGGATTCACCTCGGACGGTATGCCGATTGGGCTGCAGTTGGCGGGGGCGCCGTGGGTGCCTGACAAAGGCCTGCATCTAGCGTACAAATACGAGCAGGCAACGGAGTGGCACAAAAGGACGCCGGCGCTGATCGCGGGCTGAGAAACTGATCATTTGCGCCGTGAGTGTCGTCACCGAATTCCAACTTCCATTCACGAATACTAAACGCTGTCACCCTGAGCGGAGCGGCGAGTTCGCAAAAGCGAACTTGCTGCGGAGTCGAAGGGTCCCTATTCCCTGATATGTCATACGAGCGAAGAACATACTCCGTCTACATCATGGGCAGTTTTTCGGGGACCCTTTATATCGGAGTTACGAGCAATCTCCACAAACGGGTCTTCGAGCATAAATTTCATCGCAAGGAAGGATTTACCGACAGTCATGAGGTCGAGCGTCTGCTCTATCGGGAGTCATTCGATGAAGTGCAGAAAGCCATTCGACGTGAGAAGCAGCTCAAAGGCTGGAGGCGCTCGAAGAAAATTGCGTTGATCGAATTTCAAAACCCACACTGGGTTGACTTGGCGCGAGATTGGTATCCATGGATGAAGGAGCCCGCGCAAACGGTAGTGGTAAGGTAGGGATCCTTCGACTCCGCTTGAGAACTTCACTTTGTGAAGTTCTCGCTCCGCTCAGGATGACAGGCGTTGAGAAGGAGATTGTGTACCCACAACCAAGTTGGCGTGAACCCGCTTCAACCTACGCCCCACTTGAATCAGCAATGGCTGATTCACATCGAGCGTAGCCAAGGGTGTGACGATTGGCTGCCCGTTGACCTTCACCGAATTCTGTTTAAGTTTGCGTGTTGCGTCGCTGACGGAATCCGCCAGCCCAATCTTCTCCAGCAACTTCGCAAGGCGAACCTGCCCATCGCCGGTGAGCTCAACGGCGGCAACAACTTCCTCAACGTCCTCCGGCGCTTCGTGCTTCTGAAACTGCTTGGCCCAATCCTCAGCCGCTTTCGCGGCTGCTTCGGGCGAATGAAAATCCGCGACGATCATCTGCGCCAATTCTTTTTTCACGGCCATCGGATGCACTCGGCCGCTGGCGGCGTCCGCTTTCGCCTGCGCGATCTGATCGGTGCGCACGTCGGTCAGCAGCTCGTAGTATCGCCACATCATGTCGTCGGAAATCGACATGATTTTGCCGTACATTTCGAGTGGGGCTTCGTGGATGCCGATTGCATTGCCTAATGACTTCGACATTTTGTTGACGCCGTCGAGGCCTTCGAGAATCGGCGTTGTCAGCACGATCTGCGATTCCTGACCATAAGCGCGCTGCAGCTCGCGGCCCACCAGCAGATTGAACTTCTGGTCCGTTCCGCCGAGTTCGACATCGGCTTCGAGTGCAACCGAGTCGTACCCCTGCGCCAGCGGGTAGAGAAGTTCGTGCACGGCAATCGGCTTCTCTTCCTGGAAGCGCTTGTGGAAGTCTTCGCGCTCAAGCATCTGCGAGACGGTGTACTTCGCGCACAGGCGGATGAAGTCTTCGGCGGTGAACTTCGAGAACCAGCGGCTGTTGAAGTCGACCACGGTCTTTTCGGCGCTGAGGATTTTGAATACCTGCGTCTTGTAGGTCTCGGCGTTCTGCTCGATCTGCTCGCGTGTGAGCGGTGGACGCGTCGCCGAGCGGCCCGTGGGATCACCAATCATGCCGGTGAAATCGCCGATCAGGAAGATGACGGTGTGGCCGAGATCCTGAAAATGCTTCAGCTTGCGCATGAGCACGGTGTGGCCGAGATGCAGGTCGGGAGCGGTGGGGTCGAACCCGGCTTTCACGCGCAGAGGCTTGCCGGTTTTGAACGAGCGTTCAAGCTTCGCGCGCAGCTCGGATTCTTTGACGATCTCGTGCGAGCCCTTCTTTATGTAGGCTAGTTGTTCATCGACCGGCGGGAAGTTTGGCATGCGTTTCGATTATAGCTTTGAGCTTTGAGCTTCGAGCTACGAGCCGCGAGCAAGCTGGTAGAAGCCCAGGGCCGCGTCTCCCTGCGCTAATTTTCGAAATCGCCGCAAGGGGCCGAAACTCCCATCCGGATCAAAGCGCTTTTCGTGCTCGGCGATTACCAGGCTTGAATCGGCCAGTAGGCTCGATTCCGAAAGCAGAGTGAGCGTCTTTTCATACTCTTCCTGCAACCGGTAAGGCGGATCGAGAAAGATGTAGTTTGCCCGCACCCCCGCTTTTGCCCATTGTCCCAGAGCCATGAGCGTTTCAACTCTCGCGATCTGAAAGCTCGAGGCAATTCCCAGCGACTGCAAGTTCGCGGCAATCACCTCGGCCGCAGCCTTGGAGGATTCGGCAAAGTAGACCATCGCCGCCCCGCGGCTCAGCGCTTCTATCCCGACCGCTCCCGTTCCTGCATAAAGGTCCATCCAGACGCTCCCGGCCAGCGCCTTCGGATTCCCGGCGCATAGGACGTCAAACAGCGTTTCCCGCAGGCGGTCGGAGGTTGGACGGATATCCATGCCGCGCAGCGAGCGCAGCGGACGGCTTCGATATTTCCCGGCAATTACGCGCATGAGTACTTCCGATTCCGGCCGCCGCAACTCGCGGGCCTCGTCCGGTGTCTAACCAGTAGAATACTCATAGGCGATGTCCATGCGCAGTTGGTCCATTCCGGTCGGGCGGCTTTTTGGGATCGATATCCGTCTGCATTTGACGTTCTTCTTCCTGCTTTTTTTTGTCTGGGGGACGGAGGGCAAGTCACAGGACCCGAACGCGGTGCTGCGCGGGCTGGGCCTGGTCGGTATCATTTTTGGCAGCGTGGTTTTTCACGAACTCGGACACGCACTGGTGGCGCGGCGCGCGGGCGTTCCGGCCAAGAGCGTTATCCTGCTGCCGATCGGCGGCGTCACCATTATGGACGAGGCGCAGGCGCCGCCCGAGGCGCCGAATGCGTGGGAGCGAGAGATATGGATCGCCATTGCCGGACCGATGATCAATCTGGCGCTGGCGGCTTCGTCGGCGCTGGTATTGGTTGCCGTCATTCCCGGTTTTCAGTTGTTGGGCCATCCGCCCATGCACTCGAACGCGCTCCTGCGCAGCATTGTGTGGGCAAACCTCTACATCGGGCTGTTTAACCTGCTGCCAGCTTATCCCTTGGATGGCGGGCGCGTGCTGCGGGCTTTGTTTTCGCGAAACTCTGACCCGGTGCAGGCTACGCAACGCGCGGTACGTATCGGCCACGTTTTTTCTGCTCTGTTCATCATGGTTGGACTGATGAGCAACTACTGGCTGGTGATGGTTGGGTTGTTTCTCTTCATTGGGGGCCAGCTTGAAGAGCGTTCGGCAATGTTTCATTCGGTGCTGCTGAGCGTGCGGCTTGAGGAGATCATGCTGACCGACTTTGCGACGCTCTCGCCCGCCGACACCCTCGAAGACGCGCTCGAAAAAGCCGTGCACACGCTGCAGGACGATTTTCCCGTGGTGCGCGGCAATGACATGGTGGGCGTGATCTCGCGGCAGAAGATACTTGATGCGCTGCGAGCGGAGGGCAATGGCTACGTGCAGTCGGTGATGAACAAGATTTTTGAAGTGGCCGCGAAGCAGGAGTCGCTGGCGTCGGCATTTCGCAAGCTGTCGGCGAGAAATTTGAGCATCATCCCCGTGGTCGATGAGCAGCATTTGATCGGGATCGTGACGCTCCAGAACCTAATGCACTCGATGGCGCTGCTGGCGGAGAGCAGGAAGTTGCGGCGGGCGGCGATGGAGTAGGCCGGGGGTCTTGGGCGATCTTCTCACCGCCGAGACGCCGAGGACGCGGAGAAAGAGGAAGGCGGCTTTCAGAGCGGCGAGCACCCAATGAGAGTAATTGAGATTTCTCGTTAACTACCCAGCGGAACGCCTTTAGCAATACACCTTTCGACTGATCCGCTGTTGTCAGATTTCAGTACCCTGGATGGATCAGAACAGAAGGCTGGTTGTCCCGAGTGCAGAGGTCTTGCGGTGATGTAATAGATCGAATTTGGTTTTCCAACTTCTATCTTTTCGCACCCGACGATCCCGAAAGCGTATCCGTTGTCGGTATAGCCTTGCGCCACTACTTTGGATATTTCTTCGTTGCGGGGCAGCTCTGAAATGGCGCAAGTATAGCCAGATCGCGGATGTGCTCTCGCGAACTCCGCTTCCCCTTCCGAGATCGCTCGTACTCGGACGATTGCGGAATCGACATATCCCAGCATCATTAGGCCGCGAAGGTAGTAAGACACGAAGACAGCAACCACCAGAGCGACAACAACTAAGGCAAATTCCTTCCATTTCGTTGTTGCCATTTGCGCTCCATTCGCGCCCTTCGGACGACTCTGACCATTAACACGGTGTCACATCACCCAGCTTCCGCCCGTGCCAATAGCCCAACATCGCAAAAAGAAGGACGGCAGGCAATCCGGCCAGTCCGCATACGACAAAGAAAATGCCGTAGGCATGAATCAGGCCATAGGTGGCGCTCAGATGTTCGACCTCGGCGCCCGAGAATCCCTTCAATATTTTTCCCAGCCAGGCATAGGTGGAACTCAAGAGCGCGTACTGCGTGGCCGTGTATCCGATGTTGGTGAGACTCGACATGTAGGCGACGAGCGCGACGCCGGCAAAGCCGATGCCGAAGTTGTCGCCTGCCATGACCAGCGCGAAGAGACGAATGGTTGGGCTGGCGAAGGCGAGGGTTGCATAGGCGGCAATCGCAGCCGCCTGGAGAATGCCTCCGATGATGAGCGCGCGCATGTAGCCGAGCTTCAGCGAGCAGTATCCGCCGGCGGCGATGCCGGCGAACGTTGCGATGAGCCCGATGGAGCCGCGCACCGCTCCGACGGTTTGTTTCGAGAGGCCGAGGTCGTGGTAGTAGGGATTCGCCATCGGACCCATGATGAAGTCCGGCACACGGTACAGGCTGATGGCCGCAAGCATCAGCAGCGCGAGCCAGCCATGGGCGCGGAAGAAGGCGATGAACGGCCCGACAACCGCGTCGAAGAAACCGCGCGGCGTCCAGATGGGAGCTTCGCGTTGCTTCTTGTCTGCTACCGCATCGGCGCGCTCGGGTTCGTCAGCAGTCGGTTCTTTCGCAAACGGTTCTTTGGCAAAGCAGGTCGCGGCGATTCCGATGACCATGCATGCGCCGTAGATCGTGTAGGACGCGCGCCAGCCCACGGCCGCTGCCACGATCAGAATGAGGGAATCCGTCGCCAGAAGCGCAAGACGGTAGCTAAACTGGTAGGCAGAGGCGAGGAGGCCTTGTTCTTCTCCGTCGTCGGCCGATTCAATGCGCCAGGCGTCGACCACGATGTCCTGCGTCGATGAGGCAAAGGCGACGACGAGCGCAAGAGCGCCAAGCCGCACGAGCCCGGCTTTCGTGCCGGTTGCACCCATTCCGAGCAGGGCCAGCCCGACCACAATTTGCGAGAACATGATCCATCCGCGCCGATGTCCAAGCCGCTCGAACAGGGGCAAATCGACGCGGTCCATGACGGGCGCCCACAGAAATTTCAGCGAATAGGCAATGCCCACCCAGGAAAGAAAGCCGATCGCCGTCAGCGAGGTGTGTTCATCGCGCAGCCAGTAGCCGAAGGTATTGCCGACCAGCAGAAAGGGAAGGCCCGAAGAAAATCCGAGCAACAACATCGCAAGCGTCTTGGGCCGCAGGTAGTCGGCTAGCCGGTGCTTTTGTGGGGACACTGGTTCATTGTCTACGGGAGGGGAGGGAAACTCAATGAGTCGTCTAGATGCCTGCTCCGGAGGGAAGGAGTCAAACTGAAATATTTATCCGACCGTCGAATATCTGATACTCACTTAACGAGATCGGCACTACAATCCACTGCAAGAGAGATTCGTCTATGTCGTGGCTGCGCTCGCCAGTAACACTCTTTGGTTCCGCTGCAGTGCTTCTAGTTCTCTTGATTGTGTTCTTCCCGCCCGCACATTTTCCCGGAGTCCTTCAAGCGCACCTTTGGGCCAATTTGCTTGGCGTGCGGATGGATCTCACAGGGTATGGACTCTACGAGTTCCCAGCCGTCGTTTTTGTGCTTTGTGCCCTCGCCTACTACTTGACCAAACGGCTGACAGGGCAGGTAGTGAGTCGCACCACCGTCCGGATTCATTTTTGGCCGAGTTTCTTGTTTGCAGTGTATTCAGTTTTCTGGGCGCATCTCGTCAACCATATCCCCGCTGCAAGGTTCGAGGCCCCAGAGGTTCAAGAGGGGCTGCACCGCTGGCTGACCGTCTTCATGTGGGCTGCTCTAGCCTTCATCGCAGTCCAGGTTGCGTTCGCAATTGCAGCCATCCGAAGCATTTGTTTGCATAGAGGTGCTGTTGGTCAACCATTGACAGGGGTGGACACCGCCCGATGACTGACGCTGTCAGGTGATTAAACTCAGAACCACATCCGCCTCGCAGTCGATAATTCGGCCAGCCTAACGACCGACGACCGACGACTGCCGACAGCGCACATACTCCTCCTGCGCCGCTTTCACCGCGCTCCCAAACTCGACTTTCTTGCCAGTGAGATCGGCGATCACCTGCTCCAGCGCGGCCAGCACTCCCACCGTGTCGAGATAATCGTAGTAGCCGATGTGGGCGATGCGGAAAAGCTGGCCCTTCATCTCGGCCTGGCCGTTGGCGACGACCGCTCCAAACTGATCGCGGAAATGCTTGCAGATGGCGGTGGAATCGGCGGCTGCGGGAGTAGCGACCGCGGTCAATGCGGCGGCGGGCGCGGAGGGCGCAAAGAGCTTCAGGCCGAGAGCCTCGACTCCGGCGCGCGTCATGGCGGCGCAGAGCTCGGCATTGGCAATCAGGGCGTCGCGGCCCTTCGCCAGATTTCCGTCGCCTGTCTGGCGAAGGTGATCGAGCGCGGAGGCCAACCCGGCGAAGAGCGACGTTGCCGGCGTGTAGGACGTTTCTGCCTTGGCCGCCGCCTTTCTTTCCTTGCGCAGATCAAAGTAGTAGCGCGGAGACTTCGTCGTCTCCATCCGCTGCCAGGCGCGCTCGCTGACCGCGCCATAGGCCAAGCCCGGCGGAATCATTAGGGCTTTCTGCGAGCCGCCGATGATTACGTCGATTCCCCATCCGTCCACGTCCAGACGCGTCGTGCCGAGGCCGGTGATGGCATCGACAACCAGCAGAGCGTCCGGAGCGGAAGACCGCACGAGTTTGGCAATGGCCTCCACGTCGTGGCGCGCGCCGGTAGAGCTTTCTGTGGCCTGCAAGTAAACGCAGCGAATGTCGGGCATCAGCTTCGCGCGAATCGCATCCAGCGCGAACGTCTCGCCATAGGGAACGCTCACCGTTTCCACCGCGCAGCCAAAAGCCTTGGCCAGCGAGATCCAGCGCTCGCCGAACTTGCCCGCCGTCAGCACCAGAACCTTGTCGCCGGGCGAGGTAAGGTTTGAAATCGCGGCTTCCATGAACCCCGTGCCCGACGAGGTCAACACCAGCACGTCATTCTTCGTGCCGATAAATTCTTTGAGGTCGGTGAGAACCCGCGTAAACAGACCGCGGAAGTCAGCCGTGCGATGGTGCATGCCATAAGAAGCCATCGCCATCTGCGCCGAAGGCAGAAGCGGCGTGGGGCCGGGAGTGAAGAGTCTGTTCTTCCTTAGCATCGCAGTATTGAATGACAGGATATTCGATGGACTTCTTCTTCGGGAAAAAATTGCAGAGGTCAGATTGCAGAGTTAAAAGGCTTTGGGCTTTATGCCGCGAATGGACCCTTGGGATTTCACTTCTGCAATCTGACTTCTGACTTCTCTATAATTCCTCCATGCCTCTCATTGACCAGATCCAGAAGGACATTGTTGCCGCCATGAAGGCGAAAGAAGAGGATCGCCTTTCCTGCCTGCGCATGATTAAGAGCGCGCTCCAGCTCAAGGGAGTCGAGAAGATGGCGCCCCTCGACGACAAGGAGTCGCAGCAGGTGCTCTCGACGCTGATCAAGCAGCGCAAGGAGTCGATCGAGCAGTTCACCAAGGGCGGCCGGCAGGAGATGGCGGACAAAGAAGCGGCTGAGATCAAAGTGATCGAGGCGTATCTGCCGAAAGCTGCGGGAGAAGAAGAAATTGTGGCTGGAGTGCGGGCGGCGATTGCCGAGATGTCTCCGGCGCCAACGATGAAGGATATGGGGTTGGTGATGAAGGCGGCCATGGCGCGTTTTGCCGCGGCGGGGATGCGGGTGGATGGGAAGGTGGTCAGCGAGGCGGTGAAAAGAGAACTGACTCCAAAATAGAAGCTCGCACTACTCGGTGGCTATTTGGTCCTTTGAAATTCTCGATACGCTTCGCTCTTGCCGATGCCGCGCTCTTTGGCGACTTTTTTTAGAGCGTCCTTCTCGTCGACCTTCTCTTCCGACATGATTTGCTTCACACGATCGTAAATGGTTAAGCGGCTTTCGGCTTTGGGCTCCTGGCTCTCGGCCTTCGCGATCAGCAGCGTGATTTCGCCCTTTATCTCGTCCCTCTTGTTCAATTCCGACAGAATCTCGCCTACGCGGCCGCGCAGGAACTCCTCGTGCAATTTCGTTACTTCGCGAGCGACTACTATGTGACGCTCCGGGGATAAAACTTCTGCGATGTTCTGCAGAGACTCCAGCAGGCGATGCGGGGCTTCGTAGAAGACTTCGGTCCGCTGCGAGTCGCGTATGCTTTCGAGCAGCTTGCGGCGCTGGCCTGATTTGGACGGCAGAAAGCCGCTGAAGCGGAAGGAGTCGGTCGGCAGACCGCTGGCTACCAACGCTGCCAGATATGCCGACGCGCCTGGAATCGGAACGACCGGCACGCGATGGCGAATGGCTAGCGTGATGAGGTGAAAGCCCGGGTCGGAGATGCCGGGCATGCCAGCGTCGGTGACGAGTGCGATTTTTGCGCCGGATTCGAGATCGACGACCAGTTCGGCGGCTTTGGTCATCTCGTTGTGCTCGTGGTAGCTGACGGTGCGGGTGTGGATGCCGTAGTGATTGAGGAGCTTTTGCGTCTGGCGCGTGTCTTCGCAGGCGATTACGTCAACTTCTTTCAGGACGCGCAACGCTCGCAGGGTGATGTCTTCGAGATTGCCGATTGGGGTGGCGACGAGGTAAAGCGCAGAGCCCGGGCCTAGTGTGCCGCGTTCACTCGCGGCATTGTGCGAGAGGAGATTTTGCGCCGCGGTTTGTAGTTCCGATGGCATGGGACGCCTAGACGAAGTCTAACACCGGCTGGAACGCAGGGCGGGTCGCGGAGGGACGATCCCTGGGTAGATTTTTCCGGCCGCGCCGCTTAATCTGCCGCGCCGCGCGAGCCCCACTCCCACATGCCGAACATTGTTTTCTGAGAAACCGGATGCCCGGCTTGGCGCGCCAGCATGGCGATCTGGCCGCGATGATGCGCATCGTGCGCGATCAGATATCCGATGAAACCAACGACGTCAGGCCTGAAGCTCCTAATGCGCCCGTCCGCAGCCAGCGATCTTTCCAGAACCTTTCGCAGCGCCGCGTGCGATTCCGCTAGCCCCTTGCGCGCTTGCGCAGCCGTTAATCTCGCTCTGTCAAGTTGCGCGGGAATCTTACTGTCGCGTTCGAGAGACGGCTTGCCGCCAGCGGCCTTCAGCCACATTACGCGGACGTTGTGCATGTGAGCCGCGATGGAGGCGATGTCGCGGCCCTTGCCGCCGGGCGGGTCGACGCGCCAGGCTTCTGCCGGAAGATTATCGAGCAAATATTGGTTGATGCGTTCGTTGGTGTCGAACGACGTGAGGAGAGCGTCAGTCAGGACAAGTGGTTTGGCAGCTTTAAGCGGCACGGGAACTCCATGGATAGGGTCGTCGGGTGATCGGGCCAACGGGTACATCCCAACTTGACCTTAGTCCGACTGCCGAATTCTGCCCAGGGATTTTCGCACGAATGGTTGATTTGGTGTGCCCTCTCGAACCGAGCCTCACCTGAAGTAACTTAGTTCGTTCACGGTGGTAATTGACACGGAAGGCGGTAGTCGCCGATTACTTGATAGAGCTCCAAGCAGACTTTCGATTTTGAATGTACAAGATATCCCGGCACAAGCGACTTGTCTCCGTGCGATTCGGCCGCACGCTTTTGTTCGACGATGTTCAGAGTTATACCATAGCTTTGTACGCTGATCCCGAGTTCGACCCCACATTCTCGGAAATCGTCGATCTCTCGGTGGTCGAAGAGCTGGTAATGACTCCCGAGGAGACGATGAAGCTGGCGGATCTGGCTGATCCCTTCAGTCCCGGCGCAAAGCGGGCATTTATCGCACAGACCGATATGCAGATTCGCGCGGCTCGAATGCACCAGCTATTGCGAAACGACGAGGTCAACATCCGGATCTTCGGCTCGATACAAGAGGCGGAAGCATGGATCGAGAGCGCGACGCCGCAACATGCGCTGACTTTAATCAAAGGGCAATCTAGAATCAGGACATGACGGAGATGGGACGACTGCTGGTCGTTCTTGGAATTGCCCTCATTGTGATCGGCGGCGTTGTGATGCTGCTGGGGCGAACCGGTTTGCCGCTGGGCCGATTGCCCGGAGACATCTTTTACCGCGGCAAGAACACTACGTTCTATTTCCCTCTGGCCACATCGATCGTTCTTAGCGTCCTGCTCTCACTTCTTTTGTTTCTAATCTCTCGCTTCAGGCGCTAGCCGCACGGGAGCACCTCGGACAGGGCCCGGTTGCGTGGTCGCGGTACACTGATGCTCGATGGGTGCGGGTGACCAACTCGGTTTCCACTTTCGCGCGGCCGAGCGAAAGGTTTGGACGGTGCGGGCGCTCGTGGCCGCCGTGCGCGGGTTGGTGGAGCGGCAGCATTCGGACTGCTGGGTGGAAGGCGAGATTTCGAATTTTCGCGCTCCTGATTCGGGGCATTTCTACTTCACGCTCAAGGAGCAGGACGCGCAGATTCGGGTCGTAATGTTCCGGTCTTCCGCGCGGCTGTTGCGATTTCGCCCGGAAAATGGTTTGCATGTCACGGTGCGTGGACGGGTCACGATTTATGAAGAACGCGGCGAGCTGCAAATTTCCGCGGAGTTCATGGAGCCGCAGGGCGCGGGCGCGTTGCAGCTGGCGTTTGAGCAACTGAAAGCGCGCCTGGAGGCGGAAGGACTTTTTGATGCGGGACGGAAAAAGCCGATCCCGCCTTTGCCCCAGAGGATCGGCATTGTCACTTCGCCGCAAGGGGCGGCATTGCGCGACATTCTCAACATACTTGCGCGGCGGCACCGGACCGCGAACATTCTGATTTACCCGGCGCAGGTGCAAGGCGACGCGGCTGCGTCTGAGGTCTCCGCGGGAGTTCGATATTTCCAGGGAAGTGCGCGCGGGTCAGCCCAGGTCGACGTGATTATCATCGCGCGCGGAGGGGGATCGGCAGAGGACCTTGCCGCTTTCAACCACGAAGGGCTGGCGCGGGCGGTGGCTTCATCGAAGATTCCGGTGATTGCGGCGATCGGGCACGAGACCGATTTCACGATTATCGATTTCGTCGCCGATTTGCGTGCACCGACGCCATCGGCTGCCGCAGAGCTCGTAATTCGCTCGCGGCAGGAGATCGCGGCGCAGGCGGAGGAGATTCAGCGGCGGCTGGAACGCGCGATTCGCTACCGGCTGCTGATGGCCCGGCAGGGATTGACGGAACTCGCGCAGCACGGGGCTTTCGCGGGAATCTTAGATGGTATCCGGCGAGGCCAGCAGAGGCTGGACGAGCGCCTGTTTCGCTTGGAGAAGGCACAACGACACCTGTTGCAGCGTAGTCATCGGCGGCTGGAGACGGTTTCCGCCGCGGTGCGACACTACGATGGGCGAAGGCGGCTCGGTGCGATCCGGCAGCAACTGGACTCGGTGACGGCGGCTCTTTTGGCTGGTGTACGCGCGCGTTTGCTGGCCGGGCGGGCGCGCCTGGATCGTCAAATAGCGAGCCTGGAAGCGCTCTCGCCGCTGGCGATACTCAATCGCGGATATGCGCTGGTTTTCGATGCGAATGGGGAACTACTGAAGGATGCGTCGCGACTGACGGCCGGGGACGAGGTGTCGGCGCGACTGGCGCACGGCCAGCTTCGGGCGAGGGTCACCAAAACTGAGACGGGTTTCTCATAGCGGCTGACAAAACACCACATTTATCCCCTTCCGGGTGCATTAGAATTAAATCAAAGCAAAGCACAACCGAGGACACTGTGATAGCGGCGATCGCATGGCCACAAATCTCTTTGAAGGTCCTCGACATCCTGCTTGTTGCCTTCCTGATCTATCAGTTTCTGAATCTGGTGCGCGGGACGCGAGCCGCGCCCATGCTTCTCGGTGTAACTGCGATCGGCCTGGCTTTCTATTTCGTGCGACTGGGTGACTTGCCGACACTGAACTGGCTGCTCAGCACGCTGCTGCCTTACGTGGTTTTCGCGCTAATCGTTGTCTTTCAGTCGGAGATCCGGCACGCCTTGGCGAATCTTGGCAGGCGCATCTCGATGATGCGGTCTTCGGGTTCGTCGGCGGATGTATATGACGATGTTGTGCTGGCGGCCAATCTCTTTTCTCAGAATCAGACCGGGGCGCTCATCGTGATCGAGCGCGAAATAGGGCTGCGCACCTACGTCGAGAGCGGGGTGGCGCTCGATGCGCGCTTATCTTACGACCTGCTTGCGACTATATTTCGTCCCAGCGCGCCCTTGCACGACGGCGCTGTGATTGTGCAACGCGACCGCATTGCGGCTGCCGCGTGTTTTCTGCCGCTTTCGATGAATCCGATCTTGTCGACGCAGCTTGGGACGCGGCATCGCGCGGCCATCGGTATCACGGAAGAGACCGACGCGGTTGCAGTTGTTATCTCCGAGGAGACGGGCGCAATCAGTTTGGCGGTGGCGGGGAAGATCGATCGCGATCTTACCGTAGAACGCTTGCGCGAACGTTTGACGACACTGCTGCGACGCTACGCTCCGGCGCCGAGTTTGACCGCACCAGTTGCCGAACATTTTGTCGAGGACGAGCCGCCCGCTTCCGGGCACCATCAGGATGCCGGCACGAGGCTGAAAGGAGATGACTGACGTGGATGGCTGGCTGCAGCGCAGGCTGTTCCAGAATCTGTGGATGAAGCTGCTGTCGCTCGTTCTGGCGGTGGGACTGTGGTACGCGATTGCGCACGATCCGATGGCCTCAGTCGAGGTCCGGGCTCCGATCGAGTTTAGCCTGCCTGACAACATCGTGATCGATTCGAGCACATTCACGCAGGCGCAGGTGCTGCTGCGTGGCCCGAAGCGGCTAATCCATCGGCTCGAGGCTGGAGATGTGCGGGCGGAAGTCGATCTCAGCAACGTTCAGCCGGGCGAGCGGACATTCGAGTTGCGCGTGCATGCTCCGCAGGACCTCGAAGTCGTGCAGATTATTCCGAGCCAATTTCATTTGACCTTCGACAGCCGGGATACGAGGACGGTTGAGGTGCACCCGCGCGTGACGGGAAATTTCGATCAAGGCATGAAGATCGCTCGAATTATCGCCGAGCCTTCGCAAGTCACGGTGACCGGCCCGCACCGGAGGGTAGAAGCGCTGGAAACAGCGAGCACAGATCCTGTGGATGCCAGCGGAACGATGAGCAGCGCTACGTTCACGACCCACGTATACGTCCCTGATCCGTTGATCCAAGTGATGCATCCCCAGGCGATTCACGTGACGGTTATCATGGAAGGCGCGGGCGAGGGAAAGAAATAAGCCCCGATTCGCCCGGCTGTTTTCCGCACTTCTTCCAACATGAGCCAGACCAGACAGCTATTTGGGACCGACGGAATTCGAGGTGTGGCGGGAGAGTTCCCGCTGACGCGCGCGAGCGTTTATTGGATCGGACGGGCGCTTGGGCACGACCTGTTTCGCACGAACGCAAAAGCCCGCGTGGTTATAGGGCAGGATACGCGCGCTTCGAGCGAGTGGATCGCGAACCGGTTTGTGCAAGGGTTGACTTCGGTCGGAGTGGCGGCGTGCAGTGCGGGTGTGATCACCACTCCTGGGGTCGCGTATCTGGCGCGATCGCAGGGGTTCGATGCCGGCGTGGTAATTTCCGCTTCGCACAATCCCTGGACCGATAATGGGATCAAGGTATTTTCACGCGATGGATACAAGCTGCCTGACGCCCGCGAGCTTGCCATCGAGAAAGAGATCTTCTCTTTACTGCAGGGGCCCGATTCTGCGGACGCGCCAGATTCGCCAGGGAGCATATCGAGCCTGCCGGGCGAGGAGGAGTTGAGGCAGAGCTACGTGCATTGGCTGGCAACCGGGGTTCCTGAGGGAATCGGGCGATCACGCGTGGCGGTCGACTGCGCAAATGGCGCCGCAGCGGCGGAAGCCCCGTCATTGTTTGGCGAACTTGGAATTCCGGCGACATTCTTGCATTGCGGGCCCGATGGGCAAAATATCAACGAGAATTGCGGAGCGCTGCATCCGGAGACGGTTGCGCAATTCGTTGCTGCGCACAAGGGAGAATTCGATCTTGGAGTGACATTCGATGGCGATGCCGACCGCGCGCTTTTTTGCGATGCCGAAGGGCATGTAGTCAATGGCGACGCTGTTTTACTGCTTGCGGCGCGCGATATGCAGTCGCGCAAGGCGCTGACGAACTCGACGGTCGTCGCCACTACTATGTCAAATATGGGGCTGGAGATTGCGTTGAAGCGATCCGGTATTCGGATGCTGCGTGCCAATGTGGGCGACAAATACGTGCTTGAAGAGATGCAGCGCGTTGGCGCTACGTTAGGTGGCGAGCAGTCCGGGCATATCCTTTTTCGCGATGGCGACGCGACGACTGGGGATGGACTGCTGACGGCGTTGCGAGTGCTGGAGATCATGGCGCGAACCGGCAAGCCGCTGGCTGAGCTGGTGAGCGACCTCAAAGTATTTCCGCAAACCATCCGCAACGTGCGCGTGCGCGAGAAAGTGCCCTTTGTGCAAGTTCCGCCGGTTGAAACAGCCATCGCCACCGCTGAGCGCGAGCTCGATGGCAATGGCCGAGTGGTTGTCCGATACTCCGGTACGGAGGCGCTGGCGCGCGTGATGATTGAGGCGGAGTCGAAGGAGCAAATGGAGCGACTGGCGGGTTCCATTGCGGCGGCGATTCAAAGCGCCCTGGGAATATAGGAACCGCAAGCAGAGCTGTGACCCTCGAAATAATTTCGAAGAGCGGGAAAAATCCAACATCGGCAATCTCACCTCTCCACCTCTTACCTCTGCCCCCCGCTACGTCCTAAAGTACGAACGGGTTATCTTGTTTCCACTAAAGAATTCCTAAAGAATGAGAATGAATTTAGAGTGCAAGTAATTAAAAAGGACTCATGAGAATTCTTGTCGTTGAAGACGACGTACCTCTGGCCAGTTTTATCAAGAAGGGGATGGAAGCCGAACATCATGCGGTGGATGCGGCTAACGACGGCGAAAATGGCCGTTCGATGGCCCTGGGGGTGGATTACGATCTGGTTATTCTTGACCTTGGACTTCCGAATCTGGACGGTCTGTCGCTTTTAAGAAGTCTGCGCCAGCAGAAGAGAAACCTGCCGGTAATCATTCTCACCGCGCGCAGCCGCGTGGAAGACCGCGTCCAATGCCTTGATTCGGGAGCCGACGACTACCTGGTCAAGCCGTTCTCATTTCTCGAACTGGCGGCGCGGGCACGAGCGCTATTGCGCCGGAGCCACTTACCCAGCGAGTCGGTGCTCAGGGTGCAGGACCTGAACCTGGATCGTGTGGAACGCAGAGTCGACCGAGGAGGGCGGCACATTGAACTAACAACGAAAGAGTTTGCGCTCCTCGAATACATGATGCGTAATGCGGGGCGGCGGCTGACGCGGGCGATGATTATCGAACATGTGTGGAACCTGACCTTCGATACCGCGACCAATGTTGTGGACGTCTACATTAACTACCTGCGCCGCAAAGTGGATGATGGCTACCCGATTCCACTTATTCACACAATCCGCGGGGTCGGCTACGAGCTCAAAGCGGGAGGAGTGCACGCCTGATGGGATCGGTTGCCGCACAGCTTCCGCAGAATTCAAACCTGTTGCAGGATTTGCTGCATTCATTGAGCCAGCCTCTGACCACCCTGCATTGCGCGCTTGAGCACTCGCTTGGGCAGGACGACCCGGAGCATCCGTCCGAGTCGGCATTCGCGCTCGAACAAACCGATCGGGTGATCGAGTTGGTGCGTTTGATGCGGGAATATGTGGACGCTGAAACCGGCTGCTTCCTCGCGGCGCCCTTTCCCTTGGGACTGGCGGTAGAAAACGTTCTGGAACAAATTTCCGTTCTGGCGGAGGTGCGAGGCCTGCGGCTCTTCGCCTATGGAACATCGACAGTCTCAATTCCAGTACGGGGGGCCTGGTTGCAGCGGGCGCTGCTTTATCTGACCAGTGAACTGCTGAATGTGGCACCGGCGGGTTGCGCGGTCACCATTCTGCTTGAGGATGGGCCGTTTCAATCGGTCCTCAGCGCACATTGCGTACCTACGAATAGTTCGGACGATCCCATGCGTGAATTGCCAGCGCAAAATCCGGAAGCGAAGACGGCGCACCAAGTCAAAATAGAGATTGCCCGCCGCGTCCTTGCCAATTCCGGGGCATCTCTCGATTTCTACTCGAACGGACAGGCGGGTTTCGTGATTCGGGTGCCCAAGCATGGGTCCGATCTCAGCGAAATCCCCGCTTGATCTCGCCTCCGCAGCCGCTCATCAAGCGGCCATCAAGGAGTACAATCCATTCTCTTGAAAAACGTTTGCGGAGGTTTTATGGGTCATCGAAGTCTCGCTCTGATCGTTGTGTGCTGCTCTTTTTTGGGATGGGCGCAGTCTGGGGGGCCGGTATTGAAGCCGCTGACGGTGATCAGGGCGGGAACCCTTATCGATGGCGTCTCCAATAGCGCGCGCCACGATCAGGTCATCACCATTCGCGGAAACACGATTGTCGAGGTTACAAGCGCCCCTGCCGCGAAGGTTCCCGCCGGTGCCAACGTCATCGACCTTTCGAAGGCGACTGTACTGCCTGGCATGATTGACGCGCATACCCACATCTTCCTGCAGGGCGAAGTGCCGGCCGAGGGGGGCTACGACGTGCAGTTGCTGAAGTATCCGATCGCCTATCGGGCAGCGCGGGCGACGGTTTCTGCCCGGCGGGCGCTGGAACAGGGGTTCACTACGATTCGCGATATGGAGACCGAGGGCGCCGGCTACGGTGACATCGGTATCAAGATGGCGGTCGATCGAGACTACATACCTGGTCCGCGAATTTTTGCCGCCACTCGCGCCATTTCTACAACTGGCGGATATCCGCTTGAAGGATACGCGCCCGAGATCGAAGTGCCGAAGGGCGCGCAACTGATCGATGGCCCGATTGAGGCGCGCAAGGCGGCGCGCGAGCAGCTTGACCATGGAGCCGATTGGATCAAGGTTTACATGACCCACCGTTCCTGGATTGGCAAGAACGGCGAGCTCGTGTCGCAGCCGACGCTTACGGTTGAAGAACTGCGCGCGATAGTGGATGAAGCCCATGGGTGGGGAAAGAAAGTCGCCTGCCATTCTTATGGTGGAATCGGCATGCAGCGCGCCCTTGACGGCGGGTGCGATTCGATTGAACACGGGATCTCGCTGACCGATGCGCAGATCGCGCAGATGGTTAAGCAAGGGACATGGCTCTGTCCGACCCTGAACATCTACTACACCGATTGGGCTCCGGCCGATACTCCCGACGGCCAGCGCGACCGCAAACGGGCCGCGGAACACGAAGCATCGTTCCGGCGCGCCTTGGCGGCGGGTGTGAAGATCGCCTTTGGTACCGATGTGGGAGGATTTCCATGGACCGATTCGATTGCGGCTGAGTTTCCGCGCATGGTCGAGATGGGAATGAGCCCGATGCAGGCGATTCAGGCGGCAACCTCGCGAGCCGCGGAGTTGCTGGACCGGACAGGAAAGCTGGGGACGATAGCGGCCGGCGCTTATGCCGATATAGTCGCAGTGGAGGGCGATCCACTGGGGGATATCAAGGTTCTTGAGAACGTCGGGTTTGTTATGAAGGATGGGAAAGTATTCAAGAACGATATCGCGCAAAAAAGATAAGACAAATTGCAAACAGGACAGTCGAAAAGACAAGCAGACCAGATTAGTTGTGCGCGTGAGGGCTCTGCGCCGGGTTTGCCTTTGGCGCCGGTTTGGCCTTGGCAATTTTCACGTCAAAACTAACGGGCAGATTCTTCGGCGGGTAGCAGGCCTTGTTGTCGCAGGCCTGGTACCGCAAGGAGCCGCGCACAACATACTTTCCCGGTTGCACCGAATGCAGAGGCCGTACCAGCACATCGATCTTGAAGTCGCCTGTGTAAACGTTCAGCTTCTCGTCGGGGGCAAAGGCAAAGCTCATATCCTGGCCGTCAGGATAGGTGGTCTTGCCGATGACGATGTCGGTCGTCGCTTCGATTTTGAGGGCGGTCGGAATGAGGTAATCCGACTTGGGATGATTGGAATTGATGTGATAGCCACCGGCTACGTTAAAGGTAACGGGCACGGTCGCGGCTTTGCCCTGGGTAGCGGTAACGACAGGGGCAGAGGCGAGGGTTACGACGGGACCTTTCGGTCCAAATTCTTCTTGCGCCCATGCCCAAGACGCCAAAAGTAAGAGAGCGCACGTTATGGATGTTTTCATTCGAGACTATTTTTGAGCCCGCACGGGATTGTTTGGGGCCAACGCTTCCTTGATATGGTCGACAAAAACGCTCCGGCTCTGCAAGCCGAATTCACGGGCGATTATCTTGCCGTTGCGGTCCACGAAGAATGTAGTCGGCAACACGTTTACGCCACCATAGCTCAAGCCGACCGCTTCCTTGCCCAACAGGATCGGATAATTCACGCCCATATCCTTGGCAAATTTTGCGATGTCCTCGGTGCTCGCGTCATCATCCATGGCGACACCAACGATCTGGAAACCCTGTGGACCGTATTCGTTCTGTAACTCCACAAACCAGGGCATTTCCACTTTGCAGGGGCCGCAGTAAGTCGCCCAGAAGTTCAGAAGAACGGCTTTGCCTCGGAGGCTGGAGAACTTGAGATTCTTGCCATCGAGAGATTGGAGTTCGAAGTCGGGAGCGGCAACCCCCATGAGTTGCCCGTTGGCGGGAAGGTCCATGCGCTTGTTGCGGGCGAGACGAATTCCGGCGAACAGCATGACCGCGACGAGAGCGCCGACGAAGAAGAGAATCAGCGGATTTCTTTTTGCCATGACCTCGAACCCAGGCGTCCCACACGCCGATGCTTTTATTCTATCCGCTTCTTCAAGAGCGCGTACGGCGGACCTCTCATTGCCGCACCGTTACAGCGAGAAACGATTCAAGAACGAGAAGTAGCCCGCAATCAGTGTGAAACGCCCCATCACCAGCAAGATTCCCAGAACGATGAGCAGCCCGCCGCTGGCGACCTCTACGGCGTGCATGTGGAACTTGAAGCGGTTATAGAACTTGAGAAAGCGCTCGATGCCGAGCGACGTAATCAGGAAGGGCACGGCCAGTCCGGCCGAATAAATGGCCAGGAGAAGGATGCCTTTCCACACAGTATCCTGCGTGGCCGCAAAGCCGAGCACGACCGCGAGGATTGGCCCGACGCAGGGAGTCCAGCCAAAAGCGAAGGCGAAGCCAATCACGAAGGCGCCCCACGGCGAAGAGCCACCCTTGAGGGTATGCAGGCGGGTATCGGCCAGCAGAGCCTTGATCTGAAAGATCCCTGTGAGGTGAAGTCCAAAAAGAATGATGACCACTCCGGCAATACGCGCCAGCAGCGACTTGTATTGCGCAAGAAACTGCCCGACTTCCGTTGAGAGAGCGCCAAGCGTGATAAAGACGATACTGAAGCCAATGATGAAGGCGGCGGAGTTCAGCATCAGCTTGCGAAGCAAGTGGCCCTCGGTGGACTTCAACTGCTCGATGCCCGCTCCGGAGATGAGCGAAACATAGCCCGGCACGAGAGGCAGCACACAAGGAGAGAGGAAAGAGATCAGGCCGGCTACGAACGCAGCGAGCGGTAAGGGCAAAGTGTTCATAAAAGTGCAATACCAGTGGCGCTTAATTGTAGCGGCGCTTCGGCAGGAATGGAAAGGCGGCCATCTTACAAGATGCGACGGGTCAGAGGTTTGATACAAAAGGGCGTCACGCTCACTGCCCTTGAGAGGAATGAACTTGAAGCCGTTACCCGTTGATTCCCCCGGAATGGCCCACGATCCCGGGGATTCAGGTTAATCATCCGCTTTCGATTGAACGCTACACAGTTCACAAAACAGTAGACACTTTCAGTGCCGGGTTTTTCCAAGTATCGTGATTGGCGTTGCCGAATTGTGATTCATGACTAGCGCTTATTTGATCAAAGTTCGCGGGGTAGTGCAGGGCGTGGGGTTTCGGCCCTTCGTCTACCGTCTTGCGAGCGAACTCTCGGCGAATGGCTGGGTATTGAATGGAGAAGAGGGAGTTGCGATCCACGTCGAGGGCGATGGCGCGATACTTGATGACTTTGTGCGGCGACTGAAGGCGGAGGCTCCGCCCGCATCGCGCATTGTATCCGTTGAAGTCGAGCAAGCCGCGCCAGCCGGATTCGACAGATTCTTCATCAAGGAGAGCGAGCGCAATCGCCGCCCCACGGTTCGCATTTCTCCCGACCTGCCGGTGTGCGATGAGTGCGTCCGCGAACTCGGCGATCCGGCTAACCGCCGCTATCGTTATCCCTACATCAATTGCACAAACTGTGGTCCGCGTTACACGGTCATTCTCGCTCTTCCCTACGATCGGCCGAATACGACGATGAAAGATTGGCCGTTCGACGACTATTGCGATCGCGAGTATCACGACCCCGCGAATCGCCGTTTTCACGCGCAGCCCGTGGCCTGCCCCGTTTGTGGGCCGCACTACTACCTGCGGCTGAATGGTGAAGAGTTTCGAGGCGACGACGGAGTCATTCGCAAGACCGTAGAACTTCTGAGGGCGGGTAAGATCGTTGCGATGAAAGGACTGGGGGGGTACCACCTGGCTTGTGACGCGAGAAATGCCAACACTGTCGAGGCGATGCGCGCCCGGAAATTCCGCAAGGAAAAACCATTCGCGGTGATGGTGGAGCGCGTCGAAGACGCCCAGGGGCTGGCGGAGTTGACTTCCGAAGCTGCCGAACTGTTGACATCGATTGCCCGCCCGATCGTGCTTGCGCCCGCTAAGGTCGAGCTTGCCGGCGTTGCGCCCGACAACAGGGAACTCGGCATCATGCTGCCGTACACGCCGTTGCAGCATCTTCTGTTTGCGGCAGGTGCGCCATCCATCCTGGTGATGACCAGCGCCAACCGCTCAAGCGAGCCGATCGCTTACGATGACGAGGATGCGATCGGGCGGCTTTCGGGAATTGCCGACGCATTTCTGATCGGAGAGCGGCCGATTGCCCGACGCGTCGATGACTCGGTTGCGCGGGTGGGCGCGTTCGGTCCGGCAATCTTGCGACGCTCTCGCGGATATGCGCCTGGAGCGGTGGCAAATTTCCCGTTGCGTGCTTCGAGCAAGAAGCCCATTCTCGCCGTGGGGCCCGACTTGAAGAACACGGTAACACTTGTGGTCGAGGGGCAGGCATTCGTCAGCCAGCACATCGGCGACCTCGATCACTACGAGGCGTTTCGTGCCTTCGAGGAGACCGTTGTCGACTTAATGTCCATGTATGACATTCATTGGGACGATGCGCTCGTCGTGCACGATGCACATCCTGAATATCGCTCGACAGTTCATGCGCTGCGCTTGCCGGCCGCGGAGAAACTCGCGGTTCAACACCACCGCGCTCACGTCGCCTCGGTTCTTGCTGAACGCGGCGAATGGGAAACGCGAGTGTTGGGAATAAGCTTCGATGGGACCGGATATGGCGATGATGGCAGCATTTGGGGCGGAGAGATATTTGAGGGAAGCCTTACCACCGGCTTCACCCGCGTGGCCCATCTCAGGCCGGCCGCGCTGCCCGGCGGCGATGCCGCCGCACAATATCCCGTGCAGGCCGCCGCCGGCTTCCTGGCGCAGATTGACGGTTTGCCCGATCTCAGTGACGCTCCCTTCTTCTTTCCGCCCCGCTACCAGACAGCGTTACAGCTTACATACAAAAATGTACGTACATTCCGCACGACTTCAGTAGGCAGGCTGTTTGACACAGCCGCCGCTTTGCTCGGGTTTATCCGCGAAATTACTTTTGAGGGTCAGGCGGCGATGTGGGTCGAGAACCTCGCACGAAGCGCGGGCGAAACGGACGGCTACCCGTTCCCGTTTGCAGATGGTCAACTTGATTTTCGGCCGCTGCTGCAAGCGGTGGCGGAGGAGCGCACCAGGGGCCGGGCGCCCGAGCTCATTGCACGGGCGTTTCAACGAGGAATTGCTCAAGGCGCCGCACATGCGTTGCGAGAGATCGCCGCTCAAGAAAATACCGATATAGTCGTTCTGTCGGGCGGCGTTTTTCAGAACGAGCTGCTGCTCGAAGACCTGAAAGATGAGTTGCGGGACGAAGCTCTTCGACTTTGGACGAATCAGGCCGTCCCTCCGAACGATGGGGGCATTAGCCTTGGACAGGCGGCCCTGGCCGCTTTCCACTAATGGCTTCCGCCCTCTCCGGGCGGATCCGCCGCGCTCGCAGCCGGCCGCAGGGACTGGAGAAATGTGACAATCTGCCAGCGCTCCGGTTCCGGCAGTTTCGACCATACCGGCATTCCGTGCCAGACGACTCCGTTCGTCAGGATCCAAAAAAGAGTGCCGGGTGTCGCTCGCGCCACGGGATCGGCGAGCAGACTTGGGCCATAGCGAGTTCCGCCGGCTTTTGGTCCATGACACTCCGAACAATGTTGTTCGAAGAGTTTGCCCCCAGCCTGGGCCTCCCGCGCATCTCCTTCCAGAGGATTCCTGCGAGTCCGAGCCGACGCCGGAACCTTCTGCAAAGGAGCATAGACGTCGCGATGGGGTTTCTGCTTTGCACTCTCGCTTTGTTGCGCGATCGAGACGGAAACCGTGACGCAAAGCATGGCTGCGATAAGGCAGCCTCGATCAAACCATGTCGTAACCCGCTGCCGCGACGGATAAGCCGCTGTTTTCATGGACGCCCTCCGAACAAATGTCTCATCAGCTCTCCGAAGCCCGAAAATTCCCGGGATATTCCCCAACGCAGCAAGAGGCGATGGCTGTTGTCGTTCAGACCGAATCCGCTGGATAGACGAAGCGTCCAGTCGGATGGCAGGTTCCACGCGACGACGGGAGCGAGATAGTGCGATGTCTCGTGGAGACCGGGACTTTGCGCATCTCCCAGGCCGCCGTACATCTCCACTCCCGCAATGAAGTTCTCGCGGCACAGGTTGCAGCGGTTCGGGGCCGCTTTTAGCGCGAGCGGGCGGCTGGCGCCGAACGCATATCCAAACTCCCAGGGTTCGCTCGGTAAGAGGTTTTTCGTGAAGATGGGATTGAGCGCGACATTCCAGCCTTTGAAGGTACTCGATAGCAGGAGTTTCATCTCCAATTCGTGATCGTGGTCGGTGCGGGCGTCGCCGTTTGGTTCCAGATAATCAGATTCCACATCGTGCCCTTCCACCTCTTTGAGTATTTTGTCGGCTGCACTGGTGTTCTCGTACTCGACGTAAAGGACTGGATTGACGAGGTGCTCGCGCGGCAGCAGACGAATACGATTTTCGATCCGGAATCCCGTAAAGATAGTGCTATCGGAGAAAGTCGTCTGGCCATCCAGATAAAACTCGGTGGTCCACCATGCTGTGGCGCCATACTCGAACTCCATCCAGAAAGAATGAAAGTCGTTGCCGCCACGCTGCGTGCCGAAAGTCGAGAAATA
>Ga0335069_10003398_pt1 | contig 24075 bp, 26 predicted proteins | sample Lox_Sample_11_FD_206714 | JGI IMG/M metagenome (GOLD analysis project Ga0335069, IMG submission 206714) | Soil microbial communities from Loxahatchee National Wildlife Refuge, Florida, United States - Lox_Sample_1.1 | ecosystem: Environmental > Terrestrial > Soil > Wetlands | place: USA... | reverse complement strand
CAGCCTGATTGTGTGCGTCATCGGCATCCGCACGGAGCAGCTTGGGTTTGTGCCGGCGAATCTGTTTTGCGTCGTGATTTATGCCGTCAGGATCCGGTCCTGGCTCAGGGATCGTGTGTCTGAGCCAGTGCCGGTGCATCAGGGAGCACGGTAATTTAGCGCTGTTGCAGGCTGGGATCCTGCTGCCGTTGTTCAGTGATGTGCACGGAGTGGTCGAGCCGGAAGGTCAGCAGTGTCTCTGCCGGCAGCATGATCTGTTTGTTGCCGGTCAGCGCACCGCCTGCTGTTCCCGCGCCGCCGCCGGCCAATGCGCCAATGGCTGCGCCCTTGCCGCCGCCCGCGAGACCGCCGACTAACGCTCCGAAGGCAGCGCCGCCGCCGGCAAACAATCCAGTCCGCTTGCCTTTGCCCTTCTCCGCCCGCGAGATCGAGCTGGTCGAAACCGGATAGCTGCCCCAACGCGTAGTCACGCGCTCCAGCCGCACCGAGAGCAAAGCGCCGCCCTTGAAGTGACCTAGCGGCTTGGCGTCAACTACGACTCCTTCAGCCCGTGCTTCACGAGGGATGATTGTCTGGCCGTTCGCCGTAACCTCGTTGGCTACGGTAGCCGTAAAAGCATCCCCGGCATGCGAGATCGCCGATCCCAGATCGGAGTCGAGCCGGACCTGGATTTCAGTTCCCTCTGGCAGCGAGATCACGGCCGGCGGAGGCGGAGGAGCAGGTGCGGACGCCTGCTGGCTACCGCCCGCAGGGGCCGCGCCGGATGCCGCGGGAGCCGCACCCGCCTGTCCGCCGGCTGGTGCAGCGGCCTGACCTGACGCGGGCGCAGCGGCCTGCTGCAAGGCATCCGGCGTCGAAGCTGGCGTCGACTGGGCGCTCTGGTTTGTCGCCGGAGCGTTGTTATTTGCTTTGCATCCGCCGACGAAGAGTGCAGCGGACAGGCTGACGGTGGCAAGGAAAGCAAAACTACGGGAGAGGTTCATTGGGCTTGCTCCTTCTGTTTTTCTTCGATTCTCCGCGACACGAGCAACGGGCAACTTTACCGCAATCAACGCTTCAGGTGGTGAGGGCCGGGCAGATCCGAGGAAAAAGGACTTCGGGAGCGATAGATCTTCTGTCTAATTCTCGCTCGTCAGCGCATCAACTCATCATGGCGCGCAATGCCGCGGCGTAGTGCTCCGGCAGCGGTTTCTTGTTCAACTGGTCGTCGCAAACCACGTGCACGGTTTCGCCTTCGGCCAGCAACGTTGGCGCCGCTCCGTTCTCGTTCTTGCGCAGGATACGATAGGCAAACTTGATCACCGAACTGCGCAGAAGTGCCGGGCGGGTCTCGATCAGAATCTCATCGTCGTAGCGTGCCGGCGCCCGGTAGCGGCAGCTGGCCTCCACCACCGGCAGAATGCACTCGTGCTCTTTCTCCAGCTGGCTGTAGGCTAGTCCAAGCGCTCGCAGCAGCTCGACGCGGCCCAGTTCAAACCAGACCAGGTAGTTGGCGTAGTACACAATGCCCATCTGATCCGTTTCGGCATAGCGCACGCGCACCTGGTGCGTGTTAGCGGGCATCTCTTGTCTCTTCCGGCTGAATCAGGGTTTCAGGTGGCTGAAGACCGATAGCTTGGCCACGTCGTTGAAGCTCACGTAGACGAAGAACATCACCAGCACAACAAATGCGGCCTGGTAGATGCGTTCCTTGATCACCATGCTGATGTCGTGGCGCAGGAGGCTCTCGATCAGGAGCAGCATGATCAAGCCGCCATCGAGGATGGGGAACGGCAGCAAGTTGAGGATGCCAAGGTTGAGGCTGATCCCGGCTGCCAAGCCGAACTTCGGCGCCCAGTATTTGGTCTCCGCAGCCTGGCCTGCGGCGTGAGCAATGCCCACCGGTCCGGCCAACTGCTTGACTGAAGCTTGCCGCGTCAACAGCTTCTTCAGTACATCGACAATCAGCAGAGAGTTCTCTGCGCAGAAATCGCGTGCTTCGCCAGCCGCAGCCGAGAACGCCATCGGACGCTCGTGCATCGGCGGATCGGCGGGGGCCACGGCCATGAAGCCAAGGCGCCACTGGTTGTCGGTCTGTGTGGGATGAACAACGATGGGCTCGATGGTCGCGCCGTTGCGCTGCACGGTCAAAGTCACCGGCTTGCCGGCCCCCTGCTGCAGATAGTCGAGCAGAGGATCGACCGTGTGAAACGCGTGGCCGTCCACAGCCACAATCGAATCGCCGCCCTTCAGGCCGGCGCGTTCCGCGGGCGCTCCGGAGACGGTCTGATCCACGCCAATGGGACCATGCACGTATTCGAGAAACAGTCCCGTCTGATTCAGCTCCAATCCGTTCTTGGCTGTCTTGTCAGGAATGTGCAGCGAGGTCTGGATCGTCTGGCCGTTGCGCTCGATCGTCACAGGCAGGGTTTGATCCGAGCTGTCGCGCGTCTGGTCGATCACGGCTTCAAAATCCGGGTTCTTCACATCGCCGAACTGGCGAAATACGTCGCCGGGTTGCAAGCCGGCCTGGGCTGCTGCTGAGCCCGGGCTCACCCACTCCAGCGTTGCGGTCTTGATGTTGGGGACTTCGTTGATCCAGCCGAAGTAGAAGACCATCAGCACGAAGGCGAGAATGAAGTTCGCTGCCGGTCCCGCGACGCCGATCAGCATGCGCTGCCAGCGTGGGTGCGCGTTGAACGCCTCCGGATCGTCGAGAGGGGTTTCTTCGCCGGGATTCTCGCCCGTCATCTTCACGTAGCCGCCGAGGGGCAGCAGGCAAACCTTGTAGTCGGTTTCGCCGTGTTTGATCCCGAAGAGGCGCGGCCCGAAGCCTACGGAGAAGGACTCGACGCGGACGCCGCACAGTTTGGCCACAGCGAAGTGGCCGAACTCGTGGACCACAACCATGATCCCGATGAGAACAATAAACGCGAGAGCTGAGACTAAAAAGTCGTGCATACGTGTAGGGGCAGATCCTTAAGCCCGCACTCCCCTGGCTGCCGGTTCGACCTCTGGCGCCGCAGTGAAGGCGCCAGCCATTTGACGCGCCTTTGTGTCCGCGGCGAGCACACCCGCGATCGTCGTCGGGTGGGCCTCCGGGGTGGATGCAAGCACTTTTTCAATTGTACGCGGGATTCCGTTAAAGGGAATTCTGCGGTCCAGAAACGCCTCTACGGCGACTTCATCTGCTGCATTCAGGGCAATGCAGTGGGCGCCCCCCTTTTCCGCTGCTTCGTACGCCAGGCGTAAGCAAGGAAAGCGGTTAAAGTCGGGGGGCTCGAAGTCGAGGTGGCTCAGCGCGGCCAGATCGAAGGTCAGATTCGACGCCGGACGCTCTGGGTACGCTAGTGCGTACAGAATCGGCAGCCGCATGTCCGTCACCGAGATCTGCGCCAGGATCGAGCCGTCAACATATTCGACCAGCGAATGCACAGTCGACTGTGGATGCACCGTGACGCGCACCTGCGACGGCGGGACATCAAAGAGCCGGCAAGCCTCGATGACCTCAAGTCCTTTGTTCAACATCGTCGCCGAATCGATCGTGATGCGCCTGCCCATCACCCAGGTTGGATGCTTGAGCGCCTGCTCGGGCGTGATGGTCTCGAACTGGTCTAAAGGAAGCCGCCGGAAGGGGCCGCCTGAGGCGGTGAGCCAGATGGTCTTGACTTCGCCATGGGCTCCGACGCGCATGCATTGGTGCACGGCGTTGTGCTCGCTGTCGATGGGCAGGATCGGAACGCCACGCTCGCGCGCCGCCGCGGTCAGAATCTCGCCCGCTGCTACCATGCACTCCTTGTTCGCGAGGCCGACCGGCTTGCCTGCCAGGATCGCCGCATGCGTGGCTTCGAGACCGGAGACACCCACAATCGCGGAGACGACAAAATCGGTCTGGGAATGCGTTGCACAGGCGACGGTTCCAGCCGTGCCGTGGACCACGTCGATCCCAGTGATGCCTGCCTGGCTTAGCCGCTGCGCGAGGTCGTCGGCTAGTTGTTCGGTGGCCAGCGAAACCACCTTCGGCCGCCAGCGCGCAGCCTGCGCAAAAGCCTCATCGACGTTGCGGCCCGCGGCCAGCGCCGTTACCGCATAGCGCTCGGGAAACTGCTTGACGATGGAGAGTGTGCTTTGCCCGATCGAGCCCGTCGAGCCGAGAATGGCCAGTCGTTTCAAGAACCTGTTTCCCTCGCTTCTATTATCGCTGAGAGTCAATTGGGACCGCAGACCGCTAGCGGATCACCTGGATCCACCAGAGCACCGGCGCCGCCAAAAGCAGCGCGTCGATACGATCGAGAACGCCGCCATGGCCGGGCAGCAGGCTGCCTGAGTCCTTAACGCCCGCCGAACGTTTCAGGGCCGACTCCACCAGGTCGCCGACCTGCGCCGCCACGTTCACCGCCACCGCCATCACCAGCCAGAACCACCACACCTCATCGGCGAACGAGAGCTTGGTGAAGTTCCACAACGCCAGTTGCAGCGAGAGAGCGTAGAGTCCCACGGTCACCAGGATGCTGCCCATCACCGACCCAACCGCGCCCACCCAGGTCTTATTGGGGCTGATCGAGGGCGCCATCTTGCTCTTGCCCCACAGGCGGCCCGTATAGAGCGCGGTGATGTCGCCCGCCCATACAACAAAGAAGAGGAACACCACCAGCGAAGGCCCGTTCGACTGCTCGCGCAGCGTCGTCAGCGCGAGAAGCGTCAGCCCGACATAGACCAGGGCAAAGATCGACGCGCAGGCATCGATCAGCATGTGCTCGACCGGTTTGCGGAAGGTGCAGCACACCAGCAGGCTCATGCTCAGCCCGCTCACGATCACCAGGGTCTGGTCAGGCCACTGGTAGTTGCCGGCAAACAAGGCAACCAGGGCGGCCATCACCGCAAGGCGGGGTGGCTTGGCGCCGCATTTTTCCACGAGCCCCAGAAACTCCCAGCCGGCGAGAATCGCCACCAGGCCGACCACAATGACAATCAGCCATTTCGGCCCGAAGAGAACCAGGGCCAGCGTCAGGGGAGCCAGAACCGCAGCAGTTACGATGCGTCGCATTCAGGGATGAGGATACACCGAGCAGCCGGATCAGCAAGTTACGGATGGCTTTGAGTTATGGGAAGAATACAGAAGAGTGACGGTAGAGACCCCGAGTCTCAACCTCAGCCCGCGGCGATCTTGATGTGCTCGGTGTTCTCTTCCACCTCGCCGCCGCCCTCGCCGATGCCGCCAAAACGCCGCTCGCGCTGCTGAAACGCAGCGATGGCTTCGAGCAGGTTAATGCCGCGAAAATCGGGCCACAGGCGCTCGGTGACATAGATCTCGGTATAGGCGATCTGCCAGAGCAAATAATTCGAGACCCGCATCTCACCCGAGGTCCGAATCAGCAGATCCGGGTCCGGCATGTGCGCCGTGTAGAGATGCCGGTGGATGTCTTCTTCGGTGATGCGATCCGGCGCGATGTGTTTCACCCGCATCTCGGCCGCCAGGGCGCGAAAGGCGTCCACCATCTCCGAGCGCGCGCCGTAGTTCAGCGCCAGCGTAAGTGTGGTGCCCGTATTGCGCGCCGTTGTCTCCTCGGCCCAGTGCATTCTGTCCTGCACTTCGGACGGCAAGTCATGCGTACGTCCGATGTAGCGGATGCGCACGTTGTTGTCCATCATGCGCTGCACATTGGCTTCGAGATAGGTCTTGAGCAGGCGCATCAGGAAATTAACTTCAGCGCGCGGCCGGCGAAGATTATTTTCAAGCGAAAACGCATAGAGGGTCAGCCAGGGCAGGCCGATGCGCGAAGCCGTCTCGGTGACCAGCTGCACACTCTTGGCGCCCTGCTGGTGACCCAGGAACCTCTTGAGAGAACGGCGTCCAGCCCAGCGCCCGTTCCCGTCCATGATGATGGCGACATGATCCGGCAGCCGCTCCGGCTTGAGGGTTGCATACACGGCGCGCTCCTCTGGTGTGAGCTCGTGAATACGCAGCGTGCCTGTCAATTGCAACGGAATCGCCTCGCGGATGCACCTGCGGTTTCCGGGCGGGCGCTTGAGAGCATCGAGGAATACAAACCGAAGTTCGGCGCCCTGTCCGGACGGAGGGCCGGTTTATTGAGATAGTACGGAGGCACATCGCCTCCGGTGCCGGAAAAACCGCGGCACCATCGAACCTAGCACATGCGCGAACCCGCCGCAAACGCCCGCGGACACACTCCCCACACCGGAGTGCTGGCAGCGTCGGCCGCCTGCGGCTGATCGATCTCTTGGGTTCCCGCCGATTACGCGGTCCTGCGCCGGTCTACAACCATATCGCGCAGTGATCCGTAGATGAGCGTGCGATGCAGGTTGTCCAGATGCGGCAACAAGGCGGCGATTTCGGCAAGGAAGGGATCGGCCAAAATGGCTGCCACTTCCTCCTCGCGCCGGCTGCGGGAGTCGCGTACCAGTTGGCTCACCTCCACCTCGAGAGCTTTGGCGAGCCGTTCCAGCGATCCCAGCGTCGGAATCGCCTTGCCGTTCTCGATCTTCGAGATGTAGGTACGAGGCACCTGCATGCGGCTCGCCAGCTGGCGCTGGCTGAGATGCCGGGCGCGGCGAATCTCGCGCACCTGAGCAGCCACCTGCAGACCGGCCTCGGCCGAGGCGGGAACAGGCATGCTCGTCACCAGTTGAGGAGTTAGTGGGGCCGGCTCCTCGATGTCGAGGGGCCTGTGACATTTCCTGCAGAGAGAGTTCGCTGGTCTGAATTGCACTAACTTGCAGTGATCACAACGCAGGACTTCTCTCGTCTCCACACTCGGAAGGGTGGTAGCCATCGTAGGGTTGCGGAGTGCCAGAGCGTGGTCTCCGCGGTGCCTTTTTGCACCGTGAATGGTGTTACTTTGGGGGAGGTGAACCATAATTGTCAAGTACAAACTTAGGGTCAAACCTAAGTTTTCCCCATAATATCCGGAAAAAACCGAAGAAGCACGAACCAAATGCAGCAACAGGGAGTGTTTTTCTATGCAACCAAACGGGGATGCGCGTTATGACCGCGACGAGGCCTGGCAGCTGCTCATCGAGTGGACCCAGAGCGACAGCCTGCGTAAGCACGCGCGCGCGGTCGAGATCTGCGTCTCGTCCTGCGGCGAAGTAGAGGCTGGCCGGCTGGGGCTCGCAGGCGTTGCTCGGGACAAGTTCCTGGAGCTCTACGCCACCACCGCCCTGCTGCACGACTTCGACTACGAACGCCATCCCACGCGGGAGGAACACCCCTTTGTTGGCGTGCGCGAACTGGAGCGCCTGGGCTGGCCGCAGGAGCTGCGCACGGCCATCCTCGGCCATGCGGAGTACTCCGGCGTGCCGCGGGTGACGCATCTGGACAAAGCCCTGTTTGCCTGCGACGAGCTGGCAGGATTCCTGACGGCCTGCGCACTGGTCAAGCCGACTAAAGCTATCGCGGACGTCGAGGTCGCCAGCGTGCGCAAGAAGATGAAGGACAAGGCCTTTGCCCGCGGCGTGAATCGCGAGGATGTGATCCAGGGAGCGGCAGAACTGGGCGTGGATCTGGATCAGCACATCGGGTTTTGTCTGGAGGCGATGAAGAAGCGGGCAGGGGAGATTGGGCTCTAGAAGCAGTTGTCAGCTGCCGGCGTTCCCCATCGTGATCGGCGAAGAGTCGGCAAGCCACTTCCAGGCGACCGACTCGACGCCCTGGTGCCCGTCATCACCTGCTTGTAGAGCCATTTTTGCGCTAGGATAGCTTCACCCGAAAGCCGGGCGAGGTTCCGCATGACGCGCTTCAAGTACATCCTTGCAGAGTCCGATCATGGAGTACGCACCCTCACCTTCAACCGGCCCGAAAAGCGGAACGCCCTCAGCCCCGAGCTGATCGAAGAGCTGACCACCGCTCTGCAGGAAGCGGCCGAGTGTAGCTGCGGCGTTGTCATCCTCACGGGCGCGGGCCCGGCCTTCTGTGCAGGCCTCGATCTCGATCACCTCGCTACGCTCTCCGCCAAGACCCACGAGGAGAATCGGCGTGACTCCGAAAACGTCGCTCGGGTGCTGCGAGCGCTCTACGAGTTCCCTAAGCCCGTCATCGCAGCTGTCAATGGCCCTGCCATCGCGGGCGGCATGGGCCTGGCTACCATTCCCGACTTCACCTTGTCCGTGCCTGAGGCCAAGTTCGGCTACACCGAGGTCCGGATTGGATTCGTTCCAGCGATTGTTGCCTCGTTCCTGTTGCGCCAGATTGGCGAGAAACGCACCCGCGATCTGCTGCTCACCGGGCGCCTGATGAAGGCCCAGGAGGCCCTGGATATGGGATTGGTGACGCAGATCGTCACTGCGGATCAGCTGATGCCAACGGCGCGCGCCCTGGCACAGTCGCTTCTGCAAAACAGCCCGCAAGCAATGCAGTGCGTGAAGAAACTACTGGCCAAGCATGCCAGCCGCCGGCTCGACGAAGAGCTCGCCGACGCCATTGAGGCCAACGCCACGCAGCGCTCGACGGAGGATTTCAAAGAGGGCGTGCAGGCCTTCCTGCACCGCCGCCGGGCCGTATGGCCGAGTCTCAGGACTCCGGGACAAGCCGCCGATTAGGACCGGTTTGGCTTGCGCCGCTCAGTCCAACGCCCGCTCTCGATGAAGCAGTCTTCGCTCGGCCGCCCTTGGTAGTCGTAGACCCAGCAGTTGAATCCACCGCCTTCGACGAGCGTCACGTGTTGCGCGATCCGCACATAGTCCGGGCCTTCGTAACTGTCCAGCGACGCCAGAATCTCAGCACTCCCGGGAAGCTGGTGGACCATGCCGTAGATAACCCAGGCCGATGCTGGATCGATGATTGCACCCGGATAACTGCCGAGGTCATAGAGCTTTCCGAAGAGGAACCCCTCGCCGATGAGGCGCAACTTCGCTACGATCGGCGCGATCTCTGCCGGCGCAAGGCCCGGTTGCAGCGTGCCGTAAGCAAACAGATGGCGGATTGGTTCCGTGGTCGGTTCGGGGCGAACGCGGATGGGTTCCCTCATCGGTTCGAGCCTCATCGGTTCGAGAATGACTAGAGGGGATTCTTTGCGCGCAGTTCCGCGACGATCTCCGCTGCCGCCTGCCGTGCCCGGTCTGCCTGGTCGGGCGGAAAGCTGATGGCCCCCACGCGTGCATGACCACCGCCGCCGTAGCGCTCGCAGATCTGCGCCAGGTTCACCATCTTCGCGTGGTCAGCCCTGGTCCACGGATTCGACCCGACGGCCACCTTGGTGCGGAAGCTCGACTTCGACAGCCCGATCGAATAGGTTGCCTGCGGGTGCAGGTAGTACGGAATGAACTTGTTGAAACCTTCCATCGGCTGGTCCGTGATGTCAAAAAAGATCGTCCCGTCGCGCTCTTCGCTGCGCTGCCGGATCAGCTCAATGGCATGCCGGTGCCGTTCAAGCAGCGGCGGCAGCAGGCCGGCAACAAACGGCTGCGCCAGTACATCGCCCAGAGGCATCTCGGTCAGCAGAGGAATCAGCCGCGGGATGAAGGCCGGGTCCTGGGTCGATTCAATAATCAGCGTCAGCTTCATCGCCGGGGCGGCCATCTCTACCGCAGCCTCGGGGCTCTCATACTGCGCCCCGTCGACGATGTTGGCCCAATAGATCATGTCGGCCATGGGCGCGGTGTTGAAGCCGAACTTGGTCGACCCGACATCCGCCAGAAACTTGGTGCACGACGTATAGGTGGGATCGAAAAACTTACGGGCGGCACATGCCGGATCCTTCTGGCAGGCCTCGAAGTGCGCATGATCTTCAGGAGTCAAAAACGCCGAAAGATGATGATCGAACCACCAGGTGATCCTGGGAGATGCCGAGTACTTGAAATCGACGATTGCGTTCTCGTCGCCCGTGAACTCGCTCTCGTCGAACAGCGCGCCCGCCCGATGCACCAGTCCGTGGTAGGCGTAGCTGGCGCCCCTGGCAACGCACTCGCGATGAAACCGCGTGAAGAGGGAGGCTGAGCAGGCTCCGTCAAAACACTTGTCGTGATAGAAGACGCGAACTTGCAATCACTCCGCTCCGTGCACTGGAATCGGTAAAGCCGGAAGATTAAGAATCCTGCCCCGGACTCAATGTGTCAAGGCACCATCGGCATGAGTGCTGACGAATGTACCGCCTTGTGTGACAGAGCTTTGCGGCCCAGGCTGCCGCTGTTCAGTAGAATTCCTAGTCAAGGAGCTCGATGGAGCCGCAGACAAACCTGCCTGCACCCGAACCCAACGGGGGCGAGCGTAAGAGGCCTCTGGGATCGGGCGGTCCTGCTGCGAACTCATCCCCCACCCGCGATTTTTCTTCCATTTTTCTGGGTCTGGATGGCCTGCGCTGCGGCTGGTCTGCCCTGTTGTTTGTCGGCCTCTACTACCTGTTTCTTTTTGTGTTTTCCGTCGTGGCTGTGTCACTCGATCCGGCCCTCTCGCAAGGCGAGTTCTCGCCCGGTCAGGCGATCGTCTCCGAGCTTGTCCCGCTCGCATCGATTCTCGTCGCCGGCTTTGTCATGGCGCGGATCGAACAACGGCGCCTCGTCAGCTACAACCTTCTCGACTCACGCAGAAGCCGACACTTCGCAGGCGGGCTGCTGGCAGGGTTCGTGACAGTGTCGATGCTGATCGCTGTGCTTGCCATCGGCAGCTGGCTGCACTTCGGCTCTTCAGACCTGCACGGCTTCCCGATCCTTGGGTACGCTGTCCTCTGGGCCTGCGCCTTTCTCCTCGTCGGCCTCTTTGAAGAGGGCTTCTTTCGCTGCTATCTCCTCTCTACCCTCACGCGAGGCATCCAGTTCTGGTGGGCGCTCGCAACGGTTGCAGCACTCTGCTTGCTGCTCGAAACGGAGCATGGCGTCAAGGGGGCCAGCGGAGTCTACGCACTGGCCTTGATCGGCGTCATCCCCTGCTGGCTTGTGCACCGCTTTAGCGCAGGCTCATCGAGCTTCTGGCAGGCAGCCTGGGCCACTTCCACCGCATTCAGCTTCTTCCACACCAACAACGGCGGCGAGAATGCAGTCGGAATCTTCGCTGCCGGCCTGGTCGGCTTCGTATTCTGCGTGAGCGTCAAGGTCACGGGCTCGGCCTGGTGGGCGATCGGCTGCCACACCGCGTGGGATTGGGCTGAGACCTTCTTCTATGGCACCTTCGATAGCGGCTTCGCGCCCCAGCATCACCTGTTGACCTCAACACCGGCGGGCGATGCGCTCTTGAGCGGCGGCTCCGATGGCCCGGAGGGCAGCGTGCTGGTGGTTCCAGTCCTTCTGCTCCTGGCCCTTGCCCTCCTCGTCCTTTACCGCAGCAAGGCTCGCCCGTCGGCAAATCACCTCACAGACAAAGCGACGCTGCAGGCGTAGCATTTGCCGCGCAGGTGGCTGCCATGCGAACGGTGCTGCTGGTCGCGATTGCCTTCCTTGTGCCCTCGTTCTTCGCCCTTCCCGGTCTGGCCGAGTCGACCTACCGCAGAACCATCGACCAGCCCCAGGCCATTCAGGGTTATCCCTGCGACAAGGGGTACGCGTGGTTCTACGCCGATGGACGGCTCGAACGTTGTGCGGTCTCACACGATATCGGCTTTGGAGAAGTCGAGGTCCCCGCGCGCTCCATCATTCAGCTGCTGCCCGACGGCAAGCCCGAGTACGTGATGATGGTGCGCAACACGGTGATCCATGGCATCGCATGCGCCGGCGGCGGACCCCTGGGCCCCGGCGAAGGCGCCACCACCGAACTTTACCCCAGCGGCAAACTCAAAGGGTGCTTTCTTGCACAGGATCAGACTGTGCAGGGGGTGCCATGTGCGCGCGGCGGGCTGCTTCACGCCGTAGTGGGGCGCGACGTCCCGGTGGAGTTCTACGAAAGTGGCAAGTTGAAAAGCTGCCGTCTGAATGCCAACCACGGCAGCTGGCACAGCGGTGACCGATTTGTGCAAGGGCCCTAGAAATCGTCGCGCGGTATCCTGTTCCTGACCGATGGCCTACCCGGAGAGCGCATCACAAACACAGTCGCCGGAGATATCGCCGGCCGTTGCCAGGCGGCGTAAGCGCTGGCTGCGGCTTCTGGGCGGCTGCGTTTTGGCGTTGCTTGTCCTGTTGGCGATTGCTGCCATAGCCGGAGTCTTCTGGCTGCGCTCGGTCACCCAGGCTGCGTTGCCACAGCTCGACGGCGATTTGCATCTTGCCGGTCTCTCTGCTCCAGTCACAGTACGCCGCGATGCGCATGGTGTTCCTCACATCGAAGCGGCAACTCAAGAAGATCTCTTCGTCGCGCAGGGGTACATCACCGCGCAGGACCGGCTGTGGCAGATGGATGCCTATCGCCGCAACGCCAACGGCGAGCTGGCTGAAGTGATGGGCCATTCACTTCTAAAGCACGACATCGCCCAGCGCGTGCTGCAATTCAGAAACACCGCGCAGCGGGTCTACAACAACATCGCCCCCGACGAGCGCGCCCGGCTCGACGCCTACGCACGGGGCGTGAATCTCTTCATCGCCCAGCACCCCGATTTCCTTCCCCCTGAGTTCGCGCTTCTCCACTACAAGCCGAAACCGTGGACCGGCGTCGATTCGCTTTCTGTCGGGATGATGATGATCGAGACGCTGGACTCGCGGTTTGAAACCAAGCTGGCCCGCGAGCGGATCGCGCAAAAGCTCCAAAACCCAAAGCTCGTGGCAAATCTCTATCCTGTGGGCTCGTGGCGCGATCATCCTCCAACCGGCCAGATTGTGGATCTGAGCCAGCCCAATCCCATTTCGCCCACGCCACAGAGCGATGACGACGATGACGATGAACCTACGCAGACGCGTCTCGCTCCGAGTGACGACCTTCACAGGCTCCGCGCTGTACCTGGCCTTCCGGAGTGCGATGGCTGTCAGCCTGGCTCCAACAACTGGGTAATTTCGGGCAAGCACACCGCCAGCAGAAAGCCTCTGCTGTCCAACGATATGCACCTGTCGCTCACGGTGCCGAACATCTGGTACATGGCCGACCTGAGCGCCCCAGGCTATCACGCCGCCGGCGTTACGCTCACCGGTTTCCCTTATGTCATCGCCGGCCACAACGAGCATGTTGCCTGGGGATTCACCGCCCTCTACGCCGACGTGCAGGACCTCTATGTCGAGAAGGTCCAGGGCAACAACTATCAAGCCGACGACGCGCAGTGGCGTCCGCTCGTCGTCGATCACGAGGTCATTCACGTGCGCGGCAGTGAGGATGTCGCGCTCGACGTGAAGTCCACCGAGCACGGCCCGCTCTTGAATCCGATCTTGCCCGGCGAAGCTCGTCCGATCGCGCTCCAGTGGACGCTCTACGATCCAACGCTGAACGCGCTGCCCATCTATGCGATGAACGTGGCGTCGAACTGGACGGAGTTTTCAGCGGCGCTCGGCCAATGGTGCTGGCCCACACAGAATGTCGTCTACTCCGACGATCAGGGACACATTGCCTATCACGCTGTCGGCAAGGTGCCGATCCGGCCGCGCGGGATTGCCGATGTGCCCATCTACGATTCCGCACACGCGTGGACCAACTACATTCCCTTCGACGAAATGCCCGGCGCGTTCGACCCGCCCGCCGGCTTTCTCGCGACAGCCAACGCACGGGTGACTACCGATCAAACGAAGTACCCACTCACCGATGAGTGGGCCGATCCCTATCGCACTGAGCGCATCTACAAAGTGCTGCAGGGCCGCGACGGACTGACGCCGAAAGATCTGCTCGCATTACAGACGGACATCTACAGCGAAGTCGATCAGGAGATGGGGCATCGCTTCGCCTACGCGATCGACCACACGGCGGGCACCGACACGCGTCTGCGCAAGGCCGCCGATCTGATGCGCAGTTGGGATGGCCGTTTGTCCACAGACTCTGCCGCAGCGTCGATCGTGACCTCTGCGCGCGCGGCGCTACGTCCGATGCTCCTCGACCCAAAGCTCGGCGACCTGGCCAGAGACTACGAATGGTCCGAGTCGAACTTCGCTCTTGAAGAGATCGTGATGCACGCCAATCCGGACTGGCTCCCACCGGGCTTCAAGGACTGGGACGCCGTGCTCACCGAGGCGGTCCGCCGCGGCATGCAAAAAGGCAATGCCCCCACCGACCCCAGCCATTGGACCTATGGCAGCTGGCATGTTGTCGATCTCGAACATCCTTTGGGCGGCTTCCTGCCCATCGTTGGCCGCATGGCCGGCACCGGGCCGCAGCCCTTGAGCGGCGACACCGTGACGGTGAAGCAGGTGGGCCGTGCCTTCGGTCCCTCGCAACGATTCACGATCGACTGGAGCAACATCGACGGCGCAACCGAGAATATCGCTCTGGGCGAAAGCGGCAACCCTCTGAGCCCCTACTTCCGCGACCAATGGAGCGACTACGCCAGCGGCAGAACCTTCCCGCTGCCCTTCAGCTCTGCTGCCGTGGCCGCACAAACCCGGCACACGCTGCGTCTGCTGCCATGAAAAGACAGGGAACAGGAATCAAGGAACAGGGATCAGAAGAAGGGCCGCAGAGGACAGACGGCTCGTTCGTTCTCCAGCATCAGCGGACCGCAGGCATTGCGGTTATTCTCCTCGCCGCTCTCGTTGCGGTCAGCCCGCAGCTCTTCCTCGGCAACTCGTGCGGCCACGACTTCGACTTTCATCTCGTGTCGTGGTTCAATGCGCAGCACAGCTGGCGCCAGGGCATTCTCTATCCGCGCTGGGCGGCCAGCGCCAACTACGGAGCAGGCGAACCGCGCTTCATCTTCTACCCGCCTCTGTCGTGGATGCTCGGCGCAGCGCTTGGCTTCATCCTGCCATGGAAGTCGGTTTCGATTGCCATGACCTGGATGTTCCTTGCCGGTACGGGCTTTGCCACGCGAGCTCTCGCGCGCCAGAAGCTTAGCGAAGGCATGGCGACGCTTGCCGGCTGTGCCGCGCTCTTCTCCGGCTATGCGCTGTTCACTGCCTACGAACGATCGGATTTCGGCGAGCTTGCCGGCGGCTTCTGGATTCCGCTGCTCCTGCTCTTCGTGTTGCGCGACCGTCTGCCTGGCGCTCCGGCACTGCGCCGCGCTTTCGACGGGTCTGCCACACCGCTTGCTGTTGTTCTCGCCGGAGCGTGGCTCTCGAACGCGCCTCTCGGCGTCATGGCCAGCTATCTGCTCGCCGCATTCTCCCTTGTTGTGGCTTGGGCACGGCGCTCCAGCGCGCCTCTTTTTCGTGCTGCCGCCGCTGCGATTTTGGGCCTCGGTCTTGTGACCATCTACATTCTGCCCGCGGCTTATGAACAGCGCTGGGTTGACATCGGCCAGGCCGTCAACGACCCCGGCTACCAGTTCCAGAACAACTGGCTCTTCGCGCGTCACGCCGACCCCGCGATGGAAGAGCACGACCTAGAATTGCTCAAGGTGTCGGCCATCGGCACCACCATGCTGGCCATCGCCATCTCTTGCTTATTGATCGCGTGGGCGCGCGGCCGCTTCCACGGCTCGCGCTGCTGGTGGGTTTCCCTCGCACTGATTCCCTTCGCTGTCCTGCTGCTGCAGTTCCCCATCTCCGCACCGCTCTGGAGCCTGCTCCCCGAATTCCGCTTTCTGCAGTTTCCCTGGCGCTGGCTTGTTGTCGCCGAAGCTCCCCTGGGCATCTTCTTCGCCTCGGCGGTCTGGTTTACGCGCCGGAATTGGCGCGTCGCGTCGCTTGTGATCTGCGGCGCGGTGTTCCTCGTCGGCACGGGCGCTGCAGCATTCAGCTTCTTCCAGGTGTGCGATGACGAAGATGCGGTTGCGAGCATGCTCAGCGTCGATCGCGCAGGCACCGGCTTTGAAGGCACAGACGAATACGCACCGCTCGGGGCTGATAACTCTCTGACGCCGATGAATCTGCCCGACGCCTGCCTCTCCGCATCTCCAACCACGGTTCTTGGCGCGGCGGCAGAGGATACCAATCCGCCATGGAGTCCCAACCAGGGCACATGCCTGCAGATGTTTGCGGCGACTGGGGGCAAGGCCAAGAACGCCGAACATCGGCAGATCGACGCCAATGTGCCAGAACCCGGCTACCTGATCCTTCGTCTCCGCCGCTATCCCGCCTGGCAGATCCGAGTCAACGGCAGCCTCGTTCAGGATCTGCCGCAGCGCGCCGATGGCCTGCTTGCCGTTCCGGTCGGCCAAGGGCCAAACCGCATTCTCATCGACTGGACCACAACGCCCGACGTGCGCCTGGGCCGGACGATCAGTCTTCTGTCTTTCGCGCTCGTCACTGCTCTCTGTGTCTTCGAGCGCAGGCAATTCCGGCCTCAGTTATCATTGAGATGAATGCCGAGTAACGTCCAATCTCTCATTCAGGAAGGCGCCGAGCTCACCGACAAGGCGCTTGAAGCCTTGATTCCCGGCGCCGACGTCGTTCCTGCGTCGATCCATGGCGCCATGCGCCACTCCACCTTTGCCGGCGGCAAGCGCCTGCGCCCGGTACTGGCCATGCAGGCGGCCGCAACTATAGCCGGTGAGGTGCCCAAGGGTATCGAGAGGCTGGGTGCAGCCATCGAGATGCTGCACACCTACTCGCTTATCCACGACGATCTTCCGGCGCTCGACAACGACGACCTGCGCCGGGGCAAGCCCACCTGCCACAAAGCCTTCGGCGAAGCCATCGCGATCCTCGCCGGCGACGCCCTGCAGACCCGCGCCTTCGAAGTGCTGGCCGGCCTCGATGCGCCACCGACAGCCGTCGTGCAGATCATTGGGTTAATTGCCAACGCTGTCGGCACCGTCGACGGCATGATCGGCGGCCAGGTTCTCGATCTCGAGAGCGAGCACACCAAGCCCACGCCGGAGTTGGTGGAAGCCATTCATCGCGCCAAGACCGGTGCTTTGATCCGCGTCAGCGTGGTCGCGGGCGGCGTCTATGCAGGCGCCACTCCCGACGATGTATCTCGTCTCGACATCTTCGGCCGCAAGGCCGGCCTCGCCTTCCAGATTGTCGACGACGTGCTCGACATGACGGTGGATTCTGCTCATCTCGGCAAGACCGCCGGCAAGGATCTGGCCACCGAGAAGGCGACCTGGCCCGCGGTCTACGGCATCGAGCAGAGCAAGCGCGACGCCTCGGCCCTGATCGACGAAGCCTTTGCGGCGCTCGCGCCCTATGGCAGCCGCGCCGATGGCCTCAAGTCCGTGGCGCGGTATCTGGTCGAGCGGAAGAACTAGCTCGGACGCTCTTGTGGACAACGCATCTCTCATTCAGCGCGCGAAGGCTGTCCTCAACCCCAGACGGATTTCGCCCTCAGTTGAAGCAGCCGGAGTCGGGAGTGCTCTCGCGACCGACAAGGGAAACATCTACGTAGGAGTCTGCATCGACGCTGAATGCAGCCTCGGCTTCTGCGCGGAACACGCCGCAATCGCCGCGATGCTGACAGCAGGTGAGAGCACGATTGAAACCATCGTCGCCGTGAACTGGGACGGAAAGATCCTTCCTCCCTGCGGCCGCTGTCGCGAGTTCATTTACCAGGTCAGCAGCAAGCGCGGCAACACACGGATCGTCCTGCAGGACAAAACCGTTCTGCTTGAGACTCTGCTGCCGGAACACTGGAGAAGCGCGATCGACCAGCATGAGGTAGAGCGGTGACCATGCTCGGCGAGGCGGACATCCTGAAAGCCCTGCGCGACTGCTACGATCCCGAGGTCAAGCTGAACCTGGTCGACCTTGGCCTGATCTACAAGATCGAAACCGGCCCCGATCCCGATTCCACGCCTGCCTGGCCGCGCCAATGGGTCAGGGTCACCATGACCCTGACCACGCCGCAATGCCCAGCCAGCGGCCTGATTTTTGAGCAGGTGAATAACCGCCTCGCCGGGATGCAGGACATCAGCAAGGTCGACGTGGAACTTGTCTGGGAACCGAAGTGGACACCGCACCGCATCAGCGAAGCAGGCCGCCGTCAGCTAGGAATATGAAGGAATGAGAAGCTCTACCGCCCCGTGCCGGTCAGGACTTGCTTCAGGTTGTCCCTGGTCACGGTGATCTCTTCCATTGAGTTCTTCATGCGCCCGACCATGTTCTCGAGGTGGCTTACGTAGTCGGGAATCTGCTCCCACCACGTGCGCACCGTCTCCTGCTCGGTCAGCAGCATCAGTGCCGCGCCTGCCGCAGACACCGCAATGCCGGCGCGGCGTTGGCCGGTGAGAAGCAGAATGCCACCGGCAATCAGGGCTCCGCCTGCGGCGACCTTGGCCGCGTCTGACGATTCAACGGCGTCTTTCACTTGCTGGACTCTGCGCTTGGGGATAGACACGATGCCCATGGACTGCTCCTTTAACCTCACCTAGTATGCGGCACGAACGATTGGATGCATACGCCGGGCAGCTGAGGAAAAAGAGGCGTTAATTCCTGAGATCAAAAAGTCGCTAATCGAGATCGAAGTCGCGCAGCGGCTTGCCTTCAGGCGCGTCCTTGGCCTTGCGCAGCGCCTCGGCAAACTTCTTCTCCAGCAGATCGGCCTTGTTGCGCTCCGCATCCACTGACTGGCGGAAGATCGACTCCTTGCGTTCGTCGGACTCGCGCATGGCCTTGGCCGCCGTTTCCAGGTCCTCAAACATGCGTTTGCGGGGAGCGGAAGTGTGACTCACCACCAGGCCGGTGACCGCATCAATCTTCAGCATCGCCCCGCAGTCGGGACACGCCACCTCAAAGGTCTTGTCTTTCGCCTTGGCCATGACATTGGGAATTGTAGGCGCTGAGCGGGCCCTTCGGATAGTACGTCCATCATGTACATCATGAACGTACATAGTGGTACAATCGCAATATATGGAAGTGCCTATCTCGCAGTTTCGAAAGAACGTCTTCACTTTGGTCGATCAGGCTCTCGACGGCAAAGAGGTCTGGGTGCGTCACAAGGGGCGTCGCGTGCGAATCGTTGCAGAAGGAACCGCGCAGGACAAACTGAGCCGCATCACACCGATGGATATCGTCGCTCCCGGCGCCGACCTTGCGGATGACAGCTGGAAGGCGGACGTGATGCATGAGTGGGAGCGCAACTGGGATCGTCAACTGGCGCAACCCTCCAAACCTGTGCGTCCGGCAACTGTGCCCGCCCGATCCGGCGCCCGCAAGACAGGACGCAAGGCATGATCGCCTATCTCGACACGAACGCGGTTCTGCGTCTTGCCCAGGGCCGCGCCCGAGCCATGGGAACGGAGGCCTCTCGGCTCATTCGCCGCGCGGACTTGGCGATTTCGCCCATGGTGCTGCTGGAAATGGAGTATCTGTTCGAGATTGGCAGGCTTCGGCTGCCGGCACGCGACATTCTGCTGAAGGCCGAGCACGAACTGGACCTGCGCCTGTGCGACCTGCCCTTTGCAGAAGTCTCACGGGTGGCGCTCGATGAGAAGTGGACGCGCGACCCATTTGACCGCGTGATTGTCGCCCAGGCAAAGGTGAATGGCCTGGCGCCGCTGATCTCTGCCGACGAGGTGATCGCAGAACACTATCCGCGAACCGTCTGGTAAGGCGCCCGCTGACCGGCCCTACGGATTTGCCTTCTCCGCGGGATGCACGTGCAGAATCACGCGCCGATACGACGTCAACTGCGGCGATCCGTTGTCGGAGACCGCCAGAATCACGTGGGCCACACCCGAGCCCCTGCATGGAATCATGGGCAGCCACAGCGGGCGGCAGGGGGCGTCCACATGGATCGTCACCTTCGGCGTGTCGTAATCGCTCATCGTTAGGGCAGCGAGATTGCCATCGGCCAAGCCAGCCTCTGCATAGTGAAGCCAGCGATAGGTCAGCGCCTGCCCATGGTCGGGGTCGGAGCTCTGACTGGCATCGAGCGTGATGGTCTGGCCCGCTGTCACATCCATCTCGATCGGAGCGGTACCCAGCTGGTCATTCACCACAGCAATCGGATTGTGATTAGCATGGGCGAAGTCGGCGACCGTCCACGTCATGCGCGCCGCAAAGTCATTCTGATAGGCATCGCGCCAGCGCCAGATGGTGGCCTGGTCCGAGACATGCACGTTGCCGTCGGCACCCAGTACCGTGTCCTGCGAGGTCACGCGCGCAAACTCATCGCCGCCCTGCGTCCAGATGGGATGCGTCTCGCCATAGGGCTGGCGATAGATGTAGCGCCCGCCCCAGCCGCCCCAGTCGGGCCGCCGATAGGCGTTGAGGCCGTTGTCAATCAGGCCGAGAAACGACGGCGTGTCGCCCTCCATGATGAACACGAACTTGGGGTACACCTTGCCCAGTGGACCTTTGCTGCGAATATTCGCGTCGAGCCACTCGTTGGTGACCGTCGTGAAATCTGCACCCTCGCCGTTGCGGTAGTACCGGTCGCCGCTGATGCCGGTCCACGTCGCATAGTAGTATTCGCCGCTGTTGGGCGCCGACGGCATCACGATATAGAAGAGATCCGGAAACTCGCGGCGAATCCACGGTCCCGCGTCGTCCTGGTCGGAGATGGAGTACACGCGGAGCTTGGCAATGATCTTGGCCACCTGCTCCGGCGTGCGCGTGGCCCGCGCCTCGATCAGCGCCTGCGCCAGCGTGTTTGCGCCGCCCCAGATGCAGATCCACAACGGTCGAGGATCGTCCTTTTCGGCCGCTTGCAGAATTGCCCGCGCCCCGTCCGATGTTTTGCCTGACCCGGTTGCCTCCAGTCCGTAGGCCGACTGCCCCGTATAGACGTGCGCGGCAAGATCGGCGGCCTCGGGCCAGCCCTTGGCATTCAACAGGAGACTTGGCCGCACCTGCCCGTACGCCTCGATCAGCTGCCGCATGGTCTCCGGATGTGTGGCCTTCTTCTGCCATGTCGAAGTCGTCGCGATCATCGCTTCGAGGTCGAGTTCATTGGAGTAGAGCAGCAGCCGGACAAATGACATCTGGTCGTCGGGCTCGTTGCCGATGTCGCTGATGATCACGACGCGCGGCTTGCCGGCGAAATCGTCCACGTGGGAAGCGGGAAGAGGCTCCGCTGCACCCACCCCACTCATCGATCCCAAAAGCACCCAGGTCAAGCCGAACGCACAGAGTCCCAGATCTTTCATGACAATCCCCGCTTTCGAGAGAAGGAACATTGTCCAACACGGGAGCCTCTTTGCGCCAGCAGGTGGCTCAAAGCAAAGGCGATAGAGGCAAAGGGAGATGCGACCGGCAAGTGCCTGAAAATGACTGAATTGTCATCGATTTTGGACTGGATTGAACCACAAGAGGGGCCGATAAGGTGTACACGGACACGGAGAGTCCCGTTCAACTATGGTGACAGGCGTTTCAGCAGCCAGCGCATACTCGTCCATCGCAGAGCAGCCCATCCATAAGCCAACCCAGGCCCCCTCGCAGTCGAGCGTCCCGCAGGATACGGTGACCCTGAGCCAGGCCGCCCAGCAGGCGCAGAGTGCAGGCGACGTCGACCACGACGGCGACAGCCACTAAACCTCAACACAAAACAAAAAGCCCTGCTCGGGTGAGCAGGGCCTTTTATTTTTCCGAACAGTTTCAGAGATCAGTGCTTCTGCTGCGCCGAAGCGATCTTGGCTTCGGCCTCTGCGATAACCCGTAGCGCCTCGGTGTACGCCTCTTCGCTCTCGCCCGCTTCCTTCCATTCCTGGTGTCCGCGATCGAGCTGCTTCTCGGCGCGCGCTACGTCGATCTCTTCGGGCTTGAGCGCATCGTTGGCCAGAATCGTCACGCGGTTGGGGAGAACTTCCACAAAGCCCCAGTTCACGTTGTAGCGCTGGCCGTCCTGCTCGCCGCCGTGCACCACCACATCGCCGGCGCCCAGTAGCGACACCAGCGGAGCATGCGCATACAGCGGCTCCAGGTAGCCCGTCTTGCCGGGCAAGTCGACCGAGTCGGCCTGCGTCTCAAACAGCACGCGCTCCGGCGTCACCAGCCTCACCCGCAATTGATTGGTCGTTGCTTCCGCCATGATGAATCCTTTCAGGATTCAAGGGAACAGGGATTAGAAAAACCCTTCAATGTATCGTGCTGCGCGTCTTCTCTGTTCCCTACTCCCTGATGCCTGTTCCCTGTCTTTACGCCGTCGCCTTCAGTTCCTCAGCCTTCTTCAGCACGTCTTCGATTGCACCCTGCATATAGAACGCCTGCTCGGGGATGTCGTCGTACTTGCCTTCGATGATGCCCTTGAAGCTGCGCACCGTATCGGCGATCTTCACATACTTGCCAGAGATACCGGTGAAGACTTCGGCCACGTGGAAGGGCTGGGACAGGAACTTCTGCACCTTGCGCGCGCGGGCCACGGTGATTTTGTCCTCTTCCGAGAGTTCGTCGATGCCCAGGATGGCGATGATGTCCTGCAGATCCTTATACCGCTGCAGAATGCGCTTGACGCCCTGCGCCACCGCATAGTGCTCGTCGCCCACGACGCGCGCTGACAGAATGCGCGAGCTCGAAGCCAGCGGATCGACCGCCGGATAGATGCCCAGTTCCGACAGCGGCCGGCTCAACACCGTGGTCGCGTCCAGGTGTGCGAACGTCGTTGCCGGTGCCGGATCGGTCAAGTCGTCGGCGGGCACATACACTGCCTGCACCGAGGTGACCGAGCCCTTGCTCGTCGATGTGATGCGCTCCTGCAGTTCGCCCATCTCCGTGGCAAGGTTCGGCTGATAACCCACGGCCGAGGGCATGCGGCCCAGCAGCGTGGATACTTCGGAACCGGCCTGCGTAAAGCGGAAGATGTTGTCGATGAAGAGCAGCGTGTCGGCGCCCTCTTCGTCGCGGAAGTGCTCGGCAACGGTGAGACCGGTCAGCGCGATGCGCAGACGCGCTCCGGGCGGCTCTGTCATCTGGCCATAGACCAGCGAGCACTTCGACTCCTGCCACGCACCGGGCTTGATCACGCCCGATTCCGTCATTTCGACCCAGAGATCGTTGCCTTCGCGGGTACGCTCGCCCACGCCGGCAAACACCGAGAAGCCGCCATGGTTCTTGGCCACGTTGTTGATGAGTTCCATGATGACGACGGTCTTGCCGACGCCCGCGCCGCCGAACAGGCCGATCTTGCCGCCCTTCAAAAACGGCTGGATCAGGTCGATGACCTTGATGCCGGTCTCGAACATCTCTTCGCGCGTCGACTGCTCGTCGAACAGCGGAGCGGGCCGATGGATCGGCTTGCGCTGGTGCTCGCCGATCGGACCCAGCTCGTCCACCGGCTCGCCGATCACGTTGATCACGCGCCCCAGAGTCTCTTTGCCCACCGGCACACGGATCGGACCGCCCAGGTCGATCGCCTTCATGCCGCGGACCATGCCGTCCGTCGCTTCCATGGCGACCGTGCGCACGCGGCCTTCGCCCAGGTGCTGCTGCACCTCGAGGATCACGTTGATGGGCGCAGGCACCTTGAAGCCATCGCTCGTCACGCGCAACGCCTGGTAGATGGGCGGCATTGTCGCTTCTTCAAACTGCACGTCGACCGCCGGACCCGAAATCTGAATTACTTTGCCGATGTTCTCTGCCATGTCTGCCTTCTTCAAGAGCTAAACAGCGGCGGCGCCGCTGACGATTTCAATGATTTCCTTGGTGATGGCTGCCTGCCGAACGCGATTCATCTGCAGCGTGTATGCGTCGATCATGTCCGATGCGTTGTTGGTCGCCGAGTCCATCGCCGTCATACGCGCTGCCTGTTCGGCAGCCACCGACTCCGCCATCGCGTGATACAACATCGCAAACACATACTGCGGAATCAGCCCGGCGAACAACTCCTCGGCCGGCTGCTCATAGATGTAATCGACATCGGCCGTTCCGAACGTCTTGGCCTCGTCCTCGGCCTCGTGTGTATCCGCCGGCTCCAGCTCGATGCCTGCGCTCTTCGCCGCTTCGGCGGCGCGCTCGCGCTCTTCCGGCGTCAACTCCACCGCGCCAGCGACGCGCGGGCTGCCGATTTTCAACAGCGGCAGCAACTGCTCCACCACCAACCGCTGCGAGATGACCGACTTGAACTCGTTGTAAACGATGTAGACCGAATCGATCTCCTCGCGAATGTAGCGGGAGATGATGTCGTTGGCCAACGCGAAGACCCGATGCGTCTCCAGCTTCTCCAGCATGCCCGGATGATCGCCGGTCACCTCGACGGCCCCCTTGCGGTCACGCGTCTTCAGCACATGACCCTCGGCATCTGCCGTCTCGTTGTACTTCGCC